>TARA_R110000751_G_scaffold288076_4_pt1 | contig 295819 bp, 283 predicted proteins | sample TARA_R110000751 | Tara Oceans TARA_R110000751 (sample SAMEA4398001) | marine metagenome | biome: Polar Biome; feature: [MES] marine water layer (ENVO:01000295) within the mesopelagic zone...; material: water (ENVO:00002006), including particulate matter (ENVO:01000060) such... | reverse complement strand
ACCGATGGCTATAAACCAGCTACACCACGAGCGGGGACACGACCTCAGATGATTGGCAGTGCGATGCATAAAATGAAAAAGAAAAGGAACCGAACATGACGATGACAAAGCACTTGAAACTTGCTCCTCTGGCGCTTGCCGCCCTGGCGCTTGCGCCCCTGACCCTGAGCGTTCCAACGGCTGCTGTGGCTCAGACCACGAACCGCGTTGAAGTCGGTGTACTCAACTGTGCAGTGAAGGGTGGAGACGGATTCATCTTCGGTTCAACGAAGGACCTGTCCTGCGAATTCACCTCGGCCGACGGCGGCCGACCCGTTGAAACCTATTTTGGTGTTATATCGAAATTTGGCCTGGATATCGGCAGGACAGGACAAGGCGTCATCAGCTGGGCTGTCTTGGCTCCGACATCTGATTTGGATGAGCCAGGTGCACTCGCCGGTGACTATAGTGGCGTCAGTGCGGAAGCCACTGTCGGTGCCGGCCTTGGCGCCAATGTGCTGGTTGGCGGATCGAGTGAGACCATAGCCTTGCAGCCGGTCAGCGTATCAACACAGACCGGCCTGAATTTTGCGCTGGCTGTTACCCAGATCGAATTGCGTTCGTCACAGGACTGACCTGTCACGACGGCACGGAAGATATGCAGGCCCCGGTGTGAAAACATCGGGGCCTTTTGCTGTTCCGGTTTTGCTTGCGGCTTCGCTGACGCCACCTTGTTTGGCTGAGGGCATGGGCCAGCGATGGCGCAAACTGATTTGGAACAGGGTTTTATCAGTTTCAGGCGCTGCGAACGCCCGCGGCGCGATTGCCGCGTTACAGGTCTGTTGAGAACGGACCGTGAAGCGCGGCGGAGGCTCAGGGGAAACCATCGGTTCTTCGCCTATGGAACCTTATTGGCCGCGGCGCGTTAACAAACCAGAGACAAAGAGCAATAGCATTGGAAACGGAAGTGGCTGTGTGGAGCGTAATTTCATCATCATGTCGACCGTTCTTGGTGTGGCTCTCGGCTGGTTTTCAGCATCGGACAGCACAGAAACTGCGTTTTCTGATGGAGTGGAAACAGCCGGCGATCCGCCGGAGGATAGTTGGCTCGGTCTGGGCGTCGTCACCGCCAGCGGTGAACAGCTCGGCACTGTGACCGGCGCTCGCATGAGCGACAATGGTGATGTGCGATGCCTTCGCATCAAGAGTTTGGAATTTGCCGGCGATGATGCCGGGGCTTTTCCAAATTTTGCGCTTGCCACTGTTCAATTGAAGGACCGCCAGGTGGTGATCAACGCGTCACTGACAGGTTTGCCTTCCGGTTCGCGGGATTCGTTTACGCCCGAAATCGATAGAGATCTGAAACCGAATTATAAAAGGAGACAATCATGATTACTCTGCTGACCCTCCTGGCTGTTCTTATTGCCGGAATGTTCCTGGCGACAATGAGCGCCGCACTCATCACCATGCATGGCGAACAAAACGACGAAGGTCACGATGGCTTTCAGTCTGTGCGTCATCAGAGCTCAAACTGGAACTGATGGAAGCTTGATCCGTTTTGCAGGCGGGTGAGCGATCTCGATATATTGGCTATTTGTCAGAAAATTGCGAATTCCACGGAACCAAATCGACGCACAATCGTTAATTGAACAGTATATAAAGGAGAGAATTCATGGAATATGGTATAATCGGACTGTTGGTGCTCATCGCCGATATCTATGCGATCATAAAAACCTTTCAGAGCGGCGCCAGCACCGGTGCGAAGCTTCTGTGGACCCTGGGCATTCTGATTTTCCCGGTCGTCGGCTTCATTGTCTGGCTGATCGCAGGCCCCAAGGGCGCAGGCAGCGTCACGGCGTAAGCGTGATTGCCGCAGCCGACCAAACGAATACCTGGCCAGCGCAGGGGTTTTATCCGGTTTCGGAAATTCCAGCGCTGGTTCAACTATTTGTAGAAAAAATCTTTTACTTTCAAAAAAAAATCAGTTCAGGTAGGTTTCATTTTTAACTACCTAAACGGGAAATTTTTTTATATAAAACCGTATTTTGTCAATTTTCATTAAGTAATCTCTGTGCAGATTCATGGTCACCTGTCTGCAGCCTCTGATAGCGGTATCAATGGGCTTGCAAACGGTAAATTGTGCTCATAATCTGGCCCCATCAGACATCGGAAGGGGATCATTTTGAAAACAATTTTCAAACTTTTTGTCATTTGCGGCCTGGTGGGCGCAATGTCCTATACAGCACAGCAGGCTGATGGGGTTGCCTATGCCGCGAGCGCCAAGAAGAAGCAGGCGAGCAGCACATCACTGGCGGGGAAAAAGGGCAAGGTGCGGCGTCGCTTGCCGCGGGGGCATGGACCATGCGAGAAAGCAGTTGAGGACTACATAGAAGCGTCCGGACATTCCGCCTATGCGTCTACACCCATGTATGCTTTGAACAATAGCTGGAGCTATATTTGCGGTTCGGCCCTCAACAGGCGATCAATAAAGGAAGCCGAAGCACTGGCTTTGAGGGCCTGTGAGAATGGGACCAGAAAATGGAAGAACGCCTTCGGCGGCAAATGCTCAATCCACGCCTCGAAATAGTCTGAGGCCCAGTCGCTGTAAGGTTTTCAGCTAAACCAGGCGCCAAGCCTGGGTACCGGATAAACAATTCAGCCGAAAATCACCAATACAAACTGGATGGCGGGATATGTCCCGCCATTCCTGCCGTTTATCAGTGTCTTTCCAGTCAATGATACTGTTCAATGCTCTCGGTCGGTTCTGGCATAAGCGCGCGCGTCGGTCGCTATTCTTTGAAATCGCTTTTTTTCTGCAGCTTCCAGTAGCGAGATTGAGGGGATTGCAAGCGGGAGACTGTGTCTTTATCTTGTTTTCCACGCATTGGAAGGGGAATATCTTGAGAATAATTTTCAGACTTTTTATCTTGTGCGGCCTGGCTTTTGCCATGTCCTACACTGCGCAACAGGCCGATGGCATCGCCCATGCCGCGAGCGCCAAGAAAAAACAGGCAAGCTCCACGTCATTGGCAGGAAAGAAGGGCAAGGTGAGGCGTCGCTTGCCATTCGGACTTCACGCCTGTGGCAAAGCCGTGGACCGATATATTGCAGCCAAGGGACATTCCGCTTACGCCTCCACGCCCCTGCGGGCCTTGAATGGCAGCAATGGGGTCATTTGCAGTGTTGCGCTCAACAGACGGTCGACCGCGGAAGCCGAAGCATTGGCTGTGCGGGGGTGTCAGTCAGGAACCAAAAAGTGGACCCATGCCTATGGCGGCAAATGCACAGTACACGCGTCAAAATAAACCGGGGTTTGGCTGCGGGGAGCTTAACCACCGTTCCCTTCAGCCCCTGTCTGCCTTGACCATGTGCCATTGTCGTTTTCGTTGAAGAAATCCAGCGTCACGGCGCTGGCGCGTGATCCATCTTCGCTCTTGAATGAGACGCCAACCATTACGCCGGAATCATCGCCGCGGCCGTCAAATTCGAAATGAAAAACATCACGGTCGAAGTGGGTGAGGGCAAAGGGATCCAGCCCCTTGCCGAATTTCAGCGTCAATCCGCCTGCCTTCCGGGCAATTTCCAAAGGGCCGAAATAGGCATTTTCATACATGCCGACATAGGCTGATGCGGGCAGGCGGGCTGCAGGATCTGGCGGCGCTTTGGAAAAATCAACGTCGTTTTCAACCTGCGCCATTGCTTCGAACAGGCCTTCGAACAGCGGTAGCCAGTCACGCGACGGCGCACCTTCAATGAGAATGTCGAAGAAGCTGCGGCTGATGGCTTCCGGCAGCCCGGTGGGGAAAGCATTTGTCAGAACGACAATGCCGACATTGCTGTCGGGCAACATCGAGACAATGGTGCGCCCCCCGACGAAAAATGCGCCGGAGTGCGAGAGTGATGCCTGGCCATGCGGCTCATAGCTGATGTTCCATCCCAGGCCGTAAAAACTCGCCCGACCGCTGTCATGGCTGGTGCCACTGATAACCTGCGGCCGGTGTGTTTTAGCCAGCGCTGCGGCATCGACGATCTGCCTGCCTTCGAAACGGCCCTGATTGAGTTGCAATTGCAGCCATTTTGCCAGATCGCGGGCGCTGGATGTGACGCCACCGGCCGGGGCCTGTGCCTGCGGGTTGCGTTGATATCTGGCAGTCGCCGTTCCCTCGTCCATCATATGCAGCGCGGCGCGGTTTGGCTCGGCCATAAAATCGCCAAAACGGGCGCTGGTCCGGCTCATGCCCAGTGGCTCGAAAACCCGTGTCCTGATCAGATCGCGCCAGGTCGTATGCAGCGCATTGGCCGTGGCCACGCCGGCCTCGGTCAACAGGAAATTGGTATAGGCATAGTGTGACCGCAAGCTGCTTGATGGCGGGAGAAACCGCAGCCTGTACAGAATCTCCTCGCGGCTGTAGCCCAGGTCCTCCAGCAGGTCGCCGGCATGGTCGGGCATGCCGCTGCGATGTGACAGCAGATCACGGATCGTTAGCTGGCTTGTCACCCAGGGATCAGCAAGCCGAAAGCCGGAATCAAGATCGGCGATCAGGCTGTCCCAGTCAAATGTGCCGCCGCCCGAAAGTGGTGTGCCGACCACGCTGGCAATGGCCGTTGAGGTAAACGGCTTTGACATGGAGGCAATCTGGAAAACAGTGTCTGGATCAACAGGCGCGTCCTCACCCGCCTTGCGCAGGCCAAAGCCCTTCAGATAGACCACCTCGGTTCCCACAACGACAGCAACGGCCACACCCGGCACGCCGGTGCGCGCTATGGCGTCCGTGATCAGGCCCTCAAGGCGCGGCAGCGCCGCCTTGACGCTCTGTGGCGTGATCTGTGCGGCCTGGCTCATATTACCCGAAAGCAGGACGCCTGCGGCAACGCCCAGCAAAACAATGCATCTGGCGATCATGGAAATGGCTCCATCGGTTGGGTGTCACGGATATTCGGACGCAAGTGTGCCGCCAGCGGCAGGCCGGGTCAATGCCGCAGCTCTTGAAGGCAACAGGCCGGCCAGCAATGCGGGTTTAAAGATTGTAGGCCCGTTTGGCTGCCGTGTAACAAAGATGGATTGCGATATCGGCGGCGGATTCTTCCGACATTTGCCGCTCGCAGACCAGGCCTGCCAGAAACCGCGAGACTTCCCGTCGCCAGACATCATGCCTGGAGGCTATGGAAAGCAGCGCCCTAGTGTCATCATTGAAACCGGCAAGATTGGCAAAACCGGCAGTTTCGACAACGGCGTCGAAATAGCGACGCATGCCCTGCGGACTGTCATGGAACCACCAGGGCGGGCCAATGCGCAGCGCTGGCCAATATCCGGCAAGCGGCGCAAGCTCGCGCGCATAGGTGCTTTCATCCAGTGTAAAGAGGATCAGCCGGAAACCCGGTTCGTTGCCGAAGCGGTTGAGCAGCGGATACAAGCCCTGAACAAAATCCGTGCGCATCGGCATGTCGGCGCCAAGGTTCGGTCCCCGCGATGCAAAAAGCGCCGCATCATGGTTGCGGAACGAACCGGCATGGATCTGCATCACCATGCCGTCCTCGACGCAGAGCGCTGCCATTTCGGTCAGCATCTGGCCGCGAAAGGCCTCGGCCTCCTGCGGCGACATTGTCTGTTTCAGGGCCTTGTCCAGCAGCGCCTGCTTTTGTGGCATCGACAGGTCGAAGGTCTTGGCCGAGGGCACGCCGTGATCGGTGGCCGTGGCGCCGAAGGCCCGGAATTCGGCCCGTCGTGCCGCATGGGCATTGATCATGCCCTTCCAGGTCTGGATATCCTCACCGGTCAATGCGCCAAACCGCGCCATATTGCGGGTGAATGAAGGGTTTTCCGGATCGGTGACGTCATCTGGCCTGTAGGTCGTGCGAATGCGCGATGTCAGGCCCTTTTCCTGCAGCACCTGATGATGCAGCAACGGGTCGGTCGCGTATTCCGTTGTGGCAATGGCTTCGACATTGGCGCGATCGAGAATGGCCAGAGGTCGCATCTTTGGCGTGGCCAGCGCTTCGGCGATACGATCATAGGTCGCGTCCGCCGTCGCCTCCGACAGGGGCGCGTCAATGCCGAAGAACTGGTGCAGCGAATGCATCAGCCACAGATGGGATGGTGTGCCTGAAAACAGCGCGTAATCCTTGCAGAAAAGCCGCCAGATTGCGCGGTCATCCACTGTGCCATGCCGGTCATCATGGGCCGGCACACCCAGCGCGTCAAAGGATCGTCCCTGCGAGCGCAACAGGCGCAGCAGATAATGATCGGGAGTGATCAGCAATTGCGCGGGCTTGGAAAAGGCTTTGTTTTGCGCAAACCACGACGGGTCGGTATGACCGTGAGGACTGATGATCGGCAGGTCGCACACACCGTTGTAAAGTGCTCTTGCGACATCCAGCGGCGCGCCGCCCGGCGGCAGCAGACGGTCCGGGTGCAGATGGATTTTCTGTTTCATTGTCACGCTCTTTCACCCCGATGTTCGAGGGCGCGCATGGCGGCCTTGAGTTCGGCAAGACCCTTCATCCGGCCGATCTTCGGGTAGCCGGGCTGGGCGTCCAGCAGACTGTCTTCATACATGTCCTGTCCATGATCGGCGCGCATGGGAATTTGCCAGTCGGATCGCCCGGCACTGCGCCGGCGCAATTCTTCCCTGCGAACGGCGTCCAGCAGGGCAACCATGTCCGTATTGCCGTCCATATGTTCGCTTTCGTGGAAGGAATGCAGCCTTGCCGGAACATCGTGAGGCTGGGGGCTTTCACTGCGCACATTGCGCAGGTGCAGAAAGTGAACCCGCGCGCCAAGCCGTGTCATCATGCCTGGAAGATCATTGTCGACACGCGCGCCCAGGGAACCGGAGCAAAGGGTGATGCCGTTTGACGGGCTGTCGATCTGTTGCATGATCAGCCGGTAATCCGCCTCTGTCGACATGACACGCGGCAGCCCGAGCAGCGGAAAGGGCGGATCGTCCGGATGGCAGCAAAGCCGCAGGCCCAGCGCCTCGCAGACCGGCACCACCTCTGTCAGAAAATCGATCAGATTCTGGCGCAGGCGATCGGCATTGATGCCATGATATTGGCGCAGCAGGCCGCGCACGTCGTCGAGGCCAAGCGCCGTGGTTTCACCTGGCAGGCCGCAGACCACATTGCCGCACAGGACGGCCTTACTCGCGGCACTCATCTGCGCCAGCCGTTCAGCCGCTGCGGCAACAATGTCCGCTGGGAACGCCTCTGCTGCACCGGGGCGATTGAGCAGATGAATGTCATAGAGGGCAAAGTCGATGAGGTCGAAGCGCATGCAGGTCACCCCATTGGGCAAGCGCCATTTGAGATCCGTGCGTGTCCAGTCGAGGATCGGCATGAAATTGTAGCAAATGACCTGGATGCCGGCTTTGGCGATATTCTGCAGGCTGATCTTGTAGGCCTCCATATGGGCCCGCCAGTTTCCGGTTTGCTGCTTGATGTCTTCGGAGACGGGCAGACTTTCCACCACCTCCCATGAAAGCCCGCTGTCAGAGCCGTCTTGCAACGTCGCAACTTCTTTTTGACGCTGCGCAATCTCCTGCGACGACCAGATGTCACCATAGGGGACATGGTGCAGGGCCGTGACAACACCCTGTGCACCAGCCTGCAGGATGTCATCCGTCAAAACCCGGTCCTGCGGTCCGAACCAACGCCAGGTGGATCTCATGCATTCCTCCTGCGAAGGCCATCCGGCCGTGTTGCATCACGGATTTTCAGCAGCATACGGATCATCGAAAACACCCCATTCAAAACACCAGGTTGGGCAGGAACAGAACCAGTTGAGGCACGAAAAGCAGCAGCAGAACCAGGGCGATGATGGCCACCAGGAAAGGCGCTGACTCGCGCACATAATCCTCTATGCGGCAGTTGATCAGACTGCACACGGTATACATCGCAACCCCCACCGGCGGGGTCATCGATCCAAGGGTGACGATGGTCATCATCAATATGCCGAAGTGAACCGGGTCAAAGCCGACCTGCTTGACAATGGGCACGAAGATGGGTGTCAGCAGCAACACCAGAACCGTGCTTTCGACAAACAGGCCCGCTATGAAAAGCATCAGCAATATGGTCGCCACAATCGCAACCGGGGACGACATGCCGGCAAGCAGCGCGGCGGCAATGGATTGCGGTACCTGTTCGAAAATGATGGCAAAACCGATCATTCCCGAAAACAGGATGATCAGCATGATCATGCCGATATCCTGGACGGCGTGTGTGGCCGCGCGCCAGACCTTGTCGAGCGTCAGGTCACCATGCACCACAAAACCGATCACCAGCGCATAGACAACGGCAAAGGAGCCGACCTCCGAGGGGGTAAAGACGCCACCGCGGATGGCCACGACCAGAAGAACAGGAAAGGCCAGTGCCCATTTGGCTTCGTAAAGCGCGTGAAAAAACGTGCGCATGTCCGGTCTTTTGGCGTCCCGGTCCACATAATTGCGCTTCTTTGCCACCAGATAGGCGGCGCACATCAAAAAGACCATCATCAGCAGGCCCGGCACGATGCCCGCCAGAAACAGCCGTCCGATGGAAACATTGCCCACATAACCATAGAGAATGAGACCGAGGCTAGGCGGGATGGTCGCCGTGATCAGTGAACTCAGCGCAATCACCGCTGCCGAATAACCGCGTGAATAGCCATTCTCGATCATCGTTGGCCCCAGAATGCGTGCCTCCATCGCCGCATCGGCGACAGCTGATCCGGACACGCCGCCCATCAGGGTTGAAAGAATGATCGATACTTGCGCCAGTCCGCCCGACATCCAGGATACAGCCACTTTGGAAAACCGGAACAGCCGCTCGGTGATCCCGCTTTCATTCATCAGGTGTCCGGCGAAGACGAAGAACGGTACTGCAAGCAGCGGAAAGCTCTGTGAGACGCTGGCGATCTTCTGGACACCAATGGATGTCGGCATCACATCGGACATCAGAAAAAACAGAAAGCCGGAAATGCCGATGGCAAAGGCCACCGGGGCGCCCAGAACAAGCAGCAGGAGAAAGACGATGCCCAGATAGATCATAGCAGCGCCTGTTCGGACGAATTCTCTGACTGGGAAAAGACAAGATCTGCCGCAGGCGCATTTCGCTGCTTCCAGGCTTCCATGGCATTGGAGAGAATGGATGCGACCAGCAGGAGAGAGCCAAAGGGAACGGCGATGGTGACATAGGCGTAGGACAGGCCGCTGTCACCGAACAGGCGCTCCCGGTTCAGCAAGGTCAGATTGACGCCTTCCACTGTCAGGATGGCCAGAAAGGCAATGAACAATACGGCAAGCAGCAATTCGATGATCAGGCGGCTGCGATGTCCCAGGTGGCGGATGGCAATATCCATGCCCAGATGCGCCCGGGCGCGCAGGGCTCTGGACGCCCCGACGAAACAAAGCCAGATGAAGAGCAACTGTGCGAGATCCACCGACCAGATCAGCGGGTGGCCGAATGTCCGCATGATTGCGGCGATAAACACCAGAAAGACGATCAGCCCCAGCAGGATGACGCCGCAAACCAGCTCGAAACGTTTGAGTACACTGTTCATGGGAGACACTTTTCCGCAAGCACAAGGAAAACGCGGGCCTGCCCATTTCAGCAGACCCGCGGCAATTGTAGACCTATTGTGCTGCGATTGCGCGCAATGTGTCGCGCAGATCGCCATAACCCAGCAGATCGTAGACCGGTGCTGTTGCTTCCTTGAAGGGTGCGGTGTCAATTTCCGTGATGATGACACCCTTCTCGGTCAGTTCCTTTTCGATGCCAGCCAGCGCATCCTGCGTTCCGTAGGAGGCGATATCACCGGCTTTCAGGGCTTCTTCGCGAATGATGACCTGGGTTTCCGCAGGAAGGCTGTCAAACCATGCAGCACTGCCGACCAGACCGGTGATCAGGTTGATATGCCCGGTCTTGGTGATGTGGGTGACCACTTCATCCAGCTTGGAGCCCCGCGTCGCCGGATGCTGTGCTTCTGCCGCGTCAATGACGCCCTGTTGAAGGGCTGAGTAGACTTCGGTCCAGCCCATCGGCGTGGGTGTTGCGCCCATGGCCCGAATGGTTTCCATCCACACTGGTGCACCAGGCGTGCGCATGCGAACGCCGGCAAGGTCGGCTGTGCCGGTGATCGGCTTTTTGGTCAGCAGATGGCGTTCACCCTGCCACCAGTTGAAGGAAAGAACCTGAAGTCCGGAACTGTCATGCAGGCCTGCGACCCACTCTTCGAACAGATCGGAGGTAACGACCTTGCGGATGCCGTCATAGCCACTTGCAAGAAAGGGTGCGCCAAGGACGCCGAATTCCTTCTGAAAGACCGCCAGACGGCCGCCGTCAACCACGACCGCTACCGGTGCGCCCGCACGGGCCTGTTCCAGCACATCTTCGTCCTTGCCGAGTTGTGAACTGGGAAAAATCTTGATTTCGACCGTGCCGTCCGTGCGTTCGCTGACATTGTCGCGGAAGGCTTCAAGGCCTTTGAAAAGTGGATCGTCCTGAGTGAGCGCCGTATTGACACTCAAAGTGTAGTCGGCGGCCATTGCTGTGCCGCATAGAGCCACGGTCAGAACGCTGACCGCCGAAAAAAACTTCAACGCATTCATGATTATTTCCTCCCAAATGTTGACATCACGTATAACAAGTCAGATATGAATCTGAGTCACCGGAGGTTAGTATACTAATATACAATGGTCAATTCAGACACGCCAATACAATTGAATTCTCTTTCATGGGATTCAGTTTCACAGCGCCAGATGACGGCAGGAAACCGGGTTTATCAGGCATTGAAGGACGCAATTGTGCAATTGCAACTGCGCCCTGGAAATGCCTTGAGAGAGACTGAAATCTCCAAACAGCTTGGTGTCTCGCGGCAACCCGTGCGTGAAGCTTTTTTCAAACTGGCAGATGTGGGGCTGGTCGAAATCCAGCCACAACGCGGAACATTTGTTCAGCTCATTTCACGCAAGGCTGTGGAAAATGCCCGTTTCATCCGGGAAGCGGTGGAGGTTGCCGTCGTGCGCAAGGCGGCGCTGGAAGCCAGTGACGCAAGCATCGCGGCCATCAAGACCCATCTGATCGAGCAGGAGCGGGCCGCCCTTGCCGATGATCACAGCGGCTTCCTGCGCAGCGATGAGGCCTTCCATGAGGCGATTGCCAATAGTGTCGACTGCAATCACGCCTGGCGCGTTGTCGAGGAACTCAAGGTGCAGATGGACCGGGTGCGTTTCCTCAGCCTGCCGCAGGCAACGCCCATGACATCGATCATTGCCCAGCACCGCGATATCGCCGATGCGATCGCTTCGCGTTTGCCCGAACAGGCCGAACAGGCGATGCGCGCCCATCTGAGCGAGATCCTGATATCCCTGCCTGTGCTTGCCGCCGAACAGTCGGAACTGTTCCGGACGTGATTTATCCCTGGTCTGGCCAATCTTGCCGGTCCTGTTCGATAAGTCTGGGCATGGCACGGTGCCAACCGCACCCTTAATGACGGCGGACATTGGGTCGCGGTTGACAACAAATTGGCCGCGGGGCATTTCCAGTGCGTCCAAAGTCAATTAGAATCATTCCAGGTCTCGATTAGAGTGGCTGAGCCAGCCTGAAAATTTTCTGATGCCAAGCTTTTTGGTTCTGTTCGGGGCGCCAGACCAGGGAGAATGCATGCCAATTATCACCGAAGAAATGGTCATCGCGCGTCTGTCGCGGGTCAAGGGGCCTGACCTGAAAGGCGACATTGTCTCGCTTGGCCTGGTCAATGGCATTCTGGTTCGCGAAGACAGGGTCATTTTTTCGGTCAATGTACCGGCCGAGCGTGCGCAGGAACTGGAACCCTTGCGGGCTGCCGCTGAAAAGGCTGTCATGATGATTGACGGCGTCAGCAAGGTGACAGCGGTCCTGACGGCCGAACGGACGGCGGGATCCCCGTCCATCCAGTCTGCCCCCATTCGACCGGCGCCGAGCGCTGCCCAGGCGGCATCTGTGCCACCACCCATGCAGGCACAGGCCGCCCGAGCGCAAGCTGAACAGCCCAATCAGAAGGCCGGCGTGCCCGGTATCAAGTCCATTGTAGCCGTTGCTTCCGGCAAAGGCGGTGTGGGTAAGTCGACGACTTCAGTGAACCTGGCGCTGGCGCTGCAAGGCCTTGGCAAGAAAGTCGGCATTCTGGATGCCGATATCTATGGGCCCTCCATGCCGCGATTGCTTGGCATATCGGATCGGCCAACGGCCAATGGCCGCGTTCTGTCGCCGCTGGAGAGCTATGGCCTCAAGGTCATGTCCATGGGCTTTCTGGTGGATGAGGAAACACCGATGATCTGGCGTGGTCCGATGGTCATTTCGGCGCTGACCCAGATGCTGCGCGAGGTCGCCTGGGGCGAACTGGATCTATTGATTGTCGATATGCCGCCCGGCACCGGCGATGCGCAATTGACCATGGCGCAACAGGTGCCTCTGGCCGGGGCGGTCATTGTCTCCACGCCGCAGGATATCGCCCTGATTGATGCGCGCAAAGGCTTGAACATGTTCCGCAAGGTGGATGTGCCGATTCTCGGGATCATTGAAAACATGTCGACCTTCATCTGTCCCAAATGCGGTGAACGCTCCGATATATTCGGTCATGGCGGCGCCCGTGACGAAGCCGGCCGCATGGGCGTGCCGTTTCTCGGAGAGATACCCCTGCATATGGATATTCGCAGCCATTCGGATGGCGGAACGCCCGTCACCATTTCCATGCCGGATGGTCCTCATGCCGCAATATACAAGGAAATTGCGGCGGCGGTGATCAACCGTGTGGATATCGAAAGCGCCTCTGCTGCGCCGAGCATTGTCTTTGAATAGGCAGGGGCTGGGTAGCGGTATTTGACCCTTCCCGTCAGGAAACGCCAATCAAAATGGCAGATTTCATCCTTTTGGCGTGCTTGCCAGTTTAGAATAATTCGTATCTAATTATAAATCGGGAGGAGAGCGTTCTGCAAAATCACACTTTGAAAGTGAAGATAAGGGCGGAAGACGCGATGCGTGCAGACCTTTATGGTTTGCTCGGCAAGCTGCTCTTTGCGCCTCCCGATCAGAATTCTCTAAACGCTCTGGCCTCTTTGTCCGGTGACGGAACCGAAATGGGACAGGCTTTCAACGCCCTTGCCAAACTGGCCGCAGCGACCCCCGTGGCAACGGTCCGTCAGGAATATGACGGCCTGTTCATCGGTATGGGGCGCGGTGAATTGCTGCCCTATGGCTCCTATTATCTCACCGGCTTCCTGAACGAAAAACCACTCGCCAAATTGCGAAATTCCATGGCTGCGCTGGGGATCGCGCGGCACGATGAGATCAAGGAGCCGGAAGATCATATCGGTTCCCTGATGGAAATGATGGCGGGTCTGATTGCCGGTCGCTACGGCGCGCCGGCTTCGCTTGACAAACAACGCGAATTTTTCACCACGCATATCGAGCCGTGGGCAACACATTTTTACAAGGATCTGGAAGCCGCCGAATTGAGCAGGTTCTATCAGCCTGTAGGCACGCTTGGCAGGCTTTTCATGGAAATTGAATTGGACGCCTTCTCCATGGAATAGGCACCCAATTCATAGGAGTGCGGCTTCGTCTGCGCATTCGGCCCAACCGGTCTGTTGATCGTGTTGGGTAAAGGGAGGACGGAAATGGAGGGCCCTATGGTCAAGAACTCTGACGACAAGAGCGTCGCTGAACGGCGCGATTTCCTGAAACTTGCAAGTGCCGGCACTTTGCTTGGCGGTGCGGCAATCGCCACCGGTGGCAAGGCGCAGGCAGCTGTTCCTGCTGTTGAGCAAGGCAGCGGTTACCGGGAAACGGATCACGTGAAAACCTATTACAATTTGTCCCGTTTCTAGAAATACCGGTGCTGCGTGTGGCGTCAGCCGCAGGCGATAATACCCTTGTGCAGTTCAATTTTGGATTGTGAATGAATACCGCAGAAGCGTTTTTACGACTGAAACGCGAATTGGGAGGATTATCATGCTAAGGAAGAAGGTAGGTGGGGTTGCGAGAGGCCCCCGTCTGTCATCGACCATCGCTTCAATGTCGGATGCAACGGTCAATCGCCGTGACTTCTTGAAACGCTCCGGCCTGACGGTCGGCGGTCTCGCGGCCGCAGGTGCGTTGACAGCAGGCACGGCTACCAAAGCGACAGCCGCAGGTGCGGCGAACGGCAATGTTGATATTGTCAAGTCGGTCTGCACCCATTGCTCCGTCGGTTGTACGGTGCTGGCAGAGGTCGTCGATGGCGTCTGGATCGGGCAGGAGCCCGCTTTCGACTCGCCATTCAACCTCGGTGCGCATTGCGCAAAAGGTGCAGCCGTTCGCGAACACGCCCATGGCGAGCGCCGCTTGAAATATCCGATGAAGCTGGTTGACGGCAAATGGACCCGTCTTTCCTGGGATGATGCCATCAATGAAATTGGTGACACCATGTTGAATATTCGCGAAGCGTCGGGGCCGGATTCGGTTTACTGGCTCGGATCCGCGAAGCACAACAACGAGCAGTCCTATCTGGTGCGCAAATTTGCCGCCTATTGGGGCACCAACAATGTGGATCACCAGGCGCGTATCTGTCACTCCACCACGGTTGCAGGTGTTGCCAACACCTGGGGCTACGGAGCGATGACAAACTCCTATAATGACATTCACAATTCCCGGGCGATTTTCGTCATTGGCGGCAACCCTGCCGAAGCCCATCCGGTTTCTCTTCTTCATCTGCTGAAGGCAAAAGAACAGAACAATGCACCGATGATCGTCTGTGACCCGCGCTTTACCCGCACGGCAGCCCATGCTGACGAATATGTGCGCTTTCGTCCGGGCACCGACGTGGCGCTCGTGTGGGGCATCCTTTGGCACATTTTTGAAAATGGCTGGGAAGACAGGGAATTCATCCGCCAGCGTGTCTGGGGCATGGATCAGATCCGTGGCGAAGTCGCCAATTGGAACCCGCAGGAAGTTGAGCATGTTACCGGCGTTCCCGGTTCGCAGCTCAGGCGCGTTGCGCGCACGCTGGCCGAGAATCGTCCAGGTACCGTCATCTGGTGCATGGGCGGCACGCAGCATACCAATGGCAACAACAACACGCGCGCCTATTGCATCCTGCAGCTTGCGCTGGGCAACATGGGCAAAGCGGGCGGCGGAACCAATATTTTCCGCGGCCATGACAATGTGCAGGGCGCCACAGATCTGGGCGTGCTGTCGCATACCCTGCCTGGTTACTATGGCCTGAGCGCCGGTGCCTGGGGCCATTGGTCCCGCGTATGGGAAACCGATATCGACTATATCAAGGGCCGCTTTGCCGTCGTCAAGGACAAGGATGGCAAGGACAAGAACCTGATGACGGTGACCGGAATTCCGGTTTCGCGCTGGATTGACGGGGTGCTTGAAGACCCGGCCAATATGGACAATCCGAACAAGGTGCGCGGCATGGTCTTCTGGGGGCATGCGCCCAATTCCCAGACCCGCATGAAAGAAATGAAGACGGCGATGGAAAAACTCGACCTGCTGGTCGTGATCGATCCCTATCCGACTGTTTCTGCCGTGCTTTCGGACCGCACGGACGGCGTCTATCTGCTGCCGGCCTGTACGCAGTTTGAAACCTATGGTTCGGTAACGGCCTCAAATCGGTCGATCCAGTGGCGTGAAAAGGTGGTTGATCCACTGTTTGAATCGCTGCCCGATCACACGATCGCCTACAAGCTGGCCAACAAGCTGGGTTTTGCCGATGAGTTGTTCAAGAATATCCAGGTCGAGAACGACGAACCGCTGATCGAGGACATCACCCGTGAGTTCAACAGGGGCATGTGGACCATTGGCTATACCGGCCAGTCGCCTGAACGCCTGCGTGAACATATGGCCCATCAGCACACGTTTGACAAAACCACGTTGCAGGCTGTGGGTGGCCCTCTCGACGGTGAATATTACGGTCTGCCGTGGCCAAGCTGGGGCACGCCCGAGATGAAACATCCCGGGACGCCAATTCTTTATGATCCGTCCAAGCCGGTGGCTGAAGGCGGTCTGACATTCCGCGCACGCTTCGGCGTTGAACGGGATGGGGAAAACCTGCTTGCCGAAGGCTCCTGGTCCAAGGATTCGGAAATCGAGGATGGTTATCCCGAATTCACCATGGCCATGCTGACCAAACTGGGTTGGGATGGAGATCTGACGGCGGATGAAAAAACATCCATCGACAAGGTTGCCGGCGAAAAAACCAACTGGAAAACCGACCTGTCAGGCGGTATCCAGCGGGTGGCGATCAAACATGGGTGCGCGCCCTTCGGCAATGCCAAGGCACGCACGGTGGTCTGGACCTTCCCCGATCCCATACCGACACACCGCGAGCCGCTCTACACGCCGCGCCGTGATCTGCTGGATAAATATGCAACCTACGAAGATCGGAAATTCTACCGTCTTCCGACAGCCTATGCGTCTATCCAGAAGAATGACTTCTCCAAGGACTTCCCGATCATCCTCACCTCCGGCCGTCTGGTCGAATATGAGGGTGGCGGGGACGAGACACGGTCCAACCCGTGGCTTGCGGAACTGCAACAGGACATGTTCGTCGAAATCAACACGGCGGATGCCAATGATCTTGGCATTCGTGATGGCGAACAGGTCTGGGTGCACGGTCCCGAAGGTGCCAAGGTCAAGGTGATGGCCATGACCACGCAAAGGGTCGGCAAGGGTGTTGCCTTCATGCCGTTCCATTTCGGCGGGCATTTCGAAGGCAAGGATCTGAGAGACAAATATCCGGCGGGGGCTGATCCCTATGTGCTTGGTGAATCAAGCAATACGGCCCAGACCTATGGATATGATTCCGTCACCCAGATGCAAGAAACCAAAGCGACCTTGTGTCGTATCGAACGGGCATAGGGAGGAAAACGACTATGGCTAGAATGAAATTCCTTTGTGATGCCGAGCGTTGCATCGAATGCAATGCCTGTGTAACGGCCTGCAAGAACGAGCATGAAGTGCCCTGGGGGGTGAACCGCCGCCGGGTTGTCACCATCAATGATGGCAAGCCGGGCGAACGGTCGATCTCGGTCGCCTGCATGCATTGTTCTGATGCGCCGTGCCGTGCGGTGTGTCCGGTTGATTGCTTCTACGACACGGAAGAGGGCGTGGTTCTCCACTCCAAGGACCTGTGCATCGGTTGCGGTTATTGCTTCTATGCGTGCCCCTTTGGCGCGCCGCAATTCCCGCAGGCGTCGAACTTCGGTTCGCGTGGAAAGATGGACAAGTGCACCTTCTGTGCGGGAGGTCCCGAAGAGGACAATTCCTCGGCCGAGTTCCAGAAGTACGGTCGCAATCGCCTGGCTGAGGGCAAACTTCCGCTTTGCGCGGAAATGTGCTCGACCAAGGCGCTGCTTGCCGGTGACGGTGATGTTGTCTCTGCGGTGTACCGCGAGCGCGTCGTGTCCCGTGGGTTCGGCGCTGGCGCATGGGGCTGGGGCACTGCCTACGGCTCCAAGGTTGGCGGCTAGGCCGATCATCCCTGCCTGATGCGCGGGGACGATCACAGGACATGAGGCGGCTGCACCTGTGGCCGCCTTTTCTTTCGTTGAGCATGCTCAAACTCCGCGACCGGCACGATCGGTGCAGTCGCAAGAATTCCGGAGAGTTCAGATGAATGCGATGTCGAACAAAGCATCCTTCAACCAGAACCCAGGCCACCAGTATCATGGTCACCAGAATCGTGGCCACCAGAATCGTGGCCACCAGAACAATGGCCACCAGAAACGATGCGCCCGCAGCGCCGCCCTGAAACAGCGTGATCAGGCAAGATCTTTCATGGTCATTGCGCTGACGGTGCTGTTGGCGATTTCTGCCCTCCTGTGGCTGAACAATTCCCCGGCCTTTGCTCAGGTATCCGGCGCAGACAAACCGGTGGCTGGCGCCACACCCGGCGGCACGGACAGTGGTGCGTCCTCCGACGCGGAACTCTGGCGGCAGGTGCGCCACGGCGCAACCGGAACGGTTGTCGGGCAGGACAAGTCGGCGGGCATGCTGATCCAGTCGGACGGCCAGCAATGGCGGCTGACCCGCAACGGTCCTCTGGCGATGTATTCGGCCTGGGCAATACTCGGTACGCTGCTATTGCTGTCCCTGTTTTTCGCTCTGCGCGGGCGCATCAGGATCTCCCATGGAAAATCCGGCAAGACAATGAAGCGCTTTTCAGGCATTGAGAGGATGGGCCATTGGCTGCTCGCCTCAAGCTTTATCCTGCTGGCGCTGACCGGTCTCAACCTGCTGTTCGGACGCAAACTGCTGATCCCGCTGATCGGCAAGGATGCCTTTTCCACCATCACGATTTTCGGCAAGTTCATCCATAATTACGTGGCATTCGCCTTCATGCTGGGTCTGGTCATCGTGGCAATCCTCTGGGTGGTCCACAATATTCCAAACCGTCATGACGTCGTCTGGTTGCTGCGCGGTGGCGGCATGTTGGGTGGCGGCCATCCAAAGGCCCGCAAATTCAATGCCGGACAGAAGATCATTTTCTGGGTCGTTATCCTTTGCGGCATTTCCATTTCCATGTCCGGCTGGGCTTTGATGAACCCGTTCACCACAACGATGTTTGGTGATACATTCAGCTCACTCAACGGCGCCTTTGGCACGCAATTGCCAACCGATGTGGCGCTCATTCAGGAACAGCAATATCAATCGCTCTGGCATACCATCATGGCCGTTTTCATGATCATGGTTGTGCTTGCACATATCTATATCGGCACGATCGGCATGGAGGGTGCGCTGGATGCCATGACCAGCGGCGATGTGGATACCAATTGGGCCAGGGAGCACCATTCTCTCTGGGTTGAGGAAGTGCAAGCCGGAAAGAAGGGCACTGCCGAAACCGGCAAAGAGTCCATACAGCCGGCTGAGTGATGACGGGAATGGAGCAGCAGCATGTTCGGGCTGTCGCGATGGCATTGGCTTGACAGACTCATGATCGGCATAGCCGCGGGGCTGGTCTCCGGCATGGCCTGTGCAACGGAGCTGCCCGGCCAGTCGGATTGGCAATTGCCAGAACAACTCAATGGCCATGGTGGTCCAATCAAGGCAATTTCCATCTCCCGGGACGGCAAATATGCGCTCACGGCATCCTTTGATTATTCGATCATCTATTGGAAGCTTTCCGGGTTGGAGGGAACGATCCTGCATCGCATGATTGGTCATGACAATGCGGTCAACGACGTGGCTTTCGTGCCCGGCACCACGCAAGCCGTCTCGGTCTCTGACGATGGATCACTGGGGATCTGGCAGCTTTCCAGCGGTGAACTCATCGCCCGCATTCCGTCGTCCGATCACAAGGTGCTGGATGTCGCCGTATCTGCAGACGGAACGCTTGCCGTTGCCGCGCGGTGGGACGGGACCGCCCGGCTCTATGATCTGCCAATGCAAAGGGAAGTGGCCATTTTGAAAGCCCACCGCGGCAACGTCAATGCTGCGATATTCTCATCGGATGACAAAAAGATCTACACGGCGGCCCATGACGGCGAAATCATCGAATGGGATGTCGCAAGCGCCACAATGTTGCGGCGGATATACAGTCACGGTTGGGGCATCAACACCCTGACATTGATGGACGAGGATCGTCTGGTCTTTGGCGCGCTGGATGGAACAATGGGTGTCATCAGCATCAGCCAGGCACAAAAGCTCACCGACCTTGCCAGGAGCAACCGTCCCATACAGTCTGTCAGGACATCGCTTGATGGCACGATGGTCGGTTTTGGCGATGGCGCGGGCACGATTGGTGTATTTCTTGTCGAAAGTGGCGCGCAACTGGAAGACATGAACGTCACATTCGGCCCGGTCTGGGATTTCGATTTTGTGCCCGGAACCATGCATGTCTATCACGTCGGCCTTGATGATTTTGCGGCCCTCAGACGGATATCGCCGCGCGATTTCAGTCAGATCAAGTCCGCGCTTCCGAGGCGGTTTCAAATACGCGAAAGCGAAGATCCGGGCGAACTGGAATTCCAGCGTAAATGCAGCGTCTGTCACACGTTGACGCCGGATGATGGCAATCGGGCAGGGCCGACGCTGTACAATCTGTTTGGCCGCAAGGCCGGAACGCTGCCGGGCTACAGCTATTCTGCGGCGCTTCTGAACACGCAAGTCGTATGGGATGAGACAACGGTGGGGCAATTGTTCGACGACGGGCCGGATGTGATGCTGCCGGGAACAAAAATGCCGATACAAAGGCTGAAGAGCGTCGAGAGGCGAGACGATCTCATTCGCTTTCTCAAGCAGGCGACAGCGCCGCCCCATTGAACAGGTTGCGCCCTGCCTTGATGGTCTGTGGTTTCAACAAAAGGTTTTGAAAAGGGAAGATGATGAAATCAGTTTTATTGGGAATTGGCCTGATGGTTGTGGTGAGCGTCGTTGCCTGGGGCGTCCTGGGCACGCAGAAGGAATCAACCGGTCAGGCTTTCGTATCGAGCAATCATTCCGTGCGGTTGGATTAGGAAAACTTGCGGATTTTTGTCCAGATTTGCCTTTGGTTGATGCTGTGCGTGACAGCCGGTGCGCAACAGCCAGTGCCTGCCATGACGCCCTGCGAGAGCGACACCGCAGGCAATGTTGCTCTTGATTTTGCCGGTCATATTGCATGTGCGGCCCGTTCTGTTGTCAGCCTGCTGCCTGTGTGGCCAGACAATGCCAGCCGCAACGAAGAACCGGAGGGGTCGGCTATCGTCGTCGGCGATGGGACGTTGCTGGCAACCGCCGATCACGTTCTCGGCCCGGCGCTCGACGTTTTTGTGCGCACCTCCGATGGTGTCAGCCTGCGGGCAACCATTGCCCTGCGCGACGCGGCCACCGATATTGCCCTCTTGCGTATAGAAAGACCGCTTCCACCTGTGCGCTTTGCATCCTCTTTCGCGGTTGCACACAGGGCCTGTGCGATCGGCAACAGTTTTGGCCTCGATATATCTGTGGCCTGCGGCATTGTATCCGCTGTGCAGGTGTCAGGAGTCAGGTTCAACCCGATCGAGGATTTTGTGCAGACCGATGCGGCCGTCAATCCCGGCATGTCCGGCGGTGCATTGGTCAATGAAGAAGGCGCGTTGATCGGCCTCCTGTCGGCCATATTCACCAAGGGCTCGGATTCCAATATCGGCGTGAATTTTGCCGTATCGGCGGCGCTGCTGCAGCGTGTCCTTGATGATTATCTGGATGACGGGATCGTTTCACATCCAAAATCGGCTATGGTCGTGCGACCGACACAGGCTGTCACCAGTCCGGCCTTTTCGGGCATGCTGGTGGTGCGGGTGAAAGCGGGCTCAATTGAGGAAAAAGCCGGGATGCGCGCCGACGACATCATCCTTTCCGCCAATGGAAGGCGGCTTAAAAGAGCCGGCTCCTATCGGGCCGCTGCGGCGTTGACGGGAAGCGGCAATCGCCTGACTCTGCGGGTTGCGCGCGGCGGCGATATCAAGGACATTGCCTTCCATCTGGAATGAGCAAATGCAAGCGAAACAAGGAAATGTCATGAGCGAAGAATTCAACATGTCGATGCGCAAGTTCCTAAAACAGGTGGGGGTGACGTCGCAGCAGGAAATCGAGCGGATCGTAAGGGAAAATGACCTGGGTGGCCGCAAGACGCTGGCCGTCAAGATGGTTTTGACGGCCGAGGGAACCGATCTCAATCACGTCGTTGAAAGCGAAATCGATCTTTCCGGAACCTGATTGGCTTGATGGAAAATTCCCTTCCGACATTTCCGCCGTTGTTGACCGGGCATGCTGTTTCCCCTGACACCGATGCAAGGGCGTGGGCCGCAGCACAGGCAGGGCAGGGGTCGCTCGGCGCCGGTGATATTGTCTGGTCACGGGACATTGCAAACCTGCGCTTTGCTCTGGTGCTGGAACCGGACGTGCCGCGAAGCCGCTGCGGGGAAATTCTGTTTGCCGGCCTGGTTGCCTTCGGCGACGCGGCAGGCGCTCTTGGCCCGGCTGAAAATTCGATAACCTATCAATGGCCATCGGCGATCCTGATGAATGATGCCAGGATTGGGTTTGCCGATCTTGTGATCAGCGATGAAGAGCAGGACGGCATTCCCCAATGGATGGTTCTGGGCTTTGATGTGCGCATTGCGCCAGTGACGACTGGCATCGAGCCGGGCCATGAAATGCACAGTTCCACAATGTGGGATGAAGGCTGCGGCGAGATCTCCCACACGCAATTGCTGGAATCGGTTGCGCGCCATATCGTCAACTGGATCCACACCTGGTCCGAGGAAGGGTTCAAACCTGTCCACCAGCAATGGCAGGGCCGGCTGTTTGCCAAGGTTCCGCTTGAACCGGATGCGCGTGGTCCGGCCGACCATTCAGAAGATCGCCTGCTGATCGGACTGGATGAGACGGGCAATGCGCTGGTCAAACATGGTGGCAGCACCATCAATGTCCCCGTTGGTGACGCCCTTGAGCGGCTGCGCGCCGGACGCGCTTCCCAATGATGAAATTTCTGAAGACCATCCGTTTTGATCCGTCCGACAGTCAGGTTTTCGAGATGGCCGCCGGTCCCGATGAATGGGCCATTCCCGGTGGCTTTCGCTTTGCCAACGCGGTGGAAGATGAACTGGCAGGCAAGGAAAAACAGGCATTCAGCAACGGTTTCCTGTCCCTGGCCAGTTTCGGCTTTTCAACCTTCGTCTCGGTTGCCGAAATAAGCCCGGAAGAAAGGGACGACATCACGGCCCGGCTGGTGCGGCACTTTATCGATGATTATGGTGCGCCATCGCCAGATGCCGCCGGGGTCGCGGCGCAACAGGAAATTGCCTTCGTGCTGGACTTGTGTGACCAGGTCCCGATCAACAGCGTCTTTACCCTGCGCCGCATTTTCGATGACAATGCTGCTATAAAAGAAGAGTTTCGCATCGTCGATGTGCCGGGCGAAACACGCCACGCCCGTGTCTGGGACGTGGTAGAGGAATGACTATGGAATTTTGGAAATCTGCGGGTATGCATCTGGTCGAGCGCGACGCAAATGGTTGGCTCAAGGTGACTGCAGATTATCTGCGGGCCTATCTGACGCGTCCGGAAATTCATCCGGTGGAAGAATCCTGCGCCAATGAACATGCATTGTTTGAAAAACTGATGGCTGATCCATTTGCAACTGTCTCAAATGATGAATTGAACGCGATTGCCGATCATGACACGGCGGACAATTATCGCGTTGTGCTGGCGTTTCGTGACCATCTCGCCCGCCATGGAACGGTGGAATCGGCCTATGCGGCGCTTTTTGCCGGCGATACGATTTCCATCCCACCGGTTTTCATCGACCAGATGGTGCATCTCATCCTGTGCAATATTCTGGCTGACACCGATGATGTCATGCAGTTGCGGGCCGCTGAACTGTTCTTTCGCGAACAGGCCGTAACAACGGGCGATGACCAACTGATGCTGGCCGACCAGGAAATCGTCGAGATGCGCAGCCAGAGCGGCTTTGGCGGCCTGGGACAATTGCTGGCGGAAGCTGGAACCCCGGCGCGGGAAATCGCCCTTGATGTCATGACCGAGGAGAACAAGTCGGCCTACTGGAAACGCTCCGACCAGTTCGACATGGCTGTGGATTTTCGTTTCACCCAACCGGCATCCGATGCGCTGGGCCGCGTCATGGAAGCCTGGACAGGCCATTTCCTTGGAATACGCACACGCATTCAGGCGGTGAAATCCATCCGGGATGAAAGCTGGTCCTGGCATGTGGGGTGCGATCAGGAATCCACAAAAATTCTCAATTGCCTGTATAATGGTGAGGATGTTGCCGAAGCCGACCTTTATCGTATCATCGCGCTCTATCGGATGGAGTTTCTGGATCCGGCAGACATGATGGAACAGGTGAGGGGAAAACCCGTCTATCTGGGTGTGGCAATGACGACCGACAGAAAGCTGGTTTTCAAACCGCAAAATCTTTTGACGAACCTGCCCATTCAACGGGGCTGACAGACACCGGGGGAGACAAATATGGCACATGCACAAACGTCACGCAGTTTTTGGGATACGTCCTATGCCAGGCTGCTGGCACTGGTGGTCGCGGCACTGATCGCATTTCTGCTCTACAGCAATTGGGCAAATGATATCGGCAAGCTGCTTTCCGGCGATGCAGGCCTCATCCCGATTGCCGCCAAACCGTCTCCTGTGACCGAGACAAATCCCGCATTGGCCAACTGCCTTGAAAAACGTGTTGGCGATGTCGAGCGGATGAAGCAGGAGGGCATCATCAATGACGCCCAATATGCTTCATTCAAGGCCCGCGCGACGGATCTGTGCCAGGCGCAGCATCCGCTTTAGGGTCTGTTTTAATCGTCCATCAGGAAGTCATCGACACTCAGGCCCTTGCTTTCAGCTTCAAGGTAATCCTCGGTGGTGCGGGGGCGCGGGCGTGTTCCGGCGGAAAAGGGATCGTTGATGCTGTTTGCCTGAAATTCGATCCGGCATCTGTCACACATTTCCATGATGCGTGAGCGTTCCGCATCGGCAAACATCGTGTGTTTGCCGGCCAATTGTCCCTTGATTCGGTCGATGGTCGATCGGGTGGCAAAGGGTGTGCCGCATTCCACGCAGTTGAAGGGTTCCTCCTCATAAAGCGTAATGGGTTGCATGGCCTTGGGCGTGAAATCGATTTGCGAGACGAGTTTCAACGCGTTCTCCGGACAGGTATTGACGCACAGACCGCACTGCACGCAGGCACTTTCAACAAAACGCAGCTTTGGTTCGCCCGGCGTGTCGACCACGGCTGCCGATGGGCAGGCCGACGTGCAGGCCATGCACAGGGTGCAGGCCGTCTGGTCGATTTCCACCCGGCCATAGGGCGACTGGGCAGGCAGTGAAATCACGTCAGGCTGTGTGGGGGATTGTTGGTGCAGCTTGGAAAAGGCCATGCGTGCCACATCGCGCTTCGAACCGACAGGGTTGAAGGCCTCACCCGCAATGGGACTATGCTGGGGAAGCGACCACAATGCCTCTTCGATCCTGTCGGGATCAGCATCGCTCAAGAGACTGACGCGCAGGTCGTCGCCAAACCCCAGACCTGACAGGATCGTGTTGGCCAGATGGCATTCTGCCCGCAGTCCGTCGATTTCATCGTCCTTTGCCGGATCGCAGAGAAAAACGATATGCTGCGCGCCACCGGCAAACATGGACGCCATTTCGACATGGCCCAAAGTGGTCGGTGCATGCATGGCAATCGGCAGGCAATTGGCCGGCAGCCCTCTGCCATAGCGCGCCATGGCGGCAATCAGGTCGCTGCCGAATGGCTCATCATGAATGAGCAGAGCCGGTTGTTTCCCACCGGCCGTATGATAGGCGCCGAGCAGCGTCTGGGCATGGCCGATCATATCTGCCCGCTCTGGATACTGATAGGAGATCGAACCCGTCGGGCAGGCGGCATGGCAAGCCCCGCATCCACCGCATATGCCGCTGTCGATCGATATGATGTCGCCGGCGTCGCTGATTGCGCCAGCCGGGCACACATCAAGGCACTTGTTGCAGCCTGATTGTTTTGAGCGCGAATGGGCGCATGTCGCCGCATTGTAATCGACGTAAAGGGGTTTTTCGAATTCGCCAACCATGTCGGAGAGTTCGATTGCGGCGCGCAAAACCGCTGCCGGATCGCCGGGGTCGACGTGTTTGTAGCCGTCGCGGTGCCGATGGCCTGTAAACAGCGGCGCACCCCCTGAGATATCGAGTATCAGGCTGCAATCGGACTTCGCGCCGTCGCGTGCCATCAGGAAATTCAACCCACCACGTGATGAAGGCATGATGGGGGCATATTGATTGACCGTCAGCGAAAATGCGCCAAAGGATCCTTCGGCCTGGGCAATGTCGCCGCGATAGATTGGAACATCCGCGATCGCGGGCGGCAGCAGATCTACGTCATCAGAAAGAAGCAGGGTGACCGAAAGTCTGGATGACAGGATTTTTGCCACCTCCAGCGCCTGTTGCCCCGAACCATAGACCAGGCACATGCCGTCGGACTGGATTGATTTCAGCCGCGCCGGCCTGGAATTGTAGTGCGCTGTTGCAAGCAGCGCGGCGATCTTCGGGCTGACGTCCGCAGCGTTTGCAGACCAGCCGGCGTTTTCTCTTATATTGACAAAAGACACCTGTTCCGACCGACCGTTTTCATCGGCGATCTCCTGAAACAGTGGCGCTTCCTGTGTGCAGGCAACCAGCAGCGGGGCATCGTCTGTAAGGGCTCTTTCAAATGCGCCAATGCCGGAACGGCAAAGGTGGGTATGAATGACATCGACATCCTGTCCCAGTGCCTTTGTCAGTTTCGACGCATTGAGCGGCATGGATTTATCGCAATCGCATATCAGGCACTTGTGTCCCGCTGGTATCATGCTTGTCTCCTCCCCGGTTGCACCAACCATAGCCCATGCAAACCCGGTTGTCCTATACATCCTTAGAAGTGTTCCAAAAGCTTATTCGTCCTTGGCACGCGCTGTGCTATCGTACACACTCTGTGGTCTTGGGTGCATGAAGGAGTGGCGCATTATTGTAAGTTCCATCGTTGACCGAGAAGTCAGTATCCCGCTTGGCATTGTTGTCGAGAAACGCAAATCGTCCCATCCCTGGGCCGATTGGGTCTGGAAGCCGACGGCGGTTTTCCTGAACGGATCGCAGGATGCGTCCTGGGATATTCTCGTGTCGGGTGATGATTTTACACAATATCATGCCGCGACCCTGCCCCTGACATTGCATCGCAAGGAAACGGAAGCATTGCGGCTCAACCTGATGCTCGATCAGCCGGAACTCTATGTGGTGCTGCAGGAAAATGAAGATGCGACTTCCGAGTTTCCCTATGTTCCGTTGATCGTGACAGCCTCTTCCTATGAAGCGCAGGATTACCACGATGCCGGAGATGACATTATCGAGAAAATCGCGATGCCCGAGGCTGTCGCAGCCTTTGTCCAGGCCTTCGTGGAAGAGCACCATGTCGATGTGGAATTCATCAAGAGACGTCGGGATCGACTGAATACCGAGGAGCAGAAATTCGGCAAGACGCCGATCTTCAAGGCACACACAAAGCATTGACGGATAGAAAAATGCCACCTGAAGACAAAACACAAGGGCGTTTATCCCGCTGGTCCAGGCAGAAGCTTGCCAGTGCAAAAGCCGATGCGGTTCCTGCCGTCGAGGTCGAGGAGGTTGTGCCGCAACCAAGCCCGCAGGAGGTGGAACGCCAGGCGGCTGAGGCTGCGGCTCTGGAGGCACAACTTGCCGCCAACCGGCAAGCGGCAGAAGCCGTTGATCTGACGACATTGGACGAGAGTTCGGATTTTTCGGTCTTTCTCAAGGACGGTGTGCCGAAGCTTTTGAAAAAACAGGCCATGGCGGCGCTCTGGCGCTCCAATCCCGTCTATGCAAATGTCGATGGACTTGTCGATTATGGTGAGGATTTCGGCAGTCCCGATCTCATCATGAAGACGTTCAAATCAGCCTGGCAGGCCGGTCGTGGTTACCTGAAAGCCGTCGAGGAATTCACCGAAGGCGAGGCTGAAGACAAAGCGGTGGCGAGCGTCGATGTGGATGATCCTGAAGCCGGAGAAGAGGCTTTGGTGGTGCCAGATGAAACGGCGCTCCTGACGGATGGCGAAGCGCTGCTGCCAGTCAGCGATGATGCCGCGGTGTTGAACGAACTGCCAGACAATTCGGCCCAGGCGGCGGAAATGGAACTGGAAGAGGTCGAAGCCGCACCAGCGCCCAAGGTTTCGCTGCGACGGCGTTTGATGATGGAAGACAACGGGTAGGCCTGTTTGGCCCGAAAAGCGGTTTAAACTTGTGGGTCGGCCAGATGGTTTCGCAGCATTTCCTGATAGGCTTTGGTCATTTCTTCCACATAGGGCTCATGCTCTGAAACCGCGACCACATTCTTTGCCACATGGGCATTGTAGCGGGCTGCGGCATAAAGAAAGGCCATATGCAGGTCGGTTGCCTGCACCGTCCTGTTCTCACGATTGGCCACATCAATAAAGCGATCGGCAATTTCGAGGAACAGGCGATCTGTCATGCCGCCGCTGGCCTCGGCGGCGCGCCGTTCCTTGCGGTTTGGCTTGTGTCCCTGTTCATCCATGATCTGTCCCCGGCTTTAATTGCCTCTGGTCGGTGTGTTAGGTTCCGCCACTGGCATTGGCGTTGGGCGTGAACAGGGTTTCACCACCGATGGTATAGGACCCGATGATGTCCTGGGCTTTTTTGCTCACCAGCCATTCTTCCAGCTGCAGCGCAAGCTCGTCCTTGACGTGGGCATGCTTTTCCTTGCTGATCGGCAGATAGGCATATTGGTTGAAAAGAACCGGGTCGCCGGAAAAAAGTATTTTCGAATTGCCCTTGTTCTTGAATTTCAGCCAGCTGGCGCGATCGGAAATGACATAGGCATCCATGCCGACAGCTGTGTTCAGCGTTGCGCCCATGCCCGCGCCTGCTTCGCGATACCAGCTCACATTAAAGCTTTCGGGGTTCTGGCCAGCGGTTTGCCACAGTGCGGTTTCCTTGCGATGGGTTCCGCTGTCATCCCCGCGGCTGACAAAGATGGCCTCGGCGTCGGCAATTTTGGCCAGCGCCTCATTGGCCTTTTCGGCTGTCGAAATGCCGGCCGGATCGCTGCCGGGTCCGACAATAACAAAATCATTGTACATGATTTCACGTCTGTGGGTGCTGTAGCCCTCTGTGACAAATGTGTCTTCGGCATTCCTGGAATGAACCAGAATGGCATCGACATCGCCTGCACGGCCGAGTTTGAGCGCCTGGCCTGTTCCCACCACGAGAAGGTGCACATCAAGGCCGAGATCCTTCTTGATTTCCGGCAACAGAATGTCAGACAGACCCGAGTTGTGGAATGATGTCGTGACCGCAACCTTGATGTCATCAGCCAGAGCGGCAGTGCTGAAGGCCGTTAAAAATACAAGCCCCATGAGGGAGGAAATATATCTCATTCGACGATGTCTCCTGACAAAAATGATTTGGATTCCGGCGTTTTTGGTGTGTTGAAAAATGCCTCCGCCGTTGCACGCTCGTGCACCTGTCCTTGATATAAAAAAATGATGTCACTCGCAAGACGGCGCGCCTGGCCAAGATGATGGGTTGCCATGAGAATGCGCACTCCGTCAGCCTGCGCCGCCAGCAATAGACCTTCGATTTCCCGCGTCGCCTTGCCATCCAGATTGGCCGTTGGCTCGTCGAGAAACAGCACCTCCGGCTGGACGATCAGCGCGCGTGCGACGGCCAGTTTCTGCTTCTCGCCGCCCGAAAGCACCTCGGCATTTTGCTCCAGTGCATCGCCAAGACCGATGGTGTCCGCCCATTGAGCCGCCTGCGCAAGCGCCCAGTTTTTCGCCTCGCCCCGTACGCGAAGCGGATAGGCGATGTTTTCCACCACCGTGCGGCGCATCATCACCGGCGTCTGGAATACAAAGGCCTGTCTGGTCCGCGCCTGCGCGGCCGGCAATTGCCATGTGACGCTGCCGCCGCGTGGATGCTCCAGACCGTGCATGAGTCGCAGCAAGGTGGTCTTGCCCGATCCGTTGGGGCCCATGAAAATGGTGAATCCCGTGGCGTCGATGGTTTCGCTCATCGGACCGATGATGGTCTTGCCACCCTTGCGCACGGTCGCGTCTTTCAGGGTGAGCGGCAGAATGGAGGCTACCATGTGCTGGCCCTCTCGGTGCGCGAAATGGCGTGAATGGCCATATTAACCGCAATGGCAAGGGCGATCAGGATAAAGCCGAGGCCAAGGGCCAATGAGAAATCACCCTTGCCGGTTTCCAGCGCTATGGCCGTTGTCAGCACCCGCGTCAGGTGATCGATATTGCCGCCGACAATCATGATGGCGCCGACCTCGCCAATCGCCCGGCCAAATCCGGCCAGCGATGCGGTGATCAACGAGCGGCGCGCATCCCAGATCAGCGTGCGCATGCGCTGCCATTTCGTCGTGTTCAACGAGATCAGCAGGTCGTGGTAGGTGGCCCACAGGTCACGAATGGCCTGATGGGCGATGGACGCGATCAGCGGTGTTATGATGATGATCTGGGCGATGATCATTGCGGTCGGGGTAAACAGCAGACCAAGAACGCCAAACGGGCCGGATCGTGACAGCAGGATATAAACGAAGAGGCCCACGACAACAGGCGGCAGACCCATCAATGCATTGAGCAGCGAAATGGTGGCTCTGCGATAGCGAAACCGGTTGACCGCCAGAGCGGCGCCAAGGGGCAGGGCGATAGCCGAGGCAATGATCACCGCCGTAACGGTAACCTGCAATGATCGCAGGACAATTTCATAAAGATCGGCATTGAAGGAGGCAATCAGCCAGAAAGCCTCGATCATCCCCTGCCATAAATCACGCATGCGGTCCCTTGATCTTATTGTTCTGTTTTCTTGAGCGAACGGGCGTAGGCCACAATGGCTTCAATGTCGGAATAGTTCAACTCGACCGGAACAATGGACACAGGTTTATCGGGCGCAGACACTTCACCCTCGAAGCGGATTACAGCCGGGTGGGGCGGGCGGGTGTGAAAACTCTGAAACCGGTCTTCCCAATCGACAAGCGCCTTGACCAGAAGCGGAAAGGATGGCGTGGATGAAATGCCGCCAAAAACATTGACCTCGTCAACAACATGGCAGCGCGCGCAGTGAACAGCCGCGACCCTCGCACCCGCTGCAACCAGCGGCGCGGCATCCTGTGCCAGGCTTGCGACACCGCCCGCTGGCACAATGAACAAAAAAAGCAGATACGCCTTGATCCCCATGGTGAACTCCTCCCTGCGAAATCCCATGATGCCCAATTTTGGACACGATGCAAAGTCGGGCGTAATCGATCACAGAAATGTTCTAGGGGGAGTGCCGCTTGGCTTCCTTCAAATCGGACTTCTGACCGGTCTTACTGCCCCGAGGCGATGATCTGGCTGCGGCCGGTGCGGTTGAGAAAATAGAGGAAATCCGACAGCCCGTTTGCAAGGGCGTTCACGTGTGTACGCATCTGGTCGGCGGCGGCAGTGCCATTGCCCGCCACGATGGCTTTGACAAAGGCCTCATGTTCGCTCAGTGAACTTTCCATGCGACCGGGCTGGTAGGTGATATGGCGTCGGTAAGGACCCAGAACACGGGCCACGCGCATCTGTTCCTTCAGCATCCAATTGCCGCTGGCTTCCAGTATGGTGTTGTGGAGTCGGTCATTGGCGGCACAGAAGGCGTCCGTGTCGTGGTCGGCAAAGGCCTCTTCGCATTCCTGCTTGTATTGCCAAAGGGCAGCGATCTGATCCTCGGTGATCCGTCCGGCGGCCTGCAGGGCGGCAATGGCTTCCAATTCACTGACAACGCGGAAACCATCAAGAAGTTGCGTCATGGTGAGCCGCGCCACATTGGTGCCATGGCGCCCGTTGATCTGAACCAGCCCGGTCGCCGAAAGCCGCTGCAGCGCTTCGCGAACCGGCGTGCGGGACGCCTTGAATTGCAGGGCCAGTTCCCGTTCATCCAACCGGTCTCCAAGGCTTCGCTTGCCGGTGAGAATATCGGATTCCAGTTGCGCGGCTATACTTGCCGATAGTGATAATGTTTCCGTCATATTTCTCATCCCGTCTGCTCTCGCCGATTTTTCCTGTATAAACCGACCAGCGGATAGAGCAATGCAGCCATGGACAGCAATATCAGGATCAGCGATATCGGGCGATCAATGAAGACCGACCATGAGCCGCGACTGATAATCAGGCTGCGCCGCAGGTTTTCTTCCAGTAAAGGCCCGAGTACGAGGCCGAAGGCAAGCGGTGCCGTTGGCAGCTTCAGCTTGTGCATGACAAAACCGACGGCGCCAAACGCGATCATGATGTAGACGTCGCTCATGGTGTTGCGAACGGCAAACGAACCGAAGATGCACAGGATCGCAATTCCCACCATGAGAATATGCCGGGGCATTTTCAGAAACTGGATAATGGCGGCAATGGCGACAAACCCGAAAACGAGAGTCAGCAAGATAGCGAAAAAGAGCGATCCGAAGATCGTACCGACCATTTGCGGATTTTCGGCGAATAGCAGCGGCCCGGGACGCAGGCCGTGCAGCAGCAATGCACCCATCAGGACAGCGGTCATCGTGTCACCGGGCACACCGAGTGTCATCATCGGCACGAGTGCACCGCCCACACAGGCATTGTTTGATGCTTCCGGCGCGACAATGCCGGCGGGCGCGCCCTTGCCGAAGGTTTCCGGTTCCTTTGACAGTCTTTGCTCCTGTGCGTAGGCCAGGGCGACCGCAATGGCTGATCCGGCTGCTGGTATCGCTCCGACAAAAGTGCCTATCAGCGATCCGCGCATCATCGGCGCGATGAGCTTTGGAAGCGAGGCAAGGGGCGGAAAAATCCGATTGATCCGCGCGACATGGGCGATTGGCTGATTGGTCGAAGACAGGTTGATCAGTACTTCGGCGAAACCGAATATACCGACGGTCAGCGGCACGATGTCAATGCCGTTTTGCAAAACGCGCGTGCCAAAATCGAAGCGGGCCACATCGGTCAGCTTGTCGAAGCCAACCATGCCGACAATCAAACCGATGCATCCCACCAGTATACCGCGAAAGGTTGATCCAGGTGAGGCATAGGCAAGCATGGTCAGTCCGAATATGGCAGCCATGGCGAATTCCGGACTGCGAAACTGCAGGGCGGCCGACGCGATCAGCGGTGCAACGATCGACAGGATGGCAAGGCCCAGAAGTCCTCCGACGGTCGAGGCCAGAAGCGCGTAGCTCAGGGCCTCACCGGCGCGGCCTGATTTCGCCATGGGGTATCCGTCAAACTGCGTGACGATTGCGCCGGGCGTTCCTGGAATATTGATGAGAATGGCAGAAATGGATCCACCAAAAACGCTGGATGAAAATACACCGATCAGAAAAACCATGGCCGCATCGGTTGGCATGGCGTAGCTCAGGGGCAACAGGATCGCCAGCGCCATGGTCGAACTGACACCCGGCAGCGCCCCCAGGATGATGCCGACCATGACTCCGGTCAGCGACAGGCCAAGAAGGTCCGGTCTCGTTGCGATCTCGATCAGAGCTGCGGCAAATACGTCAAACAAGTTGGTCTCCTGGGAGCGCTTGTACATAAATGCAAAGCGGGTTTGCCATGGAACGGAATTTCAATTGAACATTCATGGCAAACGGGAACGGATCACGAGATCAAATCCCACATAGATGAGCAGGGTTGTGACAATGGCTGCAATGGATGCAAAGGCAAGGGTGCGACGCGGGCGTTGCATGCCATTGGGGGCAAGCGCAAAGCTCCAGAAGAAGACGAAGAGAGCTGTTGCTGCCGCATATCCAATGGCATGCATGATCGTCGGAAAAGCCACGACGCAAGCCAGGAATCCGATCGGGCGCCAGTTGAGATCGGGCTTCCATCGGATGCGGTGCGGTGCGGACATCCATTTCCGCGCCGGGCTGACGGTAAGCGCAAGGCCACCAGCGGTCAGGATGGCAAGGGTGATGATGGGCAACAGTGCCGGTCCCGGATCAAGGCCTGTTGCGCGGCCACTGAACAGGCTGGAATTTGTCGCAATTGAAACCCAGCCAACCCCGGCCCAAAGGAGAAAAAATACGGCGACACCCAGATCCAGACCGACATTGCCCTGGTTGCGCTCCGCGTCATTGTCCATATGTCATCCCCCAAACCGCATGAAGCTTCTTCACCCTGTCAGGCGCCGGATCGCGATTCTGACTGGGTCAAGACCGCGATCCATCTTCTACTATTGTTCGTCTCATTTGCCAGAACCCAACTCAGTTTTGGCAGGTGCACCCTATTTCTTGCGGGTCGTTACAAGATCTGCATTGAGCAATATGGGGTATACGGCTGCATCATGTGCCACGATCCAGGCCTTGGTCTCTGCCGGTGGCATGGGTGTCACCATGAAACCCACTTTCTGCGCAGCTTCGACAAATGCCGGATCGGACATGGTTTCCATGAACAATTTCTCCAGATAGGCTTTGGCGTCGGACGGAACTCCGTTCGGCAGGAACAGCGCCCGCCAGTCACCGGCAACAAAGTCAAAACCCAATTCCTTGAATGTGGGCACATCCGGCGTCAGGAAATGGCGTGCTTCGGCAGCCACCGCCAAGATGATGATGTCACCGGCCTTATGCTGGTCAGCCAGTTGATGAACTGGCAGTGTTGCCGACTGGACTTCACCTGATATGATGGCTGCGACTGTCGGCGCATAGCCCTGGTAAGGCACCTTGGTCATTTCCACGTCAAAGGCACTTTCAAACAAGGACGCCACAATGTGGGACGAGCCGCCTGGTGCGTCATTGCCGTTGATGATACTGCCCGGCTCGGCCTTGAGCTTGTCGATATAGTCCTGAACAGTCTTGATGCCCGTGTCGGCGCGCACTTCCAGTGCGCCCGGGTCCGGTCCGAAAAACACCAGAGGATCGATGTCTTCAAGCGGTGTGGCGTTTTCATTGAGATAGCCGCGCGCCACAAAACTGGAACCCATGATGCCAAGCGTATAGCCATCCGGCTCTGCCTCCGCTGCGGCTCGGATGCCATTGGCGCCGCCGGCCCCGGTAACGTTTGATACGATGATCGGCACCGGTGCGCGTTTTGAAGCCCAGTCGGCGATCAGCCGCGCTGCGGTGTCCTGTCCGCCACCTGCCGGCCAGTTTACAATGATGGTGATGGGCTTTTCCGGGAAACCTGCTGCTGTCGCCGGGCCCGCAGCCAAGGCAAGTGACGATACGAACAGAGCGTTAAAAAGCGTCCTTCGAGATAATCTCAACATAGTCATTTCCTTCTCTCCTGATAATGGCGTGCACTTTCGCGCGTAATGCAGGCAAACATGAAACGCATATTGTGTCTACCAAAAATTATGAATTGACATAGAAACAGTACCAATTTATCCAGATTTCACAAATATATTGCACAATATTATAAAATTTGTACACCTAATGAGCGTTTATGGAAAAGGTCGTACAAACAAACAGGAGCATATGATGGATTTGGGTCTCAAAGGGCGCACCGCATTGATTACCGGGGCTTCACAGGGCATTGGCGAGGGGCTGGCGGTTGGTTTTGCCAAAGAGGGCGTGAACCTGCATCTGACTGCCCGGCGCGGAGATCTGCTTGATGCATTGTGCAAGCGCCTGCAGAGCGAATACGCGATAACAGCCACCGGCCATGCCTGTGACCTGACGCAGGACCAGGCAGTGGACCGCCTTGCCGAAGCCGTGGGAGATGTCGATATCCTTGTCAACAATGCGGGCGTCATCCCCGGAGGGGATCTTGCCTCCATTGATGCAAAAACCTGGCGTCAGGGCTGGGAACTGAAGGTGTTTGGCTATATTGACATGTGTCGGCTCTACTACGCGCGCATGAAGGCACAGGGCGGCGGTGTCATCATCAACAATATCGGCAATGCGGGTGAGCGTTATGACGCCAATTATATTGCCGGCACGACCGGAAACGCTGCGCTGATGGCATTCACGCGCGCGCTTGGCGGCCCCAGCCTGGATGACAATATCAGGGTGGTCGGCGTCAATCCCGGTCCGGTCAATACAGATCGCATATACAAGCTTCTCAAACACCGCGCCAAGGAATGGCTGGGTGATGAGGATCGCTACGGCGAACTGGAGAAAAATTATCCGCTCGGTCGTCCAGCTCACCTTGACGAAGTGGTTGACCAGATGGTGTTTCTTGCGTCCGATCGGGCGGGCTATACCAGCGGCAATATTGTCACGATTGACGGCGGTATTGCCTCGCGCAGTTCGATCATCTGACGCGGCTGAAGTCCTTGGATATGGTTCAGTATTGCTGGTTTTGGAGTTGAAATGCACCGTGTGGGTCTGATCATACCGTCCTCCAACGTCGTTGTGGAGGACACATTGCGCCAGCAGGCTGGCGGAATGAATCCCGCGGTGGCCTTTCATATCGCCCGGTTTTCCGTCGTCGCCGTCGATCTGGGCGGCGATTCCATCGATCAGTTTCAGGACGCGGCCATCGACGGGGCGATTGATCAGCTTGCCGAGGCGGATGTCGACCAGATCATCTTTGCCGGGACCGCTGGCGCCTGGCTCGGCATTGACCGCGAATGCGCCTGGTGCCAGCGGGCCAAAGATCGTGCGGACCTTCCGGTCACCAGCACCACGCTTCTGGTGCTTGAAGCCCTGCGCAAAGCAAACGCTGCCCGCATCGGCCTGATAACGCCATTTCGCACCGATGTGCATGAGGCGATCGTGCAAAATTTCGCAGGCGAGGGTTTCGCCACAAAGGTCAGTCACTGCCTCGAACTGGACCGCAGCCGCGACATGGCGGACGTGTCGCCTGGGCGAATCGCGGATCTGATACGTTCCTGTCTGGATGAGGGCTGCGACACGGTCCTGTGCTTCTGCACCAATTTCCGTGGCCTGGATGCCTGCCAGCAGATCTCAACCGTCAATTCGTCAGCGACATTGCTGGATTCTGTGGGGCTGACCCTGCACGCTGCCAGTGTCGGTTCTCGGAATTGAAATCAGGTTTTTTGCAAGCAGCCGACTGGCTTGCGATTCGTCAGAAATGGCAGGATCACGCCACCCTTTGGCAAAGGATATACAAAAATCAAAGACTGCGCAGGACAGGGAAATTGGTGGAATAAACCCAACCCCATTCATTTCAGACGGAGGCGAATCAATAGCGCGGTCTCGCGCAGACCTGCTTCTATGATCAATGCGCAAATAAGTTTATAAACCGTCTGCATCAACGATGCCGCCAGGCACGGAACGGCCAAATCGCTGTAATTGCTGACGCAGTGCTTCGCGTTCCTCCAGCAGGTTCAGCGCCAGTGCAATGCCGGCCCGGTTTACACCGAGATCGCGTTGCAGATGCCAGGCGACACGAACTCTGGTGATGCTGACCGCAGAAAATTGCCAGCGCTTCGGGTCGGGACCCTGTGGTTCGAGAACCCCCTCATTGACCAGTTCAACCACCCAATCGGTTTGCACACCGCATGATTGGCACAATTGCGTCAGCGTCACCATTTCGATCACTTCACCGGGAAGCGCTTCTGAAGATCGATTTTCCATGGTTCACTTTACTCCCAACTTTGCGCGCGGATTGAAATCCATTTCGCGCGCCATCTGTTCGTAGAAGGCCCGGTCCTTGTCCGTATTGGCCGGTGGCAGGACAATCTGCAGCACAGCATAAAGGTCACCCGCCGGTTTACCGGGAATGCCGCGTCCCTTGAGCCGCAGTTTCTGTCCGGTATGCGCGCCTTTCGCCACATTCAGGCCGACAACACCCGTGGGGGTGGGCGCCTTGACCTTTGCACCCAGTGCCGCTTCCCACGGCGCGATCGGCAGATCGAAATAGACGTCGCGCCCGTCGACGCTGTAGACCGGGTCCTCGTGGAAAGAAATCTCAAGATAAAGGTCGCCTGCCTGGCCGCGGCCCATGCCGGGATTTCCCTGACCGGCCAGCCTGATGTGCTGGCCCTGGGTGATGCCCTTGGGAATCTTCACCTTGATGGTGCGTTCCTTGAGTTGCACATGGCCTGATGCGTCTACTTCCGGCGATCGCAGGGAAATAGACCTTGTCGCGCCTTCAAAAGCGTCCTTCAGGTCGATCGTGATTTTTGCGTGGTGGTCCTGCCCGGCGGCATGAAACTCCTGACGGCTGCGCTGATGGCCACCAGCACCGGCACCGGCACCGCCTGCACGTGCCCGCCCAAACAGATTTTCAAAGAAATCGCTGAAAGCGCCTTCATCGGCAGCGCCGGGGCCTGCGCCGGAATATTCAAAGCCGCTATCCCATTCGGGTGGTGGGCGGAAATTCTGCCCTTCCTGCCAATTGGCCCCCAGTTGGTCATAGGCCGCGCGTTTTTCCGGATCCTTGAGAACTTCATAGGCTTCGCCAAGCGCCTTGAACTTGTCTTCCGCGCCTGCGTCCTTGTTCACATCCGGATGGAATTTGCGCGCCAGTTTGCGATAGGTGCTTTTGATCTCGTCTTGGGTCGCGGTGCGCTTCAATCCGAGTGTTTCGTAATAATCCTTGTAGTCCATTCAAATCACCTGATGGTCGCATATCCACCAGCGCCTGCTGCGTGGACAAATCCCGCTATTGGTCTTTGCGTAAACCTATCACGGATTACGCAATTATTCTCAATATGCATTTTGACCGGTGCCTGCTTTGATGGAGGTCAATTGGCTGCAAATGCCCCTATCGCCTGAATTTTCCGACACTGGAAGATGCCACAGCCGTCAGGATGATTGCGCCAACAAGGATTTCCCGAATGTAGCTGTCGACGCTCATCTGGGTCAGCCCATTGTCGAGAACCCCGAGAATGAGCACGCCGACAAGGGTTGCCAATACCCGTGGCTCGCCTTCTTCGCTCATCGTCATGCCAAGAAACACAGCGGCAATGGCATCCAGCATCAGGCCGCTTCCCTGGGTGGGGTTGGCCGATGCGACCCGGCTTGCATACATCAGACCACCAATGGCCGCCCCAAAGCCGGTCAGCGCAAAAGCCGCCATGCGCAGCCGCCGCACCTTGACCCCGGCGAGCCGAGCCGCCTCGTAATTGCCGCCAATGGCATAGAGGCGTCGACCGAAGGACGTCTGCTCCAGCACCAACCAGACGGCCGCCAGAACCACCAGAGCAAGGATGGAAAGATAGGGAATTTTGAGAGCCAACGTTCCGGCAAGCTCGATATCCACACCACCCCGGGCAAAGCCGCTGAATGTCTTTGGAATGTCACGGCCGAAGATCGTCTTGCCATCGCTCAGCCAGAACGCCAGACCGCTGAACATGGTCAATGTGCCAAGCGTTGCCACAAAGGGCAAAATGCCAAGAATACTGACCAGAAAACCGTTGAAGAAGCCACCGAGAATGCCCATTGCCAATGCCGCTGCGACCCCTGCGGCCACCGGATAGCCCTGGCTGAAAAGAAGCGCTGCGGTAATGCCCGAGAGGCTTGCCATGGATCCGACGCTGAGGTCGAAATCCCCCATGACCATGACAAAGGTCATGGTGAAGGCTACCACCGCCAGCATGCTGATCTGTTGCGAAATATTCAGCCAGTTGCGCGCTGTCATGAACGTATCGGGCAGATTGAACCAGAAAAAGGCAACGATGGCGATGAAGCCGACCAGCGTTCCGTAGCGTTTGAACAGTGAGATCATGAAGCCGGATCCTTTGGTCTCAATCATAAAATTTCGCCAGCAGATCGGCGGGGCTCAGCCCGTCCGTTTCGATGATGCTGTGCTGGGCCCCTTCGCGCATGATGAGGATGCGATCGCACATGCCGATCAGTTCGGGCAGATCGGAAGATGTCATCACCACCGCTGCCCCTTCTGCGCTCCGCTCGCGGATCAATGTGTAGATGTCGAATTTGGCGCCAACATCGACACCGCGCGTCGGTTCATCCAGCAAAAGCAGCTCCGGTGCATCGCCAAGCGCCCGGGCGAAGACGACCTTTTGTTGGTTGCCACCACTGAGCTGATAGCAGGCCTGGTTCATGCCGCCGGATTTCAGCCGTACCTTTTTTCCCAGCGCATCTGCAAAACGTCGCTCGCGCCTGCGGCTGAGAAAGCCAGCAGCAAAGCTGAGTTTTTGCAGATGTGGCAGGTTGATATTATCGACAATCCTGCGCTGCAACATCAGCCCCTCGCGACGACGCTCCCTTGGTATATAGGCCACATGATTGCGCCAGGCCGCCGAGGGGTTTTGGGCAGCAATCGGTGAGCCATGGATTGTCACGTGTCCTGCCTGCATCCTGTCTACGCCCATGAGAGCCAGCAGGACGGCGCTTTGCCCGGCATCTGCCAGACCGGCAATGCCGAGGATTTCGCCGCGATTGACCTGGAAATCCACGTCCCTGACCTGACGTGTGCGCAGAGCTTTCGCTTCCAGCAGGACATCTTCGCCCTTGGCGGCGCGGTGCGGCGGGTAGCTATCCTTGACATCGCGCCCGGTCATCAGGTGAATGACTTCATTCTTGTCGGTATCGGAAAGGTTGCGGGTCGCAATGGTCTGCCCGTCACGAAAAACGGTCACCCGGTCGCAGATCTCCATCACCTCGTTCATCCGGTGTGAGACATAGAGGATGGAGGCGCCCGACTGTTTGAGCTCGTCAATCACCTCAAACAACTTGCGCGATTCTGCACCGGTGAGCGCTGCTGTCGGCTCATCCATGACATAGAGCCGTGCCATGTTGTCTCCTGCGGAAATCAGTGTGGCAGCGATTTTCATCAGCATTTGATCGCCGGTGCTCAACCGCGCCGCTTTGATCCGCGTGTCAATGTGGCTGACCTGCAATTTGTCGAGGGCCGCGCGGGCCATGGCATTCAGTTTTCTCCAGTCCACCAGAGCGCCGAAGCGTCCTGGATAGGGCAGCCCAAGCATGATGTTTTCCGCCACGGACAGGTGTGGCACGATATTGAGTTCCTGATGGATGAAGCGCAGCCCGTGACGAAAGGATTCCTGCGCGTCCGAGATGGTGACAGGCTTGCCATCGATGGTGGCCGCCATGCTGTCAGCCGCAGTGACGCCGGCCAGGATTTTGATAATCGTGCTTTTCCCGGCGCCATTTTCCCCCATCAGCGCATGCACTTCACCCTGGGCAATGTCCAGACGCGCATCGTTCAGGGCGATAGCGCCGGAATAGCTTTTGGAGACATGTGCGACTTCAAGAAAGGACATGGATGATACTGCGCAACGACGCTGTTCGAAGCGGAATGGGCTTTTGGGGCCTGTTCCGCTCCGCAATGGTGTTAATCGAGATCTGCGACATTGGATGATGTCACCAGCGTGGTCGGAACATAGACGACGGGTTCCCGGATGGTTTCACCCTTGAGAAGACGTCCGACCATTTCTGCGGCCTTGTTGCCGATGCCGATGAAGTCCTGCGCCATGGAGGCTTCGAAATTGCCGCCGGTGGCGATGGCATCGCGGGCCTGCGGATTGGCATCCATGCCGACGATCACAATGCCTTCATCGGATCTTCCTGCATCTTCGATTGCCTGCAGTGCGCCGAGTGCCGGTTGGTCCCAGGCAGCCCAGACGGCCGCAATGCTGCCCTTGTCCGGATTGGCCGCCAGGATCGCCTCCATTTTTGCACGGGAATCGGCAATGCCGCCATCCTGCACATCGGGAGTGACACGATCCACGATCTCAATGTCCGGAAAATTGCCAAAGATCGCATCGGCGACAACGCCGCGAATTTGCACGGGCGGAAAGGCGTCAAATACAAACATCACGACGCGGCCCTTGCCGCCGATCCGGTTGGCAACATAGACGGCAGTTTCAGCCGCCATTGCATAACCATTGCTGGTCACATTTGTCGCCAGAAGTGGGTCAGAGCCAGAATCCATTCCAACGACGGGAATGCCCGCTTCCCTGGCAACTTCAAGTCCGGCTGCCACCTGTTGCGGGTCAACGTTGATGACGATGGCATCGACCTTCTGGTTGACCGCGTCTTCCAGACGGCTGATGACGGCAGCCACGTCGCCGGCGGTATCCACGATATTGGTCTCCCAACCGTTTTTCTCAGCCGCTGCCTTGAAGCCTTCGACATAAAACTGCGTGCCGGGTTGTGCCAGATAAGGCGTGATGACGGCCACCTTGCTTGCTGCCTGGGCCAGACCCATCGAAAGCCCGGTGGCAAGCACCATGGCGCCTGCAAGTCCGGCAATTGTTTTGAGTGTCTTGGATATACGCATGATCTTTTCTCCCAAATATGTGATCAAATTTTCAGTGATCCCCGATTTATTCAGCCCATTTGCCGGGCCTCTCGTATCCCGGATCAACACCCGGTTTTGATTCAGGCCGCGTTCCATGGCTGCCAGCCAGTCGCAGACTGCTTTCAGCTTAGGGCCAAACCGCCTGCGCCATCACTCACCAATAGGCCGTCGCAGCGCAATGGCCTGCAGTTTTCTGCACAATGCGGATGATTTTTGCAGCATTCAACTGCCCGTGATCTTCTTGCCTGAATCAATTGGCGTAGATCCGGCCAAGCTCCGCATTGATGTGGCGTGTTGCCAGATAGGTCTCCTCATAGAGTTTGAATAAATCATTGTAGCGCCTGTGGCGTGCAGCGTCCGGTTCGAATGTGCGATCGAATTTGACAATCTGTGCCAAAGCGTCTTCAAGCGTGCCAAACAGATTGGCCGCCACTGCCGCCATTGCCGAGGCACCCAGGACACCCGGATCCGATACTTTGGTCCGTTTCAGGCTGCGTCCAAGGATATCGGCGCGAATCTGGTTCCAGATATCGGATTGAAAGCCACCGCCACCGCAATTGATTGTATGCGCCTCGGTTTGCGAAGACCTTTGCAGCGAATCCAGCAAAAGCCGCGCGGAAAACCCCACGCCTTCATAGACGGCACGTGCGATTTCACTGGCTCCCATGCGTGCATCGATCCCCACAAATGTACCACGTGCATGGATATCCCAGATGGGTGCCCGTTCGCCCTGCAGATGCGGAAGGAACAACGGGCAGGGGGCGTCGCGGTCAAGTGCCTCAACCCGTGCCGCCATCTCGGCAGGCGTGACATTGAACAGATCACAATACCAGGTGATGGAGGCGCCACCCGATTGCGTCGGGCCGATATGCACCTTCATGGCGTCATAGTCGGGAAACACCAGAACACCGGGGACCGGATGAACATCCGGGGAAACAATGGCGAGGACTTCGCTGGTTCCGCTCAGATACATGGCCTGCCGGTCGTCGTGCACGCCAACGCCGAACATGCCGGCCCAGGCATCCATTGTTGACACGCAAAGCGGAACTCCCGGGCAGGGCAGATCCGGGCGCACCCTGCCGGCCAGGTCGGTGATCCGTGCCAGCGGGGCCAGCCGTTCCCGCGCCCCCGGAACCAGCCCCAGCAGTTTGGGGATATAGTCGAGATTCGTGTCCACCAGGCCAAAATTGGAGATTGGATCGGAAACCAATTCGCCTGTCAGCCTGTAGATGCAGAAATCCTTGGGAAGCATGACATGTTTTGTCTTGCCCCAGACTTCGGGGTGATGCCGGGCCATCCATCGCATGCGGCTCAGGCAATGGCTGGCATCAATGCGCCGGGGAGATCCCCACCAGCTTGTCCGATCCTCGTCGCACACCAGCGCGTCGAGTTCTGCCGCCTCTCTGGCGCAACGCCCATCCTGCCAGACGATGGCAGGCGCCAGGCTGTTGCCATCCGCGTCGACGAAGACGTGGGTGTCTACCTGCGAAGTGATGCCAATGGCTTTCAGGTTGCCAAGGTCGCGACCGGCGGTGAATTGCTCCAGCGCCCGCAGGATATGATGGATCCACAGATCGGGATCCTGCTCGACCACGCCATTGGACGGTCGCATGGTGGGATAGGATGCCCGGTAGCAATCCAGCTCAGCGCCACCCGCATCAAACAGGATCGCCTTGACCGCGGTTGTTCCGACATCAATGCCGAGCAGCATTTCCTCAGCCATCCAAAGTCTCCCTGATCGAGCGAAGATAGTCTTCCAGAGCCTTCGCGCCCTTCAGTCCCTCCAGCAAGGCGCGCGACCCAACCACCACACCATCGGCGCCACAGTCAATGGCCTGACGGCATTGCTCAGGCGTACTGATGCCGATGCCCAGAACAATGGGCGCGGTGACGCCGGCATTTCTCAGCTGTTTCAGGCGCTGGCCACAGGTTCTGTCAAAGCCGCTGCGAATGCCAGTACTGCCCTCACAGGCCTGAAGCATCACATAGCTTGAGGCGTTGCGGGCGCGTTCCACATGGCTTTCGTCAAAATGATAGGGCACAAGCGCCACGATTTTCACTCCCGCTTCAACCGCCTTTCGCTCAATTTTGTGCTGATGATTGGTGCCAATTTCCGGCAAACACAAAAGCCCGTCGATGTCTTTCCAGTCATCTGACTTTCCTTTTGATGACACATCGACGTCGCCCGACTGCACCAGACGGTGTGATGCATAGGCGAAAATCAGCGCAGCCGCGTCGCAATCGGTTGCGGCCAGACGGTCCAGCACGGCGCGGGCATCGTTGACTGACCCGGATCCCACTGACCTCTTCATGGAGGCGCGAACGTCCTCGCCATCGAGATAGGGGTTATCGGACCGGATGCCCATTTCGACAACATTGACCCCGCTCCGGCAATAGCTATCAACAAGCGAGGCCGTAATCAGCGGGTCGCTGGTGGGCATATAGGCAACAAGGATGTTCTTGCCGCTTGTAACCACGGCTTCCATCCTGCTTATTTGGGTTGGCTGAGAACGCATGTGTTCAAAGTGTCCGTGAAGCGGAGCTGACGCAAGCGCGAACCGGTCCCGGCAGAGAGCGCGATCGACAAACATTCCGGTTGCGGACAAATCATGCGGTTTGAGGACGAGACCAGGCGGAAGAAAGAGGCCGCCATCTTATTTTTTGGCCGTGCGGGAAGGATATTCCCCGAAACGATCCATATAATATTTTGAAAAACGCCCGGCATGCCGGAAGCCGCATTGCTTCATCGCAGCCGCGACTGTGGTTTTTTCCGATAGCAACATTTTTCGCGCATGCATGAGGCGGGTCTCCAGCACATATTGCATGGGCGTTGCGCTCAGATAATGCCGGAAGCCTTCGAAAACGGACCGTTCACTGACATCGGCGGCCTTTGCCAATGCGGCGACAGAAACCGGGGAGGCCAGATTTTCCGAGATATAACGGGTGCAGGCGCGCACGTGTCTGGGCAGGATATTGGCCGAGGCATTGGGCAACAGGGGCGTTTGGTCGTGTTCCAAGCTCATCAGCAGGGCATCGACCACGGCGTGCGAGAGGGTGGAGGTTTCAATCTGCCAGGCGGGATCATGGGCAAAACGGACAAATTCCTCCATCAGCAGGCCCATCAGGTTTTTGATGCGCCAGCCCTCGGGCGTCGAGAAATCAACGCTGGTTCGGAATATGGGATGCACCTTCTCCGCTCTGCCGGTCAGCAGGTTCCAGCGCTTCAGCAAAAAATCCCTGTCGATTTTCAACATGAATTGCGTTGTGCCCGGCCGCCAGAATGAGACGAGACGTTGACCGGGTGAAATGATCAAACCTGCTTCGGGGCGTGAATTGAAATTCTGGTTGTTGATGCGTATATCGACGCCGCCCTCCAGCGGCACTTCCAGCATGTAGAAATCCTCGAAATTATCCGGATCGATGGTCACGCCCGCGCCATATCTCAGGATGTTCAGACTGCCTGCACTGACTTTTGTACTGACATGGAGGAAGTCGAAGTCTGAAGCGCCGTTGCTCAATTTCAGGTCATGCGATTTGTACCGGCTGCACAGCAGCCTGTGGGCCTCGGCCGGTGAATGTGTCTGCGTCTGCGAAATGGCCCTGTTGGCGACAGACAGGCGGCCCGGGTCGAATGTCGCAAGCTGCAATGCACTGTGCCCGGCCATCGGAGCATCAAAGGCTGTGGCCTGTCCGGGCCGCTCATGGTCAGTTGTGTGCACCTGTCGTCACTCCTGCTTGAGGGCGCCTATCACAAACTAGGTGATTTATGGTCGCTGTCAAAGGGGCACTTGTTTCAAGGTGATTGTGGCTGGACCAGTCTCTGTGCGTTTATGATGGTGTCAAACAGGGCATCAAGCGCGCTGGAAGCCATGATCGTATCTGCGCCGCCATTGGCGTGCCAATGTTTGGCAACGGGCTCAAGGATCCTGTCGATGTCGCTTTCGCAGGAAAATGCGCCGGTGATGGCTTTGATCCGGGAATTGTCAAACATGGTCGAATGGGCCTTGTCTCCAAGCAGAGGGCCTTCCCAATCCGCATTGAAACGGATCAGATTGTCTGTCGGCACGTGCACCAGCTCCGCAGTTCTGCCGACCGCCCTGCCGATCGCCTGATAGATCGCGTTCCAGGTAAAGGCATTGTCGGATGTCAGGTGAAAGGCTTTGCCCAATGCTGCCTGTTTGCCAAACAGGCGAACAAAGGGCGCCGCAAAATCCTCTGCGCGGGTCAATGTCCAAAGAGATGTGCCGTCGCCAGGCACAATGACGGGTTTTCCCTCAATCAGCCGTGCAAGCAGCGTATCCCCTTCCGAAAAGGCTGTCGGAAAGCGTGTGCGCACTGTGTGGCTCGGACGTACGATGGTGACCGGAAGGCCGTCCTGACCCATCAGGACAGTTTCACAGGCGGCCTTCATTTGACTGTACTGCCAGAACGGATTGTCCAACGGCACATCTTCGGTGATTGGAAAGCGCGTCGCCGGCTTTTGATAGGCAGATGCCGACGATATGAAGATATATTGGCCGGTTTTGCCGGCAAACAGCGCCACGTCGCGTTGTGCATCCTGCGGTTCGAAGACGATGAACTGGCAGACCACATCATAGTGGCCCCGAGCCGCCGCCGCGTAGGAGACGTCGTCACGGAAGTCACCGGAGATCTGTCTTGCACCGCCGGGCAATTTGCCATTGGCACTGCCCCGGTTGAGGACACTGACATCGTGCCCGGCCGCGACAGCCTGTTGAACACAGGGCAATGATATCTGGCCGGTTCCGCCGATAAAAAGCACGCGAAGAGTCATGTGAAATCCCAATAGATATTCGATCATTCAAATTGAAGGCGTCACAACGTCGTGTCAAGTTGGGCTATTGGGCAGATCTGCAATGCGCAGAAAAGGACATTGCAGTCTGCACGGAGTTCACATGAGTATCGGCGCTTGCACTTATCCGCAGCAAAAACGCTTATTTGGACCTAAATAATTTGCACTAGTGCGCTGGACAATTCATGTTGTCAGATGAAGGTGAATTCCTCACCAGGGTAAAATGATGGATTTTGTATTCCTGTGGGCACTGGCTGGCCTCCAGATAAAGCATTTTGTAGCGGATTATTCCCTTCAGTGGGGATCGATGATCGCTGACAAACCTTACCTCAACAGGCCAGGTGGCTACATTCATGCAGCCATTCATATTGCCGGCACACTCCCGGTTCTATTGTTGTGCGGCCTGTCATTGGTCACAGTGGCAATGCTGCTGGCGTTCGAGTTTGTCGTTCATTTTCTGACCGACTATATCAAGGGACGGCATGGCCTTGTTAACAAGGCCGATGCGCATACGCGCTCCTACTGGATCGCCCACGGTATAGACCAGCTGGTTCACCAACTGACCTATGTGATCATTTTGCTGTTTATGATTCTGGAACTGACCAATTGAAGTGAATTCTTGACAGTGCGCCAACGGCGGGCGCGCCCGGAAGGCGCAGCCCAGTGATTGTGCTTGTTGCAAGCAACCAAACCTCTGACCGCCCTGACAAATCCTGAATAGGCGCCGACGGCGATATCCGGTTTTGCAGCAACACCAAACACTCTCAATCAGCACAGTGTTGAAATCAGTCGGAAGCCTTCTTGCTGTCCAGCACATGCGCCAGATCACTGGTTGTCGACGCCAGTCGTCTGGCAAGTTCCCGTATCACCTCAACGGCAACCTCCGGAAATTCGTGGATGAGTTCCATGAGATTTTCGCGCTTCAATTCCAGGACTGACAATTGGCCGCGCGCCCGCACGCCTGCCGTCCGCGGCACGTCGCAAAAAGCGGAAATTTCACCGAAGAGCGCATTTCTTCCATGCACCGCCACAACCACCTGTTTGCCACCGCTTTCGACGAGGATTTCGGCTTCACCCCGGACGATCAGATAGGCAGAGGTTCCGTTAGAACCTTTTTCAAACACCATCTCTCCGTCTTCAAACACCCGCTGTGATGCAGTGTAGGCAATCAGTTTGAGTTTGCTTGGGTCGACACTTGAAAAAAGTGCGACCCTGCGCAGCATGGCCACATCATCTTTAAGTGTACTCATCAAGACCCTCCAGTATCTCCGGTTCCATCATCATGCATTACTCATTTCAAGGCGTGGAGCGACTTGCTCGGGTGTGCCATCAATCGAAATCCTGCCGCCTTCCATCAATATGATGCGGTCGAAATCATCCCAGGGACCATGGTCGACAGGCACGCAGATGACACCCATTTGACGTTTTCCGTCCTGGCTTCCCAGAGACAGGATATCATGAATGATGGCCTTGCGTTCCACTGGATCCAATGCGGAAAGGGCACGGTTGAGGATGACCATATCCGGCTTCTTCAGCAATGCCCGGGCGACTTTGAGTTTCTGTGCCTGGCTGGTTGTCAGGTTCCTGCCGGCAACGCCGATGTCGTAGGAAAGACCGATGCGGAAAATAGTCTCGGATATATTGCGTTCCTCAAGGATTTTCTTGATCGCATTGAGCACCCGGTCGCGTGCGCCTGTTCGCCTGGCATCGATGCGTCCGAAGAGGATGTTGTCAATAATGGTCAATGACGGATTGAAACGTGCCGGGTCAAGGAATGCAACACAGTCATTGCCTTGCGCTTCCAAAGTTTCTGCAAGTTTCGTGCGGGCATTGAGCAATTGGGCCTGCAGCGCTTCGTCCAGCACACCGAAACGAGACTGTGTTTCGCTATAGCCAAATGCAAGTGCCAATATGGTGGTGACATCATTTGCCGGCGCTGTTGTAACCGTCTTTCCGGATGTCCTGTCCAACATCTGTTTCATCGCCACGATCTGTTCGGGGGAGGGACCGCCGGTGCGTTGCAGCAACATGCTGTCCTCGGTCAGATCGCCAAACAGTTCCACATTGTTTTCAGCCACCTCACGCCCCGCGTCAAACAGCTGCGACATCAGGTCGGTTTCCTTGAGCACGCCAAGCATTGTCTTGTTGGACGGCAGGTTCTCCGGATTGAATTGCGCATCAAGCGGTGTGCCGAAAATCAGGTTCTCGCCGATTGTCAGTTGATGGTTATATTTTTCCGGGTCAAAGAATTCCACTGCACCGCTGAGTTCATCGGTTGATTTGTCATCGGCAAACTCGCGCCGTGCTTCCAGCAGACTGGCTTTGATCGTTTCATTACCCTCACCGTCCAGCGTGCGCAGCAAACCAAATTCAAGAACATCATTATACAGTCTGGTGCTCCGCATCACCGCAAGCAGGTGCGGCCAGAATGCATCATCGGGCCAGGATGGATTGGAAACCGGATCATCGACATCGTAGACCATGTCGACATCGGCACTCACCATCGCATCATTTTCATAGTTCGAGAAATCGGAGCCCGAGCTGGCGTTCCTGATAACCGGTGCCGCATCCCCGACAAATGGCAATGTTTCCGCCAGTGTGGATTTCAAGGTGCCGCCGGCATAGAATACATTGCTGTCGGCATAGCCGATGCGCTGGCCCGTCTGTGATTCCGCTATGTTGTCCAGATCATTTCCGTCCAGCGTGATGGAGCCCGACCGCGCATGAAGCAACCGACCGAGGACTTCAGCAACCTGTTCAGCGCCTGAATCATTGCCACCGACAATGGCCACGGCTTCGTGCCGCGACAGGTTCGCCGAGAAGGACTCGATCACCGGCTGATCCGACGAATCCAGGACCGTAATATTGCTCAGTTTGTACCCATCTTGAATATTCGACAGGATCTGGTCTGTTGCCACCTGCCGCTCATAGGGGACGATTTCGGTTTCGGCAAAATCCTCTACCGCCTGTTCATAGCGGATCTGGTTCATCAAACGCTGTTGATCCCAGTCGATGATACCCTTGATGGGCGCCGGCAAATCCTTGTAGGCGGCAATCGATGCGACCAAGGCACCAAGATCCATCCGGCCGGTAATCACCAGATAGCCGCCAAGAAGATAGAAAATGAACGCCAGGAGCTGGATGAGGAAATTGTTGATGAATTTGACAAAGAACTTGCGCTGATAGAGCTCGAAGCGAGTGGCAAGAATGCCGCGCAATATGTTCCAGATGTTCGCCCGTGCACGGTTGGTAACCCCATGCAGATGGACGTCGTCCATGCCCTGAACATATTCGCCAATTCTGCCCGATAATCTGCGCGCTGCCCGCTGGCGCCGACGTCCAAGCTCCAGCAACCGCCGCCTCAGGCGCGGGATGATCCATGCCTGGAACACCACGATCCCGAGCGTGATGGCCCCGAACATGGTGTTTTGCAGAAACAGGAACGTCATGCCTGTCAGCGCCTGGGCGCCCAGGAAGACCGGCGCTGAGAAGGCATCTCCGAAGAATTCGCCCAGCGGTTCGACTTCATCCTTGATGACGCTGGAAATCTCCGATGGCTTGACCTGACGGATCTTGCCGATCGGATAGCGCAGCACACGATCAAACAGCTCGTAGCGTAACCGGCGCAGCAGGCTTTCGCCGAGTTTTCCCTTGTAGGTATTGATGTAGAGTTTGAACCAGCCGTTCAGGGCAACGGCCAGCAGAAAGGAAATACACAAGACCACCAGCATGGACGGCCGTTGCAATTGGAAGCCGTCGAACAGCATGATCTGCTGATCGGTAAAATACTGCGTGAAAGGCAAAGAGATCGAAAGAAAGGGTTGCGTGGCCTCAGGTGTCTCGAAACCAACCGCCTGGATGGGACCATTGACGATGAGCTTGGGCAATTGCAACATCAGGAAGTAGACTGGCATGGCTGCCAGTACAACTATGAATATCCATATCTGTTTACTTCGCGAATGGCGCCAGATATATTTTAGAAGGTTGCGCTCCAATTGATCTCCACCTCTCACGCGTCCCGATCATCCTGCATCATCAGACCATGATGCGGCTGTTTCTCAGATCCGGCTGCGTCAGTTATTATCCCCATTGCGGGTTTAACTCTTTATCCCCGCATCCTCTGTGTCAAGACACACAGACCAAACGAACCAGGCAAACCGGTCACAATTGTCCCATTTCCTGGAATTGGTACATTTGCCCCGAACCATTTGGCGCATTGCAAGCAATACGCCGAGCCCTTGTTTGGTGTTTTACATCGGGATGTTGAATTTTACATTAACCGGCTGAGGATTTTGCCCAGAGATTGACGCCTTCTTCGTTGGCATAGGTGTCGATCTCGGCAAGTTCCTGCGCCGTGAAGGTGAGATTGTTGATCGCACCGGCGCAATCCACCACCTGTTGCGGCCGTGATGCACCGATCAGCGCTGTGGTGATGCCACCGTCGCGCAGCACCCAGGCAATGGCCATTTGAGCCAAAGTCTGACCACGGCGTTTTGCGATGAGATCAAGCTGCCGGATATTGTCGATCGCCTTCTCCGACAGAAATTCCGGCTTGAGCGACTTGTGCTGTGAAGCCCGGCTGCCTTCGGGGACGCCTTTGAGGTATTTGTTTGTCAGCATGCCCTGTGCCAGCGGCGTAAAGGCGATCGACCCGACACCCAGATCTTTCAGGGTATCCTTCAATCCATCCCGCTCAACCCATCGATTGATCATATTGTAGCTTGGCTGGTGAATGAGGCACGGTGTGCCCAGATCCTTCAGGATTGCGACAGCTTCACGTGTGCGCTGCGAATTGTAAGAAGAGATGCCGGCATAAAGCGCTTTGCCCGAACGCACGATCTGGTCGAGCGCCCCCATTGTTTCTTCCAAAGGCGTATCCGGATCAAACCGATGCGAATAGAAAATATCGACATAATCGAGCCCCAGGCGTTTCAAGCTCTGGTCGCAGGACGCAATCAAATATTTACGGCTGCCCCATTCTCCGTAGGGGCCTTCCCACATGCCGTATCCGGCTTTGCTGGAAATGATCAACTCATCCCTGTGATTGGCGAAATCGGTGCGCAGTATCTGCCCGAATGCGCGTTCCGCGCTGCCGGCCGGTGGTCCGTAATTATTGGCCAGATCGAAATGCGTGATCCCCAGATCGAAGGCCGTCCTGCAAATATCCCGTTTTGTATTAAACGGCGTGTCATCGCCGAAATTGTGCCACAGACCGAGTGAAATAGCCGGTAATTTCAAGCCGCTGTTGCCGCAACGGTTATAGACCATATTGGCGTAGCGATCCGCGTTGGGCGTATAGGTCATGCGCGTTCTCTTTCGACGTTCGTTTTGATGGGGGAACTGATATCTCCAGCCGCTCCTTGTCTTTATGCATGGTCAATGAGCCTGTGTCCAACTTTGACACAGGCTCATCCTGCCTGGCGCTGCAATTTCATGTGCAGCAAGCGCCGATCAGCGCGCTGGCGCAATGGTCACATGAGGTGTTCTTTGAAAAAGGCCACAGTGCGCTCTTCCGCCAGTTTCGCGGTCGCCTCATCGTAGCGTGGTGTCGTGTCGTTGTGGAAACCGTGATTGACACCCGGATAGATATGCGCGGTATAGGCAGTTCCGGCGGCCTTCAGCGCGGCTTCATAGGCCGGCCAGCCGGCGTTGATCCGCTCATCGAGTTCTGCGTATTGAATGAGCAGTGCAGCCTCGATGTCCTTGACATCAGCGGCATCGGGCTGCCGCCCGTAAAAGGGCACGGCTGCCGCAAGTTCGGGATAGGCCACCGCAAGTGCATTGACGACACCGCCGCCATAGCAAAAACCGACTGCGCCGACTTTGCCTGAGCAGTCCTCGCGGGCAATGAGATATTCAAAACCGGCAAAAAAATCATTCAGCAGTTTTTCACCGTCAACCGTGCGCTGCAGGTCACGCCCGTCATTGTCATTGCCCGGATAGCCGCCGACCGATGTCAGGCCGTCCGGGGCAAGCGCCATGAAGCCGGCCTTTGCCATGCGGCGCGTGACGTCTTCGATATAGGGGTTCAACCCGCGGTTCTCGTGAACAACCAGCACCGCCGGGAGTTTGCCCTTGGCCCCGGCCGGTCTTACCAGATAGGCATTGACCGATCCATTGCCATTGGGTGATGCATAGGTGATGCGGCTGGTCTCGATATCAGGATCATCCGGCGCCACCTGCTGGGCCAATGCGTAATTTGGCGAGAGCTGGTCCAGCAGCATGGCTGCCGTGACCCCTGCAGCGGCGTATTTTGCCGCGCCATCCAGAAACGCCCGCTTGGTTATTTTTCCATGGGCATAATAGTCGTAGAGGTCCAGCAGTTTTTGCGGAAAGTCCTTGGCGGTCTTGCGTTGGATTGAGCTGTGTTCATTCATCGTTTTTCTCCCGGTAAGCGATCAATTGCAGGTTTCAATAGCTCTCTTCAATTTAGCGCGCCGCACCTCTTTGCCAAGAGTGAGCCCCATTTTCCTGGTCAATGATGCTGCTCCAGGCGATGCACCCTGAAAATACCTGCATCTGAGCCGGGCGGCAAAGCGGATCGTGAACTGTCGTGATTGGACATCGCCCATCGGCCTGTTCGATACCAGCATATAGATTTGTATATGTGGGCAAAGCCCGGAAAGACGGACAAGATGGCTCGTAGGTATGTTGCATCAGCACTTGGCGCGTTTGCGGCAATGGCTCTGAGCCTTTTGCTGACCCTTCCCGCTGCCGCGCAAACCGGCAGGCAGTTTGACCGTGCCGGATGGGTGGCCCATGTAAGCGCCTATTCATTTGACGCATTGAATACACGGTTGGATGCGGCGATCAGGGCAGAAAAAATGGGTCTCGTCACGCGGGCCAGTGCGTCGGCGGGGGCGCTCAGTCGAGGGGTAACGATACCGGGAAACCGTGTTGTCGGTGTCTATCGCAATGATTTTGCCGTTCGCATGCTGCAAGCAAGCCTGGCTGCAGGCATTGAGGCACCGATCCGTTTTTACGTTTCTGAAGATCCTGATGGAGGGGCGACCCTGTCCTACAAAACGCCGACCCATGTTTTCTCCCCCTATTTTGAAGAGGGTGAGACTGCCCTGCAAACATTGGCTGGCGAACTCGACCAGATCTTTGCCCGCATCGCCGCACGCGCTGCAGGTTCATCGTGAAATGGAAATCCCTTGCCGGGTTCAGTTCACCACAAAGCCATGGGCAAACGGATCCCGGTCATCGATGAATATCGTATTGAGACCGGTCATGCGCGCCCATCCGCCAATGGAGGGAATGATGGCATCGTGATCGCCCACCCGGGCAGTGCCTTCAATCCGGCCTTTGAAAATGGACCCGATGATGCTTTCGTGGATGAATTCATCACCCGTTTTCAATTGTCCGCGTGCGGCCCAATGGGCCATGCGCGCCGAGGTGCCCGTGCCGCAGGGTGAGCGGTCTATGGCCCTGTCGCCATAAAACACCGCATTGCGGGCGGTTGCGGTTGGCCCTGTTGTGGATGGCGTCGGCGCGCCGGTCCACAAAATGTGGGACAACCCCTGGATTTCTGGATGTTCGGGGTGAATGAACCGGTATTTTTCATTCAGCGCCGCGCGCAGGCCGGGGCTCCACCCGATGAGATCAATGGCGCGGTGATCTGCCATGTCGCGAAAACCCACCTGTGGTTCGACAATGGCGTAAAAATTGCCGCCATAGGCAACATCGACGGTGAGTTCACCAAGCCCGGGGCATTCCACGCTCAAACCAGTGGAATGCACGAAGGATGGCACGTTGGTCAGTCGCACCTCTTCGACAAAGCGGCCGTCCTGCCGATACTCCGCAATGACCAGACCAGCCGGCGTATCCAGCCGCAAAACACCTGGTGTCTTCGGGGTGACAAGCCCGTGCTCAATGGCCATTGTGACGGTGCCAATCGTCCCATGGCCGCACATCGGCAGGCATCCGGACGTCTCGATGAACAACACGCCCACATCGCAATCGGCGCGTGTCGGCGGATAGAGAATTGAACCGGACATCAGGTCATGCCCACGCGGCTCATACATCAGGCCGGTTCGGATCCAGTCATAGTCGGCCAGGAAATGAGCCCGGCGCTCAAGCATGCTGTTGCCCTCAAGTTGAGGGCCGCCGCCCGCCACGACCCGCACCGGGTTCCCGCAGGTGTGGCCATCGATGCAAAAGAAGCTGTGCTGTGCCATGCGGCGCTCAATACTGCGGGAGTTCCGGGCGGCAGGCGATGGCATCGCGAATGATGCGCTCCACACGGGCACGATGGTCGCCCTTCAGCGGTTGGCGCGGCATCCTGACCCGGTCATTGCTGTTGATTTCAATCAGTTCAGCCAGTTTGATCTGCTGAACCAGATAGGTGGAGACATCCAGATCCAGCAGGGGGCGGAACCAGCGATAGATTTCCAGCGCCTCGGCGTGGCGGTTCTGCTGCATCAATTCATAGATCGCCACAGTTTCGCGCGGGAACGCCACGACCAGACCGGCGACCCAGCCGACAGCACCAACCGCCAGAGCCTCATAGGCCAGATTGTCCACACCGGTCAGAACGTCGTAACGGTCACCCAGTATATTGAAGATTTCCGTTGCGCGGCGAATATCGTCCGAACTTTCCTTGATCGCCACGAACAGCGGCTCGTCAGCTAGTTCAACCATCATTTCAGGGGTGATATCGACACGATATCCGACCCGGTTGGAATAGATCATCACCGGTAGGCCGCCAGCCTTAGCAATGGCCTTCAGATTGGCGATCGTTTCATCGCGGTCCGTATGGTAGATCGGTGAAGGCACGACCATCAGGCCATCCGCTCCGGCCGATGCGGCCATTTTCGCCAGATCGCAGGCTTCTCTCGTGCCGGCCTCGGATATGGTCAGAAGGGCAGGTTTATTGCCCGTGGCGCTCTTGCACAGGCGCAGGACGTCGATGCGCTCCTCGTGAGAAAGCATATTGCCTTCCCCCAGGGTGCCGCAGGCGATCAGTCCATGGCAACCAGCGTCCATCTGCAGGGCAAAGCAACGCTCCATTTCCGCATGGTCAAGGCTGAAATCCTCGTTGAATTTGGTTGTTACTGCTGGAATGACACCGCGCCACATTGCTTCTTCCTTCTCTGACAGGTCTGCCTCATTTGACAGGCGCATTGATTGTTCCGGCACTACCTGTTGTTGACAAGGTCTGGTACGGACAAGATAGTTCGTGTTTTAGAACGCTTCGGCAACAGTGTGAAGCGGTTTTCGTTGAGAGCGCGTGTCAAACAAGAACCTGGAACCTCCCGTCAATCAATGAAATCAGGACAGGTTCCAGCCGAACAGGGAAAAGTGGTGCTGCCAGACCAAAAGATACTCGTGCTTTTTGCCCATCCGGGGCAGCGCTATTCCCGGGCGAACAGGGACCTGTCAAAGGCCGCAAGCGGCGTTGACAATGTGACATTGATTGACCTTTACGCCCTCTATCCGCGTTTCAAGATAAACATCGAAGTCGAGCAACAGCGCCTCTTGGATCATGATGTGATCGTGTTTCAGTTCCCCTTGCTATGGTACTCGGTGCCCGCCCTTTTGAAGGAGTGGCAGGATCTGGTGCTTGAATATGGTTTTGCCTACGGCGAGGGCGGCGACAAATTGGCGGGGAAGTGTTTCACCTGTGTTGTCACGACCGGCGGGCCGGAAGAGTTCTACCGAGTTGGTGGGCGTAATAATTTCCCGCTTCGCGACCTGCTGTCACCGATTGAACAAACGGCCAGTCTGTGTGGCCTGCGTTTCGTCCCGCCCTATGCCCTTTTCGCTGCCCACAGCGCCGCAGGCGATGATCGTCTGCCACGCCATGTGGATGGCTATAAGCGGCTTCTTGAAGCGCTGCGCGATGATCAACTGGATATGGAAGCAGCTGACCAGATGCGCCTGCTTTCGGCTGAGACCCTGCCCTTGCGCCGCACCGCGCAAACCGGGGTGAAGCCATGACAGGCTTGCTGTTTCAGGTCTTCGTCTATCTGTGCGCGGCTGTGGTTGCCGTGCCCCTTGCCAAACGTCTTGGTCTGGGTTCGGTGCTTGGGTACCTGATCGCCGGGATCGTCATCGGGCCGCTTCTCGGGCTGGTCGGGTCGGAGACCCAGGGGATTCAGCATATCGCCGAATTCGGTGTCGTGATGATGCTGTTCCTCGTCGGGCTGGAACTGGAACCGCGCAGCCTGTGGAACATGCGTGGCAGGCTGCTTGGTTTGGGCGGCCTGCAGGTTGCTGTCACCATCGTGTTGGTGATGGCCGCAAGCATGGCGCTCGGCCAGCCGTGGACCGTATCCCTGGCCATCGGCCTGGTGTTTTCCCTTTCCTCAACGGCCATCGTTCTACAGACGTTGAATGAAAAGGGCCTGATGAAAAGCGTTGGTGGCCAGTCCGGCTTTTCCGTTCTGCTGTTTCAGGATATCGCGGTTATTCCGATGTTGGCGTTGATCCCGCTTCTGGCCCTGCCGGAACTGATGAATCATACATCTGACGTAGTGGCAGGTGCAGGTGCAGACGCTGGGCATCATGGCGCGGAAATGAGCCTGGTGGCGGGGCTTGTCGGATGGCAGATCGCTCTGGTCAACATCGCTGCGGTTGCCGCGGTTGTGGCTGGCGGACATTTTCTGACCCGACCACTCTTTCGTTATATTGCCGCCGCCAAATTGCGGGAAATTTTCACCGCAGCGGCCTTGCTGCTGGTGGTCGCCATTGCCTTTTTGATGACGCTGGTGGGGCTCTCTCCGGCGCTGGGAACTTTTCTGGCCGGAGTCGTTTTGGCAAACAGCGAGTTCCGCCACGAATTGGAAAGCGACATTGAACCCTTCAAAGGCCTCTTGCTTGGTCTGTTTTTCATCACCGTGGGAGCGGGGATCAATTTTGCCCTGCTGTTTGACAATTTGTGGATTGTCCTCGGCCTGACCATTGGGCTGATCCTCTTGAAGGCTGCTGTTCTGTTCTGTCTGTCCGTGCTTTTCTCCATGCGCTGGGCAGATCGCTGGCTGTTTACTCTTGCCCTTGCCCAGGCCGGTGAATTTGGTTTCGTCCTGCTCTCGTTCACCACCAAAAATGCTGTCATCCCACAGCCGGTCGCCGATCTTTTGCTGCTTGTTGTCGCGCTTTCCATGTTGCTGACCCCGGCATTGTTCATTCTGTTCGACAGGGTGATTCTGCCGCGTCTCGATCGGGGACAACAACGCCCGGCTGACGAGATCACCGAACATGGAACGGCAATCATTGCCGGTATCGGTCGCTTCGGACAGGTGATCAATCGCGTCCTGAAAGGCAATGGATACCAGACAGTGGTGCTCGATGTCAGCGCAGACATGATCGACATGTTCCGCAAATTCGGCATCCAGACCTATTATGGTGATGCGTCACGCCCCGATCTGCTCAATTCAGCCGGACTTCAGGACGCAAAACTGCTCGTGGTGGCGATTGATGATGTGGATCGGGCAATCGAAATTGTCAGCCATGCGCGTCGCGAGCGACCCGATATTCATATTGTTGCGCGCGCCCGCAACCGGGAGCATGTCTATGCACTCTACAAGGCGGGGGCAAATGACATTGTGCGAGAAACATTCGACAGCGCGGTGCGTGCCTCGCGTTATTCGCTGGAGGCTTTCGGCGTTCATCCGCATGAGGCTGAAAAGCTGGTCACGGTCTATGTCGACCATGACCGTGATGCCATCAGGCGCCTGGCGCAGCTTTATGATCCGGACCTGACCATCACCGAAAATGAACCCTATATGAACTTGATGAAGGAAATTCAGGCTGAAACGGATGCAGCGCTCTCCAGTCATACACCCGATGTCCATGACCGGGTCAAGCGCGCCTGGTTGCCGCCAGGCAGCCATCCCGATGAATTCGACTGATCGCGGACTGCAATGGGGCGGCTGAGGACCTGATCCAAATCCAGGCCGTTGGTCCCCTGTGTTCGTCGGCGCTGGCACTGCCCGCAAAGAGATGATTTCTGTAAAGAATTTCCCGTGAGGTGATGACGGTTCTGTAAATATATGAATATATATATGGAACGGGGATCAACTGCGGCGTTGGCAATGCATGCAAGGGAATATCTACATGGGCGGTGATGGGCACAATCTGGAACTGTCACCGCATGTATCTGATGAGATTCGCAAAACCACCTGTTACATGTGCGCCTGTCGCTGCGGCATCAATGTCCATCTTCGCAAAGGCGAGGATGGTCAGCCGAAAATCCGCTACATAGAGGGCAACCGCGATCATCCGATCAATCGCGGGGTTCTGTGTGCTAAAGGCTCGGCCGGAATCATGCAGCACTATTCACCCGCCCGGCTGAAAAAGCCGCTGCTGCGGGTGGGTGAGCGTGGCAAGGGAGCATTTCGGGAAATCGAGTGGGAAGAAGCTCTCGCACTGGCGAGTGAATGGCTGGGGGAGGTGCGTCAGCGCGATCCCAAAAAACTGGCCTTCTTTACCGGCCGCGATCAAAGCCAGTCGCTGACAGGCTGGTGGGCACAGCAATATGGAACACCGAATTTCGCCGCCCATGGCGGGTTCTGCTCGGTCAATATGGCCGCCGGTGGAATTTACACATTTGGCGGTGCCTTCTGGGAATTCGGTGCACCCGATTGGGACCGGACCGAACTGTTCATGATCTTCGGTGTGGCCGAGGATCATGATTCAAACCCGATCAAGATGGGGTTGGCCAAACTCAAGGATCGCGGCGTCAAGATCATCGGCGTCAATCCCGTGCGCACCGGCTACAATGCGATTGCCGACGAATGGGTTGGCATTACACCCGGCACCGATGGGTTGTTTATCCTGGCCCTTGTGCATGAACTCCTGAAAGCCGGCAGCATCGATCTTGACTATCTGCTGCGTTATACCAATGCGCCCTGGCTCGTGGTGGAAAACGAAGGGGCGGAAGACCATGGATTGTTTGCCCGCAATGAAGCCGGTGAGCCGCTGGTTTTCGACCGGCAGCAGCAGGTCTGTGTTTCTTCAAAAGGCAAGGCGGTAAAACCGGCGCTCAAGGGGCAGGTCACCCTGCCGGACGGCCGCAAGGCGCGACCGGCATTCGAATTGCTCGCAAAAAAATATCTCAGCGATGAATATGCACCGGAAGCCGTATCAGAACGGACCGGTGTTTCGCCGTCGCAGATCCGCCGACTGGCCGGCGAAATTGCCCAGGCAGCCTTTGAAAGGGAGGTCGTCATCGATCAGCCCTGGACCGACATGAAGGGTGAACGTCACGAAAAGATGGTCGGACGCCCCGTGTCATTTCACGCGATGCGCGGCATATCGGCCCATTCCAACGGGTTTCAGACATGCCGGGCACTGCATCTGCTGCAAATCCTGCTTGGCTCCATCGACAGTCCCGGCGGATTTCGCTTCAAACCGCCCTATCCAAGGCCGATTGACGGTCAGCCCAAACCGCACGGGGGCTGCAAGCCCGGCGAACCGCTCGCCGGGCCGCATCTGGGCTTTTTGCGCGGTCCCGAAGAGCTGCTGCTGGAAGACGATGGCATCACACCGCAACGTATAGACAAGGCATTCAGCTGGGATGCCCCCATGTCCTCGCATGGACTGATGCACATGGTCATCTCCAATGCCAGTGCCGGTGATCCCTATCCGGTTGATGTGCTGTTCATGTATATGGCCAATATGTCGTGGAACTCCTCGATGAATTCCGGCGGCGTGATGAAGATGCTGCAGGAAAAGGATGATAACGGCGACTATCGCATTCCCAAGATCATCTATTCGGATGCCTATAATTCCGAGATGGTGGCCTTTGCCGATCTTGTCCTGCCGGACACCACTTATCTGGAACGCCATGATTGCATATCGATCCTTGACCGGCCGATCTCCGAGCCCGAGGCCCTGGCCGATTCATTGCGCTGGCCGGTCGTGGACCCGGCAACACAGGGCGAGGGCCGTGATGTCCGCGGTTTTCAGTCGGTATTGCTGGATCTGGGCGGACGACTCGGACTGCCTGGCATGGTCAAGCCCGATGGCAGCGCCATTTACAAGGACTATGCCGATTACATGGTCAATCACCAGCGTCGCCCCGGCGTTGGACCGCTCGCCGGATGGCGCGGTAAAGACGGTGAGCAGCAGGGTCGCGGCGAACCCAACCCAGAGCAGATCGATCGCTACATCGAGAACGGCGGGTTCTTTCAGGCGCATGTCCCGGCGGAAGCGCAATATTTCAAGCACGCCAACAGGGCATGGTCGGACTGGGCCATTGAAATGGGCCTGCAGGACGGGCCGGTTGAAAATGTCTTTCAGCTTTATCTCGAACCCTTGCGCAAGTTCCAGCTTGCAGCCGAAGGTCATGGCAAACGCCTGCCGCCGGAAAGTCACCGCGTCCGGATAAAGGCGACCTTCGATCCTCTGCCGATCTGGTATCCGCCGTTTGAAGGCCAGCAGCTTGACGAGAATGAATTCCCCTATCATGCTATCACCCAGCGACCTGCCGCCATGTACCATTCATGGGGCTCGCAAAATGCTTGGCTGCGCCAGATTCACGGCGCAAATCCCCTCTATGTGCCCGGCGCGATTTGCGATGAGGCCGGACTGGTCGATGGAGACTGGGCCTTTGTGACGTCGCATCACGGCCGGATCAAGGTTCCCGTGCGGCGGATGGAGGCGGTCAATGAAAAGACCCTTTGGACATGGAATGCCATCGGCAAACGTTCGGGTGCCTGGAACCTGGATGACGATGCACCGGAAGCCAAAAAGGGCTTCCTGTTGAACCATCTCATCCATGAATTGCTGCCACCCAAAGCCGATGGTCTGCGCTGGTCGAACTCCGACCCGATCACCGGGCAGGCCGCATGGTTCGATCTGCGTGTGCGCATTGAAAAGGCGGACCCACAGGACCATCCTGTCTCCTTGCCGCAGTTCGAACCACAGGAGGATGGTCTGGAACAGCCTGCCGACCAATTGACATACGGCCGCGAATGGGGAGAGGGGGCATGACCAGCCTGCCCGAAACAACCGAAAGAGCGCTCGGCCTGGTCATTGATCTGGACACCTGCGTTGGCTGTCATGCCTGTGTTGTCAATTGCAAGGAATGGAATACCGGCGGCTATGGCGCGCCTCTGGCGGATATGGATCCCTATGGCGCGGAGCCGGAGGGTGCCTGGCTGAACCGGATCCATACATTTGAAGTCAGTCCTGAGGATGCACCGGCCTCCATTGTGCACTTCCCGAAATCCTGCCTGCATTGCGCCGATGCGCCCTGTGTGACGGTCTGCCCGACCGGTGCGAGTTACAAGCGCTCCGAGGACGGCATCGTGCTGGTGGATGAATCCATGTGTATCGGCTGCGGACTGTGTGCCTGGTCCTGCGCCTATGGTGCGCGCGAGATGGATCCGGTGGAAAATGTCATGAAGAAATGCACCCTGTGCGTGGATCGCATTTACAACGACAATATTCCGGAAGAAGACCGGGTGCCTGCCTGCGTGCGCACCTGTCCATCCGGCGCGCGGCATTTTGGTGATTTTTCCGATCCCCAGTCGAATGTCTCGCAACTCGTTGCAGAACGTGGCGGCTTCGATCTGATGCCGGAAATGGGCACGGCGCCGGTCAACAAATATCTGCCGCCCCGACCCAAGGCAAAGCCGGAATGCGCAACGACAACAACACCGGCTTCAGTGCAGGCCGAGGTCGGTGGTTTTCTCGGCTGGCTTGACCGGGCGCTGGAAAAATTGGGGAAGGACTGACATGCATCCAGCCATTTCAGTCATTTTTTTCACAGTGACCTCCGGCGCAGGCTTTGGCCTGATCGCCATGATCGGGGCGGGCATGCCGCTGCCGGGCGGCCTGCTGTCAGCTTTTCTCATACCTGCGCTGGCAGGTGGAATGGCGATTGCCGGTCTGGTCGCCTCGACCTTCCATCTGGGACGCCCGGAGCGCGCCTGGCGGGCGTTCTCGCAATGGCGGTCATCATGGCTTTCACGTGAGGGTGTTCTCGCCGTCACAACGCTGGTTCTCTTCGGGATCTATACTCTGATCTGGATGGTGACCGGTGAAAGGCTATTTTGGCTGGGTCTGCCCCTGGCCATCTGCGCCCTGCTGACAGTCTACACGACGGCCATGATCTATGCGCAGTTGAAAACCGTCCCCCATTGGCATACCGGCCTGACGCCGCTGTCTTATTTGACATTTTCTTTGGCGTGCGGTCTTGTCCTGGCGGGCAGTCTGGGGGGGCACCTGCAGCCTGGATCTCTGGCGGCGGGGCTTTCCTTTTTCGCCATCCTGATCGCCTGGCTTGTCAAATATCTCTGGTGGAAGCGGGCGCATGGAGCCAGCCTTTCAGCCTTCGGTTCCACGATGGAAACGGCGACAGGCCTGGGCGCGATCGGCAAGGTCAGGCTTTTGGAACGGCCCCATACCGGCGAAAACTATCTGACCCGTGAAATGGTCCATGTCATCGGTCGCAAACATGCATCCAAACTCAGAACCATTGCTGTTTTGCTCGGGGCAGGTTTGCCGCTTTTGATCGCCTTTGGTGTCTGGATGCTTTCGGCTTCGACGGTTTGGCTGGTGTTTGCCTTTGTGTCACTGATGGCCGGGTTGTTTGTCGAGCGCTGGCTGTTCTTTGCTGAAGCCGAGCATGCCGTTTCGCTTTACTATGGTGGGCCTGAGACCTAATCTTCTGTCACGACTTTCTCGCACCCCCATAGGCTTTTCCATACATGCTGCTTGATCGCCTGGCCCCCGTGCTGTTTGTTCTGCTGTGGTCGACCGGCTGGATTGTTGCGGGTTTTGCCACCCCGCATGCCGACCCACTGGTTTTCCTTGTCGTTCGCTATGGCGCCGCTGCGCTGGTCCTCCTGTTTGTCTGTCTGGTATTTCGGGCCGCCTGGCCAACGTCACGGGCTCAATGGGGGCATGCGATTTTCTCGGGGGTCCTGCTGCACGGTATTTATCTGGGTGGCATCTGGTGGGCAATCGACGCCGGCCTGCCAACCGCGCTTTCGGGATTGATCGCTGCTCTACAGCCGATATTGACGGCGATTTCGGCACCCTTTCTGATTGGAGAGCGACTGACCCGCAAGCAATGGATTGGCATCTGTTGCGGATTGTCCGGTCTGCTGATTGCCATTGTTCCGCGGCTGGTAATCCTGCAATGGTCCGAAATCGGCACGGCATTGGTTCCGCTCCTGGTCAACGTTGTATCGATGGCGGCCGTGACTGCCGGGACCATCTATCAGAAGCGGTACCTGCAAATCGGTGATCTGCGAACAACGGCAACGCTGCAATATGTCGGGGCGCTGGCATTCACGCTTCCATTTGCCATGCTGATGGAAGATATGCACATCAATTGGAATACAGAGTTGATACTGGCTTTGATCTGGTCCGTGTTCGGTATCTCGATCGGAGCAATTGCCTTGCTGCTTTACCTGATCAGGCGTGGTCAGGTGTCACGTGCAGCATCACTGATCTATCTGGTTCCACCCACCATTGCGATCCAGGCGTTCTTCTTTTTCGGCGAACAATTGACGCTCCCGATGGTTGTTGGAACGTTGATTGTCGTTCTGGGTGTGTATCTGACCAACAGGCGACCGGAAAACATTGCTCCTGCGGCAAAATAACGCCAGACCGAAAGCCCGAGACCGCCCCGATCAGTGCTTTCATGTCTTGTGGATTGCCTGAATTTGACCCTGCAGTGACTGGCTTTATGGCTGTTTCAGTGCGGCAGGCACCCACATTCTTCGCCTTGTATACCAATTTTGAAATTTCAGCTTCCAAGCCACAATTGTTTCGCTATGATTGCATCCAACTTCCCGTGAGATTACGGGAAGGAGACCGTATATACGGAAGAAGGGCCGAAAAATCGGCCCGACTAATTTGGGAGTAATATTGAATGTTGCCAAAATTGAAAATGGCGCTAGCCGCCGGTGTCGCACTGGCAGGACTGAGCGGCGCAGCACAGGCTGCCGATGTGAAATTCGGTTTCCTCGGTGGCGTCACCGGCCCGATCGAAAGCCTGACACCGGCGATCCTCGGTGCGGCCGAACTGGCTTTGGTACACGTCAATGAGCAGGGCGGATTGCTGGATGGCAAGACAATTGAACTTGTCGTTGGTGACACGACCTGTGCAGACGCAACGAAAGCTGCCGACGCAGCTGACCGTGCCGTCAATGTTGAGAATGTTGCAGCCATTGTCGGAGCCCTGTGTTCCGGCGCAACGATTTCAGCGGCAAACAATGCGGGCATTCCCGGCGGCGTAGCCATGATCTCGCCTGCATCGACGTCACCATCGCTGACCACCCTTGACGACAAGGACCTGGTCTTCAGGACGGCCGCTTCCGACGCCTATCAGGTTGGCGTTTTGGCCCGTCTTATCGTGGCAGGCGGCAAGACGAATGTTGCCGTATCCTATGTCAACAATGACTACGGCAAGGCTTTCGCCGATGCCTTCGGTCCGGCATTCGAAGCTGAAGGCGGCACAATTGCTGCTTCTGAAGCGCACGAAGATGGCAAGGCGGACTACCGTGCGGAAATCGGCTCACTGTCTTCAACAGGCGCCGACGCGCTTGTCATTCTCGCCTATGCCGATGGTTCGGGCCAGACAATCCTGCGTCAGGCGCTCGAAGGTGGTGATTTTGAATCCTTCTACGGCGGTGACGGCATGATTTCTCAGGCCTTGATCGACAACATACCTGCCGCAAACGGCAAAATCCTCATGACCCGTTCAACGACTCCGGATCTGCCCGGAACGGATGCTTTCATGGCTGCCGCTACTGCGGCGGGTGTCAATGGCAACGGAACCTATGCCTCCAACAGCTATGATGCTGCATTCATCCTGGCGCTTGCTGCTGAAAAGGCTGGAAGTACCGATCGTGCCGCCATTGCCGGCGCCATCCGTGATGTTGCAAATGCGCCTGGTGAAGTGATCCTGCCAGGTGAGTGGGCAAAGGCGAAAGCCGCAATTGCTGACGGCAAGGACGTCAACTATGAAGGCGCTGCAGGCAGCCAGGAATTCGACGCCAATGGCGACGTTCCGGGCGTCTATTCAGTCACCGAATATATTGACGGCAAGATCGTCGACACCGGACCGGCTGAGTAAGCACTGTCAAGGAACCCAAGCAATGAAAAGGCCCGGAGCGATCCGGGCCTTTTTGCATGGTGCTATGTTGCATGAGGCGAAAGTGCCGTGGGGTTATTGCCGCGCCACTCTCCGGATGCCGTTTCAGTGTCTTGCCTGACGCTCCGGCAGCAGCCCTTGAGGGGCGAGGCGAAGCACCAGGGTGATGGTCAGTCCAATGACAAATACCCGCATTTGCAGCGCCCGGCTGAGGAAGTCGCTGGGCGCTTCCCATCCGAGCCACTGATTCCCATAGGTGGCGATTGCGTCAAAGAGCATAACGGCCAAGGGTTCGGACATCACCCATACGATATAGACAAAGATCGCGCCGAAGATGGCGCCGCGGTTGTTGCCTGATCCCCCCAGAATAACCATGACCCAGATCAGGAACGTATGATTGAGGTCAAGAAATCCGGACGGGTCGTAGATGGACGTGAAATGGATCAGCATGGCCCCGCCGATACCCATCAGCACGCAGCCCAGAATGAAAATCTCCAACCGGCGCCGGTTGACATTTTTGCCCATTGCGCCGGCGGCTTCCTCATTGTCGCGGATGGCCCGCATCATGCGTCCCCAGGGGGAATGATAGGCACGCTGCAGCAACAGATAGGTGATCAGCAGCGCCACGGCGACGACACTGAGGTAAGCAGCACGGGCGAACAGAAATTCGCCGTCTGCAGGCGAGGGAACCGGCCATGGCATGGGAGAAACGGTCAGCGTCCCATTGGTCAGCCAGTCGGCATTCTTGAGGAAATGTTTGATGATCTGTGCGATGCCCAATGTGGCAATCGCCAGATAGTCGGTGCGCAGGCCCAGACAGATTTTACCAACGAACCATGCGATGATCCCGGCAATGACGCCAGCGATGATCCAGCCAAAGAACACCGGCAGACCAAGACCGCCCATCCAGCCGCTGGCCTTTTCAATCTCTTCGGACATGACGGTCATGTGAAACGACAGGACCAGGTAGGATACGGCAATAGCTATGGTGATCAGCAGGGCGCGCAGCCTTGGTCCGACGCCCCAGCGATTGGAATTATTGGCAAGCCAGAGTGCAAGGGCGCAGGCAATCAGTTTGACTATGAACAGGCCTGCCAGCTCCGGTCCGCCGGAATTCCAGAAGTCCGGATTGCGCGGAAAGGTCATCAGCATGGATGAGGCGGCGCCTGCCGCAATGAACCCCATGATGCCGACATTGAATAATCCGGCATAGCCCCACTGGATCGTCAGGCCAAGGGCAATAATGCCATAACATCCGGCTTCAACCAGCATGCGGACCGAGTAAACAGCCCCCTGACTGACAAAGATGACGAGAACCAGGACACCAAGCGCTGCAAACAGAGCGATGTCGCGCATGATTGGATTCTGTGTTTGACTGCTCATTACAGAACCCTCCCCTTGAAGATGCCCGTCGGCCGATAAATCAGCACGATGATCAGTATGAGGAATGGCACCATCAGCTTGTACTCGGTTGGAACCAGAGACATGTTGGATGGCAAGTCAAACCACAAGTCGTCCTTGAAAGGACGCAGAACGATGGACCAGTTGAACACTGCCAGCGTTTCGCAAAACCCGACGAGAAATCCACCGGCGATCGCGCCATAGGGCTGGCCGATGCCGCCAACGATGGTTGCGGCAAAGATCGGCAGCAGGATATTGAACGACAGGTCGGGTTTCAAAGTAACATCCATCGACAACATGGTGCCGGCAGCGCAGGCCAGTGAACCGCCGATGATCCAGGTTGCCCAGACCACATGCTCCGTATTGATGCCGGTGATCCTGGCAAGGTCCGGATTGTCAGATACGGCGCGCATGGCTTTTCCCAAACGTGCTCGCGTCAGGAAAAAATGCAGTACGATCACCGCGACAACGGTGAACAACATCAGTAATATCTGCGGTTCGGTAACAACAAGATTGCGCGTCGCGCCTGGAATGGGGATGCGATAGATTTCCTTTGGTGCCTCCACGAACATGTCACGGGAACGCACACCGGCGAACAATCGAATGACACCTTGCAACATCAAGGTGACGCCAACCGAAGCCATGACCAGCACAACGGGTCGCGCGCCGGCCTGCCGTAACGGCTTGTAGAACATCTTGTCGAGACCGATTGCCAGGACTGCCGTGATGGCCATTGCCGGAAACATGACGACAAAGGCCAAAGGCAGCGGCAATGTAACGCCAAGGGCCGCCAGTGCTGCCGCCAGGATGAGCGTCACAAAGGCCCCCAATGTCATCAAGTCGCCATGGGCAAAATGCGCAAACCGCAAAATGCCGAATATCAGCGTCAGCCCAATGGCGCCCAGCGCATATATAGATCCGATTATCAGCCCTGAGGTAATACCCTTGTTCAGAAAAAAGACGAGATCGTTCACGGTGTTTCTCCCTATCCGCCCAGAAAGCTTTTGGCGACGTCGGGGTTGTTCAAAAGGTTTTGCCCGGTATCGGTGTAGGAATTCTGGCCACCTGCAAGCACGAAACCCTTGTGTGCAATTGCCAGCGCCTGTTTGGCGTTCTGTTCCACCATGGCGACGGTGACGCCCGTCTGGTTGATGGCGATGACCCGGTCGAAAATCTGCGACATGAACATCGGCGATAGGCCGGCGGTCGGTTCATCCAGCAGGATAAGTTTTGGCTCGATCATCAGGGCTCTGCCGAAGGCGACCATCTGCCTTTGACCACCGGACAATTCTCCAGCCGGCTGATGGCGCTTATCCTTCAGCGGTGGGAATATGTCGTAGACATGATCCATGACCCTGCTGAAGTCGTCGCGGCGGATATAGGCGCCCATTTCAAGATTTTCATGCACCGACAGTGTGGGAAAGACATTGTTTTCCTGTGGCACAAAGGAAATGCGATGACTGGCCAGTTGCTCGGATCCGATGCCGGTGATGTCTTCACCATCGAAATGGATGGACCCCTCCGTGATGTTCAGCATGCCGAAAATGGCTTTGAGCGTTGTGGATTTGCCAGCGCCGTTTGGCCCCACAATAACGCCGATCTCGCCTGCTTCCAGGCTCAGATTGACGCCCTTGAGAATGCTCATGGCGCCGTATCCGGCGTGAAGATCCCTGATGTCTAGAAGGCTCAAGGCTGCGCCTCCGATGCGGGTTGTTCTGCGGGTGGGCTTGTGGCATTGCCGGTGGGTGATCCGCCGAAATAGGCCTCGATCACAGCTTCATTCTTCTGAATGTCCTCAATGTGTCCCTGCGTCATCACGGACCCTGCCGCCATCACAATGACCGGGTCGCATAAACGTGCAATCATGTCCATGTCGTGCTCAATCACAAAAAACGTATAGCCCAGTTCGGAATTGAGTCGTTCGATATTGAAAACCAGATCATTGAGCAAGGTGCGGTTCACACCCGCTGCAATTTCGTCGAGCAAAACGACCTTGGCGTCGACCATCATCGTACGACCCAGCTCGAGCAATTTCTTCTGTCCACCGGACAGATTGCCTGCCAGTTCATTTTTCACATGGGTGATCTTCAGGAAATCCAGCACTTCTTCCGCTTTGCGCCGAACAGCGGTTTCCTCCCGCGCCACCCGTGCCGGCTGAAACCAGGCGGAGGACAGATTTTCACCGCTTTGCCTGTCCGGCACCATCATCAGGTTTTCCGTGACGGTCATATGCGAGAATTCATGCGCAATCTGAAATGTCCGCAATAGCCCGCGTCTGAACAACTCATGGGAGGGAAGGCCTGTAACATCCTTGCCATCCAGCAGAATCTGTCCCGATGTCGGCACATAGGCGCCCGCTACCATGTTGAAAAGAGTGGTTTTGCCAGCGCCATTGGGTCCGATCAGCCCCGTGATGGATCCCTTCTCGACGCTCAAGGTACATGCGTCGACGGCATGGAACCCGCCGAAACGTTTGGTTACACTGCGCACTTCGATAATTGCGTTCATGGTTCCCCGTTACAGTTGTGTTCGATTGGCCGCAATCAGCAACGCTCAAACGGCTATCGTTGATATGGGATTCCAATACCATTGACATGGCTGCTTGGAAAGTCCGCACATAAATCAACAGCTTCGCTATCTGTGGAGCATTCTGATTGTATCATGACAATTATTTCAACCTGTTTGAAAATTAGCTGTTGATCTCGCCGGCAAAAGGTAGATGCTGTGGATATCAATAAGCACCGCAAAGGTGCAGATCATCAAGCACCATTTCGGTGCGGATCGGGGAATGTATGCCGCTGGCGAATATGCTGTCAGCAAACTTGAGGTCGGACGCAGTTCTGACCGGATCAATATGTTCGCGGTTGGTGCTGGCGGGCAGGTCTTGTTTGCGCGCCAATCGGTACCCGAACCACCCGACTGCAACACAACAAATTTTGGGGACGATTGGATGACACTCCAGCGCGGCGCAAGCGTAGTTTTTGACAAGGTTCAAAAGAGTTACGACGGTGAAGTCCTTGTGGTGAAAAACCTCAATCTTGATATCAAGAAGGGCGAATTTCTCACCATGCTGGGGCCATCGGGTTCAGGCAAGACCACCTGCCTGATGATGCTTGCAGGCTTTGAGCCGGCCAGCCACGGAGAGATCTACCTGAACGAAAAGCCCATCAACAACGTGCCCCCGCACAAGCGCGGCGTCGGGATGGTGTTTCAGAACTACGCCCTGTTTCCTCATATGACTGTTGCGGAAAATCTGGCTTTCCCCTTGCAGGTCCGCAAGATGAGCAAGGCCGAGCAGGAAGAAAAGGTCAAACGCGCCCTGGAAATGGTGGAGATGCCGCAATTCGGCTCGCGTCGGCCAGCGCAACTCTCCGGCGGTCAGCAACAGCGCGTCGCTGTGGCGCGCGCCCTTGTTTTTGATCCGGACCTGATCCTGATGGATGAGCCGCTTGGAGCGCTTGACAAGCAATTGCGTGAGCAGATGCAATACGAAATCAAGCATATTCACGAGAACCTGGGTGTCACGGTGGTCTATGTCACCCATGACCAGACAGAGGCGCTGACCATGTCGGATCGCGTCGCGGTTTTCAATGATGGTGTCATTCAGCAACTATCGAGCCCTGACGAACTCTACGAGGCGCCGAAAAACTCTTTCGTTGCCCAGTTCATCGGCGAAAACAACAAGCTCAACGGGACGGTTACAGCCATCAATGGCAATATCTGCGATGTGCGCCTTGCCGATGGAACGATGCTCAAGGCGGATCGGGTGAATGTCAGTGCCGTGGGCGATGCGACGACGATTTCACTTCGTCCCGAACGCATTGAAACCGTGGTGAATGATGCCATGGAAAACAAGATTACCGGCCATATTGAAGAATTGATCTACCTTGGAGATCATATTCGGGTGCGCATGCGCGTCGCCGGAAATCCCGAGTTCATCGTCAAGGTTCGCAACCGGGCAGGGGAGCAGAAGCTTGCCCGCGGCCAGGAAATTCAGATCAGCTGGTTTGCAGACGACTGCAAAGCGCTTGATCCGGTTGGCTGACTACACCTCGTGGTTGGCCGCAAGAATGCGGTGAGAGATCGCCGTAAAGTAAACCGTTCGGGTCATTTTTCGAACGGGATCACAATTGAAAGGAAATATATCCATGAAATTCAGATCAGTATTGATCGCCGCTACGGCGCTCACGATGGTATCATCGGTAGCTATGACTGCGGATATGACCATTGTATCCTGGGGCGGTGCCTATTCCGCCTCCCAGAACAATGCCTACCACAAGCCCTATATGGCTGAAAATCCGGACGTCAACATCATTAATGATGAATCATCGGCTGAGGCTGTGGCGAAATTGCGTGCCATGAACGAAGCGGGCAATGTGACCTGGGATGTCGTTGATGTCGTCGCTTCCGATGCCATCCGCCTTTGTGACGAAGGCCTGGCCGAGGTTATCGACCCGGATACGGATCTGGCTCCAGCGCCGGACGGCACATCGGCCGCCGATGATTTTGGCGACCTGCTTGTTTCGGAATGCTATATTCCACAGATCGTCTATTCCACCACCTTCGGATATCGCACAGACAAGGTCGGGGACACGCCGCCGACTGATATCTGCGCCGTGTTTGATACGGAAACATACCCCGGCAAACGCGCGCTGGAAAAACGTCCGATCAACAATATGGAATGGGCTCTTCTTTGCGACGGTGTCGCCAAAGACGATATCTATGATGTTCTTTCCACCCCTGCCGGCGTCGATCAGGCCCTGGCCAAGCTTGAAACGATCAAGGATGATGTCGTCTGGTGGTCTTCAGGCTCAGAAACACCGCAGCTCCTTGCTGACGGTGAAGTTGTGATGGGATCCACCTACAATGGTCGTCTCTTCTCACTGATCGAAGAAGAAAAGCAGCCGGTTGCCATGTTGTGGGATGCACAGGTTTTCGATCTGGATGGCTGGATCATCCCGACCGGTCTTTCACCTGAACGTCTGGCTGCAGCCAAGAAATACGTCAAGTTCGCAACGGATACACAGCGTCTTGCTGACCAGGCCAAATACATCTCCTACGGCCCTGCACGCAAGTCATCGGCCCCGTTGGTCGGCAAGCATGCCGAGCTCGGAATCGATATGGCGCCACATATGCCAACCGATCCGAAAAACGCGACAAACACCTTCCTTTATAATTATGAATGGTGGGCTGACAATCGCGACGATCTGGACGCCAAGTTCCAGGCGTGGCTGGCAAAAAATTAAGCCAGACCAGTGACTTCGGGACGGGGCCTCGTGGCCCCGTTCCAACCCCTTCTACCTTGTGAAACCTAATCCGGGCAAAAGCCATGAGTGATACTAGTCAGGCAGACACCGCATTGACCACCCAGGATGGCGTTCCGCTGAAAGTCAGCATCGCCAGAGCCCTGCGCCGACAGAAAATTCGCGCGTTGTTGTTGGTCGCCCCCCTGTTTCTGTTCATCCTTCTGTCTTTTGTGGCGCCGATCGCCGACATGTTGTTCCGCTCGGTTGAAAATGATCTTGTGCCCAGCACATTGCCCAAAACGGTGGTTGCCCTTCAGGTGTGGGATCAGCACTCTGGGACTCTGCCGCCCGAAGAGGTTTTTGCCGCCCTTGCAGCGGACCTCAAGGTTGCAACGAAAGAAAAGACCCATACGCGGGTCGGCTCGCGGCTCAATTATGAAAAACCCGGCATTTCAAGCCTGTTTCGCAAAACCGGCCGCCGGGTCGGCAAGTTCGAAGACGGCAATTACACCGAACAGTTTCTCAAGGCCGACAAGAAATGGGGCGATGTTGAGGTCTGGCAGGTCATCAAACGTTTCAGCACACCCTTTACCGCCGGATATTTCCTCGCCGCAGTTGACGCGGAGCGAACGGAAGACGGAATTCAGTTCAAGCCCGACGATGAACAGATCTACCTTTTCCTCTTTGGGCGAACGATGATCCTGTCCATTACCATTACCGCCTCCTGTATTCTGCTGGGCTATCCCATAGCCTTTCTGCTTTCCAGTCTGCCCTTGCGGTCATCCAATATGCTGATGATTCTGGTGTTGCTGCCTTTCTGGACATCGTTGCTGGTGCGCACGTCCGCCTGGAAGGTGCTGTTACAACAACAGGGGGTGATCAATGACACGCTTGTCTGGCTGGGCATCGTTGGCGATGATTCACGGCTGGCGCTGATCAACAATCAGACGGGCACGATCATTGCCATGACCCACATTCTGTTGCCATTCATGATCCTGCCGCTGTTTTCGGTCATGAAGACCATATCGCCGACCTATATGCGTGCGGCGAAAAGCATGGGTGCCTCCGACTGGTATGCGTTCTGGAGGGTTTATTTTCCGCAAACCATCCCGGGCATCGGCGCCGGCAGCATTCTGGTCTTCATTCTGTCCATCGGCTACTACATCACGCCTGAACTGGTTGGCGGCACGTCCGGTATCTTCATATCCAACCGGATTGCCTACCATATCTCCTATTCTTTGAACTGGGGTCTGGCAGCTGCGCTGGGCGTCATCCTTCTGGCAATGGTCATGGTCCTGTACTGGATGTATGACCGGATTGTCGGCATTGACAACGTGAAGCTGGGATAATCTGATGTCATCACTTCCACCTTATGCTTCTCTCGGCCAGCGCACCTGGTTCTATACGTTCCGGTTCATCTGCGGGTTGATCTTTTTTTTCCTGATCTTCCCCATTCTGGTGATCATTCCATTGTCGTTCAATGCGGAGAATTTTTTCACCTTCACGCCGGAAATGTTGTCCTTTGATCCAGCCGGCTATTCACTCAAGCATTACATGGACTTTTTCACCAGCCCTGACTGGCAGGCTGCCCTTCGCAACTCTGTCAGCATTGCGCCTGCGGCCACCATTCTGGCGACAGGATTTGGTACCCTGGCAGCAATTGGATTGTCTCAGTCCCACATGCCTTTCCGCTCTGTTGTCATGGCGATGCTCATTTCACCGATGATCGTGCCTTTGATTATTTCTGCTGCCGGCATGTATTTCTTCTATTCACGCATCGGACTTCAGGGCACATATATCGGCGTCGTGATGGCGCATGCGGCGCTGGGAACGCCTTTCGTGATCATCACGGTGACGGCGACCCTTGTCGGGTTCGATCAGAGCCTGGTGCGGGCGGCGGCCAATCTGGGCGCCAACCCGGTCACCACTTTTTTCCGCGTGCAGATGCCCTTGATTCTGCCGGGTGTCATTTCCGGCGCTCTGTTTGCCTTCATCACCTCTTTTGATGAAGTGGTGGTGGTTCTGTTCCTCGGGTCGGCCTCCCAGAAAACACTGCCCTGGCAGATGTTCACTGGCCTTCGTGAGCAGATTTCACCGACGATTCTGGCGGTTGCGACCATTCTGGTGGCCATTTCCGTCTTGTTGCTGACAACGCTGGAGCTGCTGCGCCGCAGATCGGAACGGTTGCGCGGTCTTACACCGGGCTAACGCAGTTCTATCTGGCATTTCGGCTTTTTTGCCAATCAATAACCTGACATATTTTCTAACCCCGCAGTTAACGCGGGGTTAGAGCATTTCTTGTTAACTGTAATCTTCTTCCTTTCGGACACAATGTCCGTTGAGGAGCCCACAGGAGATTATGGTAAAGGCAATGCGGTTGAAGGGCGGTTTGACAGATAGCGCGATAGGCGATTTTTCCTCGGCATGCGCCGCCATGCATGCGCATGTGCGGCCTGCCTACATCAAGGATGATGATTTGCGTTATGTGGCGGCCAATGCCGCCTTTTGCGCGCTTGCCCGAACAAGTCTGCATAAGCTGATACGCAAAGACAGCGAGCAAGTGACCGCTGCCCTGTATAGCGCCTATACGGAAGAGATCGAGCGTCAGGTGCTGGATTTCAAAAAACCGCTGACAGCCCTGCAAATATATCCTGATAATCAAAAAAAGTTTCACATCGAACTTAGCCCGTTCAGCGACGGGAAAGGCACGCGCTTTGTCATGGGCTTCTTCGAAGCGTGTGACATCGAGGAGCGGCAGGAATGTCAGCCCGCCGCTGATAGGCAGCCTATGGATCAGGCCCGTCTTTGCGACGAACCCGACACTTCAAATGTCGTCCAGCTCCCGGTCCGTGACACACCGCATGTGCCGTCCGGTTGGCAAGGGTGGCAAACGGCTCTGGATGCCGTCGATGGCGCCATTGCCGTGTGGGACAGAGAATACCGTCTCATGGCCTGCAATCGGGCCTTCATGCGGAAATTTCCACTGGTTTCCGACTGGAGTGTGGGACAAAGTGTAACTCAGATTGTAACGCAGGTTGCTGCGACTGGCCTTGTTGATGAGGCGAATAGGGATCCACAGGCCTGGATTGCCGCCCGTGTCGCCGAAAGAAAAGCCGGCATTGATCAAGACGTCAGGATCGTACACAAGCACGGAACAGGTACGCTGTGGCGAAATGCAACAACACCGACTGGACAGCGAATCTGCATCGCAACAGACATTTCCGGCGTTGGAGGTTCTCTAAGTCGATCTGCTGATAGCGCTGGTGAGAAATCGGATTTCTTTTCGCAATTAAACCATGAAATTCGCACGCCGATGAATGGTATTTTTGGAATGGCGGAGCTTCTGGAAAGGTCCTGCATAGACCCTAAACACAGGAAAATTGCCAGCATTATTGCCAGTTCTGCCCAGGCGGTTCGTGCGATATTCGATGACATTCACGACTACTCAAGTATTGAAACCGGCAATTTGCTTCTCAAGCATCAACCATTTTCCCTGATGGGCATCGTCAATGATGTCATGGCGGTCATGGCGGCACCCGTTGCTGAAAAGGATATTGCGATATCTGCCAATATTGATGGAGAATTGCCGGACCTTCTGATGGGAGATGCGATTCGCATTCGTCAGATTCTCAGCAATCTGGTCAGCAATGCCGTGAAACATACAGATGCCGGGCAGGTGCGCATTAATCTGGACACCATGCCGTCAGAGGATGGCTGCGTTTCTGTGCGCTTTTCCGTTCAGGATCAAGGCAAGGGTCTCTCTGAGGAAAAGCAGAAAAACCTTTTCGACCTGTTTGCCCTCGCGCGGGAGGAGCCAGATGATCGGCATGAAGGTTCTGGTCTTGGGCTTGCGCTGAGCGCGCGGATGGTCGCCTTGATGGGTGGGGAAATTACGGTCGAAAGCCAGATCAACAAGGGATCGACTTTCCAGTTTGTCCTTTCATTGCCGATAGTGGGTTCGACAGCGAGGACACATCGTCAATTCAACGAGGAGGCACAGTTCCGCGTGTTATTCATTTGCGCTGATCCTGCTGTCAGGCAGGATGCCGTGCAGATGAGTTCACAGCTGCCGTTTGATAGTTGCGTCGCCATGGATGTTGCCGAGGGGCGAAGGGTTTTGAGCGCAAATTGGCAATTGGATCTGGCGACTGATCTTGTCATCGTGTGTAGTGGAAGCGATACGAGTGCCGGCCTTTCTGTTGTGCAGAATATTTTTGAAGACTCCAGACATCAAAATCTGCCATTGATTCTGCTGGGAGCGGGCGAGCGGCATTTTTCTGCGGATGAGATGAAAAGGCTGGGCGTTGATGCATTTGTCCATTTTGTCAGCGGCTGTGATGTTCTCCAGGCAACGGCCCTGACGATCATGGGTGAAACGGGCAAACGGGTGCTGTCTTCAGACAACCAGAACAATGCTGCCCCAATAATTGCGCTCAATGGAGCCTCTTCTGTTTTGCCGACAGGTCCGACACCGGGCAGACATGTCAAATCGGTGCCTATTTCTGCGGGGTCGGACAGGGATATTCCTGCAGATAAAGTCGAGGCAGAAATGCGCGATCCCGTGCGGGTTCTGGTGGCGGAAGACAATGCCGTCAATCAGATCGTCTTTTCGCAGATCCTGCAGCAATTGGGCCTGACGTTTCGGGTTGTCAGCAATGGCATCAAGGCGATCGAGGACTGGAAAAAATATCGCCCGGACATCATTTTGATGGATGTCGCGATGCCCCTGATGGACGGGTTTGAAGCAACGCAGGCCATCCGCCAGGCTGAAGCGGCAATGGGTGTTCGCGTTCCCATCGTTGGGGTGACGGCCTATACATTCATGAATGATCATGAACGCTGCCTGGAAGCGGGAATGGACGACTGCCTGTGCAAGCCAATCAGCCGACGCAAACTGCTGGAAAAACTGTCAAACCATTTGCCCGATCTGGACAGTGCCATGCTGGCTGAAACAGGCCGCAGCTGAAACGCCAATCGGCTTTTGAGGGTCTCATCGCGCACGCGTGCCGATGGACATGTCGCGTTTGCCCGTATGGCCAGGGCGCTTTTCAACAATGAACCCGGCCGCCTGCAGGTTGCGACGCACCCAGCCAGCGGCGCTATAGGTGGCAAAGCTGCCGCCGGCATTTGTATGCTGATAGATTTCCGACATCAGCTCCGGTGACCACATCTGGCTGTTGCGCGCCGGGGAAAACCCGTCCAGAAACCATGCATCGGCCATACCGGACCAGGCCTGCAGGCAGGGTAGGGCATCACCGATATGCACCTCCAGCGAGACATTCTCATCAAAGGCGATACGCACGATTTGTGATGGCTGGTCCGGCCAGGCAGAGACGAGCGGATCACTGAGAGCGGAAAGCGCGGGCCAGGCATCAAGCGCCCGTGCCATGTCTGCAGCTTTCAATGGAAAGCGCTCGAAGCTGACAAAGTGCAAATAGCCCTTGTTTCCGGGCGCGGCCTGCCACTGACGCCATGTCTCTACAAAATTGAGGCCGGTTCCAAAGCCCAGTTCACCAATCGTGAAACGGCGCTTTTTCGACCAGCGCTGCAGCAGATTATTGCCGTTGACAAACACATGTGCGCATTCGGCGCGTCCGTCGGTACGGGAATAATAATGGTCGCCAAATGCGGTTGAATAGGGCATATCACCCGCATGCCATTCAATCGTATTTTCACTCGGACCTTTGTCCGACGCGTCGCTTCCTTGATTCATTGTCAGCTCCCGTGATGCCGCTCAGCCATACGCCTCTTGACGATGAAAATCGACCATTGTCCTGTGATCTGCTGATCATTGGGGCTGGTGTCGTCGGCCTGTGGATCGCACGCCTTGCCATGCAGGCCGGACTCAAGGTTATCCTGCTGGAAAAACGTCGCATCGGCGCCGGCGCCAGTGGTGGACTTCTGGGGGCCTTGATGCCGCATATTCCCGAACAATGGGACAATGAAAAGCAGTTTCAGTTTGAAGCGCTGGACAGTCTGTCTGATGAGGTGCGCAGCATTGAACAAGAGACCGGCCTGTCATGCGGGTACCTGCGATGTGGTCGGCTGCTGCCGCTCGCACGCGATCAGCATGTGGAAATGAAGATCGCCCGCCACACGCTTGCACAGGACAAGTGGCAAAGCGCCCGGACCGGCTATGAATGGAAATTTATGCAATCGACCCCGTTGGAAGGTTGGCCGTCGGTGGGGTCGATGCCCTATGGCATGTTCATGGAAACCCTGGCCGCGCGGATCAATCCCCGTCTTTATCTCACCGCACTGGCGGCAAGTCTGGTGCGCCATGTCAGCGTGATCGAAGGCGATGGTTTTCAGCAGTTTGAAGAAGGCACCGGCGCCATCCTTACGCAAAAGGGCAGGCGTATTGTCAGTGGCCATACGGTTTTTGCGGCTGGCCATGAAAGTTTTCAATTGCTCGGCGATATGCTGGACAGGCCCGCTGACGCCCTGGGCAAGGCCGTCAAGGGCCAGGCCGTCCTGTTGCAGGCCGGCACAGCGGCTGATCTGCCGCTGGTGTTTCAGGACGGCACCTATGTGGTGCCGCACGACGATGGACAGGTCGCTGTCGGCTCCACCAGCGAAAATGAGTTTGCCAATGGCTTTGATACGGACAACAAGCTGGAAAAGCTGATTGACCGGGCGAGCGCCCTGTGTCCGCAACTGCAGGGCGCAAACGTGCTGGAGCGCTGGGCCGGGCTTCGGCCGAAGAGCAAGCGGCGTGATCCGATGATCGGCTTTGTGCCGGGTCATCAGGGCGTCCTTGTGGCGACAGCCGGATTCAAGATCACCTTTGCCATTGCCCACCGGATGGCCGGGTGCATTTTGAACCTTGTATCGGATGGTCACTCAACAGATTTGCCGCAGGCCTTCCATCTGGAAGCGCATTTGACCGAGGTCAAAGCCTGACCATGATCATCGGGTGTAGACAGGCTTGAACGAGACCAAATTCGGCCCATTTTCCCGTGTAGAATCCAGTTGACGGGAATTTCGCGTCCGAGACAAAAGGAGCAATGCACATGTCACTTCATATCGGCGATACAGCACCGAATTTCACCATAGCGACCACCAAGGGCGAGATTGACTTTCACAAGTGGAGTGGTGATTCCTGGGTGTTCTTTTTCAGCCATCCGGCAGATTTCACGCCCGTCTGTACAACCGAGATGGGCAAGACAGCACGCCTCTCCAAGGAATTCGCCAGCCGCAATGTCAAACCTCTGGGCCTGTCGACGGACACTGTTGCCGAGCACATGAAATGGATTGCGGATGTCAACGACACCCAGAATGCCGATCTGCAATTTCCCATTGTTGCGGATGCCGATCTGGCTGTTTCCAAAACCTATGACATGATCCATCCGGGCGAAAGCAAGACAGAGGCTGTGCGTTCGGTCTTCATTATCGACCCGAACAAGAAAATTCGCCTGATGCTCACCTACCCGATGAATGTGGGTCGTAATTTTGATGAAATCCTGCGGGTGATCGACGCCCTGCAACTGGCTGACAAATATCGCGTTGCGACACCTGCCGACTGGCGTCCCGGCGACAAGGTCATTATCCCGCCCTCGATCAAGAATGACGAAGCGGAAGATATCTTCCCGCAGGGCTGGGATGAAATTCGTCCCTATCTGCGGTTCACCGAAGTCAAGTAGCGCGCCTGTCGCGTGATGGATCGACATGACGATCTGTCTTGATCAAACGTCCGGGGCAGGCACAGCGTCTTTCCCGGATACTCTACCGAATGGAATCGCCGTGATCGATATCGAGTTCTATCCGGTCAGCGGCAAAAAAGCTTGTTGAATATTCAATGGGCGTGCCATCCACTTGTGCGTTGATGGCTTCCGTTTCCAGCACAATGGCACCGGGCGAAAGCTGCAGGTCGCTGAGCGTTGCGGGATCGGCGTGATGGGCTGAAATGCGTGTTGAGACACGCAGGTAGTCTGAAATTCCGTAAGATTTGAAAATGGCCGTGACGGACCCGAGTTTTTTGTAGCGTTCTGCAAAATCAGCAAAGCGTTCAGCCGGAAACCATGCCGTTGCTCTTGATACCGGCACGCCGTCTGCCGCATTGACTGTCTCGAGCCGCACCACCGGTGATCCCGGCTTCAACCCAAGCGCCCTGGATACTTTTGCCGGCGCCTTTTCCACCGCGTGATCCTTCAGCAAACCAGCCTGTTTGCGTGTCTGCCCGGCCAGCCCTTCTGAAAAGCGCGTTCGTCGCCCAATCGGATATTGCAACCGTGCATGCCGCTCAATGAAGGTGCCGCGACCCTGTTCCACCCGCAACACACCTTCCTGGGCAAGTGAGGCAATCGCACTGCGCACCGTATGCCGGTTGACCGAGAAACGTTTTGCCATTGCCACTTCGCCTGGAAGCCTGTGACTATCGTCAAATTCACCATTGCTGATGGCAATGCGGATCTGATCGGCAATCTGTCGCCACAGGGAAATTCCGCTGCGTCGCTCAATAAAATCCATCGGATTTGGGCTCCTGTCATATGGGCGTCACCTTTGAATATTAGAGATAACCTCAAGGTGTACAATTGTCTAGATAAATAGACATGTGAGGATTGATTTCATGAGTGCTGCTGCTGCCCGGCGTCAGGGCAAAACGAATTCGAACGATGTCGAGGCAGATGTTGCCGATGCGGCGCGTAAAAAGGCCATGGATGTTCTGGCCAGTGCCAAGGCAAATGAATTGGCGGATGCCTGGGAATGCTGGGCCGACAGGCCGGATGTTGCCCCGCTGCGTGGCCCCGAAACGGGGCTGGTGATGATTCGTGGACGCATGGGCGGTGGCGGCGCGCCTTTCAATTTCGGTGAAGCAACGGTGACACGGGCAACCGTCAGATTGTCAAATGGCCAGGTCGGTCACGCCTATGCGCTTGGCACTGACAAGGACAAAGTGCGCCACGCAGCCATATTTGATGCGCTCTGGCAGGATGAAGGCACACGGCGCGCGGTGGAAGAACAGGTCGTTGCGCCCATTCGCCAGAGGCTGGAGGCGCAGGACCAACAATGCCGCGAGGAAACAGCGGCTACGCGGGTCGATTTTTTCACCATGGTTCGCGGAGAAGACGGATGATCCCCATGCAAAGCGCCCCGGCATCAACCTATCAGGGTGGATTTTCCGAACCCGTATTCGACGCCCAGACGGTGTTCCGGCAGATCATGAACGCCATGGCCCGGCCCGGCACAATCGCAACATTCGCGCCTTTGACGAGCCCGCCTGCGCCGCTGCTTGCCGCCATGGGCAGCATCGCGGCAACCCTGTTTGACCAGGATACGACAATCTGGCTCGAACCGGCCCTGAGCGCCAGCAGAAATGTGGTCAATTGGCTCACATTCCACACATCGGCACCACTGACGACGCAGGCTTTCGAAGCTGACTTCGCGCTATTTGCCGATGCAAAGGCGCTTTCATCTTTCGAAAATCATGCGCAGGGGACCCAGGAATATCCCGATCGCTCCACCACGATACTGTTGCAGATAGACAGTCTTCTGGGTGGTCCGCCTCTGCAATTGAGCGGGCCGGGGATCAGGGATCAGGCATGTATCACGCCCGTTGGCCTGCCGCACCTCTTTTGCCAACAATGGGCGGCCAATGGTCTGCGGTTTCCGCGCGGCGTCGATCTGATGCTGGTGGCCCCCGAGGGCGTGATCGCGCTGCCACGCACAGTCAAGATAGCCATCGGATGAACCAGCCAGGGAAATATCCATCATGTATGTAGCTGTAAAGGGCGGGGAAACCGCCATCAACAATGCCCACCAATTGCTGGCGGATCGCCGGCGCGCTGATCGGTCCGTTCCGGCCATGCATCTCGAGCAGATCATCGGGCAGCTGGGTCTTGGCGTCGACCGGATCATGGCCGAAGGCTCGCTGTATGATTGCGAACTGGCCGCGCTCGCCTTCAAGCAGGCGCGCGGCGACATGATCGAGGCCATATTCCTGTTGCGGGCCTATCGCACGACCTTGCCGAGGTTTGGCTATTCCAACCCCATCGATACCGAAACAATGTTGATCGAGCGGCGAATATCGGCCACCTACAAGGATCTGCCCGGCGGGCAATTGCTTGGGCCGACCTTTGACTATACCCACCGCCTGCTCGATCCCGAATTGATGCAGGATCTGCCGGTAGACGCACCAAAGACCCGTGAAGCCGAAACCGGGCAGGCACCGCGTGTATCTGAAATCCTGGCGCAGGAAGGTCTCATCGAAAATGACGGCGATCTGCCGGATGACCATCAGACCGGTGACCTGACGCGGCAGCCAACCGAGTTTCCCATGTCCCGCGACGTGCGCCTTCAGGCCCTGTCGCGCGGTGACGAAGGGTTTTTGCTGGCGCTCGGATATTCGACGCAGCGCGGTTTTGCCCGCAGCCATCCCTTTGCCGGTGAAATCCGCATTGGCGTAGTGGATGTGGAAGTGGATGTCCCGGAACTCGGCTTTGCGATCAACCTTGGCAGGATCCGGGTGACGGAGTGCCAGATGGTCAACCAGTTCTCCGGATCAGCTACGTCACCACCGCAGTTCACCCGCGGCTATGGCCTTGTCTTCGGCCAGAGCGAGCGCAAGGCCATGGCCATGGCGCTGGTTGATCGCTCGCTCCGGGCACGGGAACTGGGCGAGGACATTACGGCGCCCGCGCAGGACGAGGAATTTGTCATCTCCCATTCCGACAATGTTCAGGCCACCGGCTTTGTCGAGCATCTGAAACTGCCGCATTATGTGGATTTTCAGGCTGAACTCGAACTTGTGCGCCGCATGCGCGCCGAACATGACAGCAACCGCCCCGATGGCAATGCGGGTGAAGTGCCAAATGACAAGCTGGAGGCGGCAGAATGAACAAACATTCGGAACTTGCAGTCTATAATTTCGCCTATCTGGACGAACAGACCAAAAGAATGATCCGCCGGGCCATTCTCAAAGCCATCGCCATTCCCGGCTATCAGGTGCCTTTCGCCAGCCGCGAAATGCCCATGCCCTATGGTTGGGGCACCGGCGGCGTGCAGGTCACTGCGTCCATTCTGGGGCCTGATGATACGCTCAAGGTGATCGACCAGGGCGCTGATGATACGACCAATGCCGTGTCGATCCGCGCCTTTTTCCAGAAGGTGGCGCATGTTGCGGTGACGACAAAAACCGCGCAGGCGACCATCATTCAGACCCGCCACCGCATCCCCGAAGAGACGCTCCAGGACAATCAGGTGCTTGTCTATCAGGTGCCGATCCCGGAGCCTTTGCGCTTTCTGGAACCGCGTGAGACAGAAACCCGGAAAATGCATGCGCTGGAAGAATACGGCCTGATGCATGTCAAACTCTATGAGGACATTGCCCGCAACGGCCATATCGCCACCACCTATGCCTATCCGGTCAAGGTCGAGGGACGTTACGTGATGGATCCGTCTCCGACGCCGAAATTCGACAATCCGAAAATGCACAGGTCACAGGCCCTGCAATTGTTCGGGGCGGGCCGCGAAAAACGCATCTATGCCATTCCACCCTATACGGATGTGGTCAGCCTTGATTTCGAGGACCACCCATTCGAGGTGCAGCAATTCGAGGAACCCTGCGCCCTTTGTGCAGCACGCGGCGTCTATCTCGACGAGGTTGTTCTGGATGACAGGGGCGGGCGGATGTTTGTCTGTTCCGATACCGACTATTGCGAAAAGCGCCGGGACAATGGCCATGTGGGCCATCTCAACGGCGAGACTGCGGGAGCTGTCAAATGAGTGATCATCCACTGTTGCGCGTCAATGCCATTACCAAATATTACGGCAGCCGTGTCGGCTGCACGGATGTTTCCTTCAATCTGTGGCCGGGCGAAGTGCTCGCCATCGTGGGGGAATCCGGCTCGGGTAAAACAACCCTGCTGAACGCCATTTCGACCAATCTGATGCCGACTTCCGGCACGGTGGAATATCGGATGCGTGATGGGCAATTCCGCGATCTCTATCGCATGGGCGAGGCCGAGCGGCGCTTTTTGATGCGCACGGACTGGGGATTTGTCCATCAGAACCCCGCCGACGGTCTGCGCATGACGGTGTCCGCCGGCGCCAACGTCGGTGAACGGTTGATGGCCATCGGCAACAGGCACTACGGCAACATTCGTCAGGAGGCCACCCAATGGCTGGGCCGCGTGGAAATCGATGCTGACCGGATCGACGACCAGCCGCGCGATTTTTCCGGCGGCATGCGCCAGCGCCTGCAGATTGCCCGCAATCTGGTGACGGGGCCAAGGCTGGTGTTCATGGATGAGCCGACCGGCGGGCTGGATGTCTCTGTTCAGGCGCGCTTGCTTGATCTGGTGCGCGGGCTTGTCAATGATCTGGGGCTGTCCGCCATTGTCGTGACCCATGACCTTGCGGTGGCGCGGCTTCTGTCCCATCGCATGATGGTGATGAAGGAGGGCAAGGTGATTGAACATGGTCTGACAGACCGCGTTCTCGATGACCCGCGCGAGCCCTACACCCAATTACTCGTCTCCTCCATCCTGCAAGTCTAGAGGGAAATCTGCCATGCCCACGCCACTGGTCGTTTCGGAAGTCGCCAAGAGTTTCACCATGCATCTGCGTGACGGGATCCAATTGCCCGTTGTCGAGAATGTGACCTTTGCGGTTGCCGCCGGAGAATGCGCCGTGCTCGGCGGTCCTTCCGGCATTGGCAAAAGTTCCATTCTGAAAATGCTCTACGGCAATTACGGTGTCGATGCGGGGCAGATCCTGATCACCCATGATGAGGTGACCGTCGATATTGCCAGTGCCGATCCGCGCACGGTTCTGGCGCTGCGTCGCGATGTGATCGGCTATGTCAGTCAGTTTCTGCGCACCGTGCCGCGTGTGGCAGCCGTTGATGTCGTCGCCGAACCGCTGGTTGCCCGGGGCGTTTCGCACGACGAGGCACGCGCGCGCGCAGTCGAACTGCTGGAGAAACTCAATCTGCCCGAACGCCTCTGGTCGCTTCCCCCGGCAACCTTTTCCGGCGGTGAACAGCAGCGGGTCAATATTGCCCGTGGCTTCATCACCGACCATCCATTGCTGCTGCTCGATGAACCGACCGCCTCGCTGGATGCGGCCAACAGGGCCGTTGTCGTTGAATTGATCCGCGCCAAAAAGGCCGCGGGCGTGGCGCTTCTGGGTATCTTTCACGATAATGATGTGCGCGCTGAAATCGCCGATCGCATCATCGATGTGTCCGGTTTTCGGGTGACCAGGGACGCTGCCTGATGAAACTGTCAGAAAATCCGCTCATCCATGAAAGCGCACTGGTGCGTGACAGCACACTTGGCCGATACACGGAAATAGACGAACGCTGCCAGGTGGCCGAGTGTGACCTGGGCGATTACTCCTACGTCATGCGCGACAGTGAAATCTGGGCAGCGACGATCGGCAAATTTGTCAATATCGCCAGCCATGTCCGCATCAATGCGACCAATCATCCCACATGGCGGGCAACCCAGCATCATTTCACCTATCGGGCAGGAGATTATTTCGAGGGTGAAGCCCATGAGACGGCATTTTTTGACTGGCGTCGCCAGCACGCCATCAGCATTGGCCACGACGTCTGGATCGGTCACGGCGCCACTTTGTTGCCGGGCGTCAGCATCGGCAATGGCGCCGTCATCGGCGCCGGGGCTGTCGTGTCGAAGGATGTGGAAGCCTATACGATTGTCGGCGGCGTGGCGGCCAAATTGATCCGCAGGCGATTTTCTGAATCAACCGCTGCCGCCATGGATGCCCTTGCCTGGTGGGACTGGGATCACCAGCGCATGCATGCGGCGCTGGAAGATTTTCGCAATCTTGACGCCGAGCAATTTGTCGAAAAATTCTCCGGTCAATAGGGCTACCTGACAATATTTTCGATGCCTGACCCGCCGGTTCCGCCGGCGGGTTTTTGTTTCTGCAGGCTTCCGCAACCAGGCGCTATCAATCCTCTGTTGTGTAAAAAACCCCGGCATTGTGGATTGTAACAATAGTGACATGAAAATGTCGTCGGACCTTCATGCACGGCCTCTAACCGTTTCCCCATGAGCAAGGGCCAGATGGCCGGGGCCACACGGTCGGGGCCAGACGGTTGGGGCCAGACGGTTGGGGCCAGACGGTTGGGGATTGAGATGCTGAAGCTTGAAGATGTGTCGCGACGATTTGGTGATTTCACCGCAGTCAAAAACGTCTCCCTGACCATTCCACAGGGGCAGATGGTTGGTGTGATCGGTCGCTCGGGCGCCGGCAAATCGACATTGCTGCGCATGCTCAACCGGTTGATTGATCCCAGTGACGGCACCATCCGCTTCAATGAGACCCGTGTTTCCTCGCTGAGTGGCGCGGGACTGCGCAACTGGCAGCGCGACTGCGCCATGATCTTTCAGCAGTTCAATCTCGTTCCAAGACTGAATGTTCTGACCAATGTTCTGCTGGGGCGGCTGAACCATCGCTCGACCCTGCTCAACCTGATCGGCTCGTTTTCCATTGAGGAACGCGCCATGGCGATCGCATCGCTGGAGCGCCTTGGTATCGCCCAGACGGCGTTGCAGCGGGCCGGGACCCTGTCCGGCGGACAGCAGCAACGCGTTGCAATCGCCCGGGCCCTCATGCAGCAGCCTAAAATGCTGCTCGCCGACGAGCCCATTGCTTCGCTTGATCCGATGAACGCCAAGATCGTCATGGATTCGCTGCGCAGCATCAACGAGGAAGAGGGCATCACCGTCATCACCAATCTCCACACGCTGGATACGGCCCGGTCCTATTGCGAACGGGTGATCGGCATGTTCGCCGGAGAGGTCGTTTTTGACGGTCCGGCAAGCGAGCTGACGCGGGCCGCCGTGAAGATGATTTACGGCGCCGATGGCGACGAATTGTCTGAAGATATCACATCAACGAGTCTCGGCGCGGTGCTTGGCGTGGAGAAGGAATCTGTGGGTCCGCTTGTGCCTGCCGCGTGATTGCGGGCCGGGATCATGATCGTAGCGCCCGCGTAAAGGGCAAATTGTTGCAAAACTGAATCTGACTGGGACAAAACAGGAGAAACCCATGTTCAAGAAAACACTTCTCGGTGCAGTGGCCATTACGGCCATGCTGACCGGTATGGTACAGGCTGAAGAATTGAAGGATTTCCGCATCGGCATCCTCGGTGGCGAAAACGAAGCCGACCGTCTGCGCAACTTCCAGTGCATGGAGGATACACTCCCCGAAGCGCTTGGTGTTGAAAAAGTGTCGCTGTTTCCAGCCGCTGACTATGATGGCGTCGTGCAGGGCCTTCTTGGTGGTACACTTGACTATGCCGAGCTCGGCGCTTCCGCCTATGCAAAAGTCTATCTGGCTGATCCTGCCGCCGTTGAGCCGATCCTGACAACCATTCAGACGGACGGTTCAACCGGCTATTATTCCGTCATGGTTGCCCGCAAGGATTCCGGCATCAAATCCCTGGCCGACATGAAGGGCAGAAAAATCGGCTTTGCCGATCCGGATTCCACATCGGGCTTTCTGGTCCCAAGCGTATCGCTGCCAGGCGATATCGGCACGACCATTGATGAGTATTTTGGCGGCTCCGGCTTCGGTGGCGGTCATGAAAATCTTGTTCTGGAAGTTGTCAAAGGCAATTTTGATGCGGGCACAACCTGGTCTTCCGGCGTTGGCAAGTTTGAAGATGGTTACACATCCGGCAACCTGCGCAAGATGGTCGACAAGGGCATCCTCGACATGGGCGACCTGGTGCAGGTCTGGCAGTCGCCACAGATCCCCAATGGCCCGATTGTCGTTCGCTCTTCCATGGACCCGGACATGAAGACCAAATTCAAGGAATTCATGCTGGCGCTGCCGGAAAAAGACGCTGAATGCTTCAGCGCGATCCAGGGCGGAGACTACAAGGGTTTCACGGAAGTTGATGTCAACTTCTACAAGACCATCATTGCAGCCCGCAAAGCCAAGATCGGCAGCTGATCGGCTGATCGAAATTGCGTCGCGACCCTTGAAAGGTCGCGACGCCTTTATCTGTTTCCCATGGAATATTCTGCATGAGCAACGCACGACCCAAGGTTGGCCTGTCGCCACAAGGACAGCTCATCGAGCGCCATTGGCAGGAGATGTTGCGCACGCGGCGTTTCTACACCTGGGGTGGGGTCTTGGCCCTGTTGGCGGTTCTCGCCGCGTCCCTGTGGTTTGCCAATGAATCAAATGCCGGCAAGTTTTTTGATCGCCTGCCGCACCTGTTTGATTTTGTCGGCGACCTGATTCCGCGCGACGGTTGGGAAATCTGGCGCGCCCTGTTTGATCTGCCGACCCCCTATGCCGATGGCAGCCTGAAATACAATTATCCCGATGGGCGCATGTACCTGACCGACAATTTCTATGTGCCGGAATATGTCTACAAGATGGTGGAAACCATCAACATTGCGCTGCTTGCGACCCTTGTCGGTTTTGCCTTCGGATTTGTGCTGTGTTTTCTTGCCGCATCCAATCTGACCACCCGCCGCTGGCTGCGGTTCTTCGTGCGGCGATTTATGGAAGTGCTGCGCGCTTTTCCCGAAATCGTCATAGCCGGATTTTTCCTCGCCATCCTGTCGCTGGGGCCCATTCCGGCGATCATGGCCGTCGCCATCCACACGATCGGGTCGCTGGGCAAAATGTTCTTCGAGGTCGTGGAAAATGCCGATATGCGGGCCGAGGAAGGCCTGCGCGCTGTTGGCGGCAATTGGGTCGAGCGGGTCTGGTTCGGCATCGTGCCGCAGGTCATGCCCAATTTTCTCTCCTACACATTGCTGCGCATGGAGATCAATGTGCGCGCCTCGACCATTATCGGCGCCGTTGGCGGCGGCGGGATCGGGGAATCCCTGCGGCTGTCCATCAGCCGGGGCCATGAGGCCAAGACTTTGGCCATCGTCATCCTGCTGTTCACCACCATCGTGGCTGTCGATCAGCTTTCCGCCACCCTGCGCAAACGCATTGTCGGCAATCAGGCCTTCGCCTTCGGCAGTGGAGACTGACCCATGACAACGCTTACGGCCCAGTCGATCGAAGAGATCATGTCACGCCATCACGATGTCTTTCACCGGCCTTTGATGGAACGATTACGCGCGCCGCTCATTGCGGCAGGTCTGGTTCTTTATGTCATATTCGCCTGGTTCCTGTTCGCCATCGGGTCAACCATTTCCAATGGTAATTGGGACATTGCTGGCACCTATCTGGCCGACTGGATCAGCTATGAGGTGCGTCCGGATGTCGAATATGACGGGGATTATCTGAAAGTCGAATTTCCGCGGTTCTCACCGCTTGGTGACAATCCGGACCCCGCCTGGCTGCAAAAAACCACGGCGCAGGTTGAACGGCTGGCCGTCACCGAGACCGGCGGCGGTATCGGCACCGAAAACAGCACGCAATCGGGCGGCAGCTTCATGGCGCCCGGAGCGCCGGGCACCCAGGCCGGTGGCAGCGGCGTGTCCTCCGGCGGCAGTTTCATGGCGCCTCAGGCTGACGTCACCACAGAAGCGCCGGCAGCGCCTACCACACAGGCCGAAGGGGAAATGCTGTCCGAATCGGTGGTTACCGGCGTCAATCTGGGCATTGGCGCCGCCAAGGCGGAAATAATCCCTGGCCTGGTGCGTGTCAATTACCGCGATGAGGAACTGCTCATCGATGTCATCCCTGAACAAAGCGTCATTGCGCGCGGCGCCCTGCCGGCATGGGCCGTGCAGAAAGTCGCCGATGGCGACATCCTGATGCGCTTCGGCTTTGGCGGCAGCCTTGAGGTTGAAAGCGACGAAGTCAAAATCCGCCAGCGGTTTCTTGGCTGGGAAAACTTCTGGTTCGACACAAGGTCACCCTATTGGGACAAGAGCTTTTCGCAAGTCTACAGTCTGATCGCCTCCGGTGAGCGTATCGATCCGGACCGGTCCAATCTGGCGCTCGCCTGGAGTAACTTCCTCAACAATGCCGAATGGCAGCACGCCGATGTCTGGTTGAAACTGCTGCAGACCATCGTTATGGCATTTGTCGGAACATTGTTTGCCTCCATTCTGGCTTTCCCGCTGGCCTTCATGGCCGCCCGCAACATCACGCCAAACCGTTTCCTCAACCAGTTCCTCAAGCGCCTGTTCGATTTCCTGCGTTGCGTCGACATGCTGATCTGGGCACTGTTTTTCACCCGGGCCTTCGGCCCGGGACCGCTCGCCGGCATCTCCGCCATCTTCTTTACCGATACGGGAACACTCGGCAAACTTTACGCCGAGTCGCTGGAGAACATTGACGACAGGCAGCGCGAAGGCATACGTTCTGTCGGTGCGTCGCCGGTGCTGGTTCAGCGCTATGGCGTGGTGCCGCAGGTGCTGCCGCTCTTTGCCAGCCAGTCGCTGTATTTCTGGGAATCCAATACCCGTTCCGCCACCATCATCGGCGCGGTTGGCGCGGGCGGCATCGGCCTGAAACTGTGGGAAGCCATGCGCACCAACGCAGATTGGGAAAATGTCGCCTATATGGTTTTGCTGATCCTGGCGACGGTTTTCATTTTTGACAATATATCGAATGCCATCCGCAAACGCCTGATGGGCAATGACAACAGATCGCACTGAACCGACTTTTCTTTTGGCGCATAAAGTCGTCGCATAAACATTCTATACAGACGGTCAGATGATTCTGAAGAATCGAGGAAGATGAATGCGCTACGCGATATATTTTACCCCCTCCGATAATGACCCCTTGCACCGGGTTGCCACCAATTGGCTGGGGCGCAATGCGTTTTCGGGCGAAACCATCGAGGCACCGGGGATTACCGGCTTGAATGATGCGGAGATTGCGTTCCACACGGCAGCGCCGCGACGCTATGGTTTCCACGGCACGCTGAAGGCCCCGTTTCATCTGGCGTCCAATAGCGGCGAGGATGCCTTGCTCGGCGCGATGGCGGCTTTCGCCCATGCCACGCCGCGCTTTGAGATTCCGCAAATGGAAATCAGGCGGATCGGTCCATTCTTCGCGCTGGTTCCCACAGGTCCCGTCGCGCCATTGAATGACCTTGCCGCCCGTGTCGTTCGCGATTTTGACCGGTTCCGTGCACCGATGAGCGATGCCGATATCGAGCGCCGCAACCCGCAAAAACTCAAACCTGCGCAATTGGCCAATCTGCATCGCTGGGGCTACCCTTATGTTTTCGAGGAATTTCGTTTTCACATGACCCTGACAGGGCCTGTCGAGGACAGCGATGTGATGCGCATCGAACAGGCGCTGCATACATTTTTTGATCCGGTTCTCAGTGAGCCGGTTGAGGTGCGCAACCTCGCACTCTTTATCGAAGAAGAACCTGGCGCACCCTTTCAGGTCCATTCGCTGTTTTCACTGGGTGAGGTGGAGCAGCGCCGCACGGCATGAACCTGGTCTGCATGCATTGAATGGCCCCGCATGCCGGCCTGAGATACAATTTAGGGGCAAGCCCATGGCCATCTGGTATCATGCTTGCCTGACGAGACAGCGATTGAACACGGAAACAGAATGACTGAATTGCTCTTGAAAAATGCCCGCATTGTCCTGGAAGACGAGATTGTGGAAGGCTCTGTCCTGATCCGCGATGGTCTGATTGTTGATATCGGAGGCAATACCGCTGTCACTGCGGGCGATGACATGGAAGGGGACTATGTCATTCCCGGTCTGGTCGAATTGCACACCGACCATCTGGAAGGCCATTATGCCCCGCGTCCGAAGGTCCGCTGGAATCCCTATGCGGCGGTCCAGGCCCATGATGCACAGATATGCGCCTCCGGCATTACCACCGTGCTTGATGCCCTGCGCATCGGCATGGACGATGAACAGGACATGCGAAGCGAAGACATGATCCTGCTGGCTGATGCGATCAATGACGGCTGTCGCAGCAACCGTCTGCGCGCCGATCATTATCTGCATCTGCGCTGTGAGGTCTCCGCTCCCGACTGCCATGAGGGATTTGTCGCCTTTGATGACTATGACCGGGTGCGTCTGGTCTCCCTGATGGACCACGCGCCGGGCCAGCGCCAGTTTGCCAGGATGGAAGCCTATAGCACCTATTATCAGGGCAAACTGAAAATGAGTGATACGGTTTTCCGGGCTTTCTGCGAAAGGCGCATTGCCGAATCCGAGGCCAATTCCAACCGTCACAGGATCATCCTGTCCGAGGCCTGCCGAAAACGCGGCATCGTGTTGGCCAGCCATGATGATGCCACGCTGCAACATGTCGATGAAGCCATTGAACAGGGCATTGAAGTGGCCGAGTTTCCGACCACATTCGAAGCGGCGAAAGCGTCGAAAGAGGCAGGGCTGGCCGTTTTGATGGGCGCACCCAATGTGGTGCGCGGCAGTTCCCATTCGGGCAATGTGGCAGCCAGCGAATTGGCCCGCCATGGTCTCTTGGACATTCTCTCTTCCGACTATATCCCCTTCAGCCTGATCCAGTCGGCCTTCTGCCTCGGCGATATGGTCGAGGGGATTACTTTGCCGCAGGCCATCCGGATGGTCTCGACCAATCCGGCCAAATCCTCAGGCCTTGATGATCGCGGCGCCATCTCCGTCGGCAAACGCGGCGATCTGGTGCGTGTGGCCGTCGATCACCAGATCCCCATTGTGCGCACGGTCTGGCGGGAAGGCCGCCGGGTGGTCTGATGTCGCTTCTTGTGGAAAAAATCGCCGCCAGGTCAGTACTCAAGCCGGTCGGAAACGGAACATTCGTCGCCGTAGTCGGCGCCAGTGGCGCCGGCAAGGATACGCTGATGAATTTTGCCCGCGACGCGCTGAAGGACCGCTGGGATGTTTTTTTCGTGCAGCGGGTCATCACCCGGCCGACCGACGGGGCCACCGAGGATCATATTCCGGCGACAGATGCAGGCTTTGAAGACCTGGCGCAAGACGGACATTTTGCCTTTGCCTGGCAGGCCCATGGCCTGATGTATGGCCTGCCCGCCGAAATCGATGCCCTGATTGCCGATGGCAAGACAGCCGTATGCAATGGCTCGCGGGCAGCCCTGGCCGGTCTGAAACAGCGTTACGCCAATTTCGTGGTGATCAATATCACCGCCCGCCGGGACGTGCTGGCCAGCCGTCTTGCCGCACGCGGGCGCGAGGATCGCGACCAGATCCTGCAACGGCTTGATCGCGGCAGAGAACTGGATGCGCAATTGTCCGATGCCATTGTCATCGACAACAGCGGGGCAGTGGAAACGGCAGGCAGGGCGCTTGTCGAGGCGATTGTCTCCGCCGGAAAATCCGCCCGGTGAGGGATCCGGGGCGTGCAGACAGTGAAACAGTTTCAATAAAAATTGCGCCTGTTGGCCGTCGAGTATTCCCGCCTCAGGTGTTATGGTCCTGTTTGCAAATTCAGGAGCAAAAACTTGTCAGAATATCCGCGCGACATGATCGGCTATGGCCGCAACACACCGGATCCGCAATGGCCCAATGATGCCAAGGTGGCTGTCCAGTTCGTCATCAATTACGAAGAAGGCGGCGAGAACAATATTCTGCACGGCGATGCAGCCTCGGAAGCCTTCCTGTCGGAAATCGTCGGCGCCGCGCCCTGGCCGGGGCAACGCCACATGAACATGGAATCGATCTATGAATATGGATCGCGTGCCGGGTTCTGGCGTCTTTGGCGCCTGTTCACCGCACGGCAGATGCCGGTCACCGTCTTTGCCGTCGGCATGGCCATCCAGCGTAACCCGGATGCCGTTGCCGCCATGCAGGAAGCCGATTGGGAAATCGCCTCCCATGGGCTCAGATGGATTGAACACCGCGACTACACGCGCGAACAGGAAAAGGCCCTCGTCGATGAAGCCATCCGGGTCCACACTCAGGTGACCGGCAAACGCCCTGATGGCTGGTATACGGGGCGCAGTTCTCTGCATTCCGTCGACCTGGCCATGGAGGAGGGCGGCTTTGTCTATTCCTCCGATTCCTATGCGGATGATCTGCCCTATTGGGTCAAGGGGCCCAAGGCGCCGCATCTGATCGTTCCCTATACGCTGGATGCCAACGATATGCGCTTTGCCACCCCGCAGGGCTTCAATTCCGGCGACCAGTTTTATACCTATCTGAAGGACAGTTTCGATACGCTTCTGGAAGAGGGCCGGCAGGGTGCGCCAAAGATGATGTCCGTCGGCCTGCATTGCCGCCTGGTCGGCCGTCCTGGCAGGGCCGCAGCGCTGGCGCGTTTTCTCGACTATGTCGCCTCCCACGAGGATGCATGGGTTGCACGGCGCATTGATATTGCCCGCCACTGGCATGACAACCACCAGCCGGATGGAGCGCTTTAGATGCGTGCGCGTGACGATTTTCTCGCCCGATGCGGCGGTGTTTTTGAACATTCCCAATGGGTGGCAGAGCGCGCCTTCGACAGCGGTGCTATCGCCGACCCTGAGAAACGCAATGCCGTTCACAAAGCCCTGTGCCAGGTCTTCCGGCAGGCAAGCCATGATGAAAGACTGGCCGTATTGCTGGCGCATCCGGACCTTGCTGGCAAACTGGCCATTTCCGGCGACCTCACAGAAGACTCAAAATCTGAGCAGGCTGGCGCCGGGCTGGATCGGCTGAGCGTTTCCGAACATGCGGAATTCACCCGTCTCAACGAACAATACCAGAGCCGCTTTGGCTTTCCCTTCATCATCGCGGTGAAGGGGCTTGGCAAGGACGACATCCTCGCCGCATTTCGTGCGCGCATCGCCAATACGGCGGAAGAAGAATTTAAAACTGCCTGCGGGCAGGTGGAAAAGATTGCCGGGCTGCGGCTTGCTGCCATTTTGACGGAGTAGATGATGAACACACTTGTAAAGCCGGACGACCAGACCGACGCATTGCCGGACTTCACCCATGGGGCGATCAATCTGGCCTCCGCCCGTCTGGGCGCCAAGGCGCTCTATTCAACGGACGAGTTTTTCGCACCGCTGGAGCGCATGCTGAGCGACGAGGCGCCGGTCTTCATTGCTGACAAGTTCGACGATCATGGCAAATGGATGGATGGCTGGGAATCGCGCCGCAAGCGGGTCGCCGGTCATGACTGGGGCGTCATCAAACTGGCCATGGCCGGGCGCATTGCCGGTTTTGATATTGATACCAGCCATTTTACCGGCAATTACCCGCCCCGCGCCAGCATCGAGGCCATCTGTCTGGAAGAGGGCGAGCCGGATGACAATTCCGATTGGACGGAGATCCTGGCCGCGACGGATCTGGGGCCGGACGCGCATCATTTCTGTGCAATCGCTGACGAGGCCATGGCCACGCGCGTCTGGACGCATCTGCGCCTGCATATCTATCCCGATGGCGGCATTGCCCGGTTGCGGGTCTATGGTTCAGCGCATTTTGACTGGGACAGGATTCCTGCCGATCAGGAGGTCGATCTGGCCTATGTGTTTCATGGTGGCCGGGCGCTGGCCTGGTCTGATGCCCATTTCGGTTCGCCCGATCGGATGCTGGGTCCGGGACGCGGCGTCAACATGGGCGATGGATGGGAAACCGCCCGCCGCCGTGGCCCAGGCCATGACTGGGCGATCATTCGGCTGGGACACGCCGGCACGATCAGCCGGGTTGTGGTCGATACGGCCCATTTCAAGGGAAATTACCCCAGCAATTGCGACCTGCTGGGCGCCAATATTCCCGGTGTAACCGGCGTACTCGACGACGCGCAGGTTGATGCCTCGAAAGACTGGACCCCGATATTGACCGGTCAGAAATTGCAGATGGATCACATCCATGAGTTCACCGGAGACGCGATCGAAACGGACCGTTCCTTCACCCATATTCGCCTGAACATCCATCCCGATGGTGGTGTTTCCCGCCTGCGGATTTTCGGATACAAGGCCTGACATGTCTGACATTCTCACCGTAAAGCCTTTGACCCGACAGGATTTTGCCCCCTATGGCGATGTGCTGGAAATGGAGGGCGCCGAGATCAAACTGATCAATGGCGGCACGACCGAGCGCTTCCATGCCCTGTCGCAGGCCGAGATCCATGGCGACGGCAAGGCCAGCATCAGCATTTTTCGCGGCCAGCCGCGGCGTTTTCCCTATGCCGTGGAGATGATGGAGCGCCATCCGCTGGGCAGCCAGTCCTTTTATCCCCTGAGTGAACGGCCCTGGCTGGTCATTGTCGCCGATGACGACAACGGCAGGCCCGGTCGGCCAAAGGTCTTTTCAGCCACCGGCCTGCAGGGTGTGAACTACCGCCCCAATATCTGGCACCACCCGCTGATGGCTCTGTGCGAGCCGACATCCTTCATCGTGGTTGACAGGGTTGGCAGCGGCATTAATCTTGAGGAATCAACCTATCCTTCGGTCTATCGCATCGAGCCGCGGGAACAGGCATAGCCATGCATCAGGGAGTACAGGCATGACCGCACCCGCTAACGTCCCCACTGGGCGATTGACGACCCATGTTCTGGACACCGCTTCGGGCAATCCGGCTGCAGGCCTTGTCATCGAACTTTATGGCCTCAGCGGAGAAAATCGCACGCTGATCAAGACGGTCACCACCAATGCGGATGGCCGCTGCGACGCGCCTTTGCTGGCCGATGAGTTAATGGCAGCGGGCACCTATGAACTGGTGTTTCATGCCGGCGACTATCTGCGGCTTGAAGGCATCCGGCTGCAAAAACCCGCCTTCCTCGACATCATCCCCATCCGCTTCGGCATCGCCGACAAGAACGCCCATTACCACGTGCCCCTGCTGATCTCACCCTATGGCTATTCGACCTATCGGGGCAGTTGATCGCACTGTTCTTGACAGAAGGGGCGCTACGTGCGCCCCGCCGCCAGAGCGAGGCCATCCGTCACGGCTGTGAAGACTTCGGAGAATGAATGATCGGCGTTCGGGAAGAGCGCTGTCATTGTCTCGGAAACCATCGTCATCAGGCTGGAGCCGCCGACATAGATCACCCGTTCGACCTGTGAGGGGTCAAGGCCTGCCATCTGCACTGTCTCAAGTGCGCCGGTGCGCAGGTCACTGCTGTAGGGCCGCAGAATTTCCTGCAGCGCCACCTTCTGCAACAGCGCGAAAAGGCCCGGATCGATCTTTTCAAGCGCGATTTCAACCTGCTGCTCTCCGCTGTTGACCTTGATCTTGCCGCGTTCGACGGCAAAGGCCAGATCATGCCCGAGCCGGTCTTGCAATACGGTGGCGAGGCGCTCCACTTTCTCCGGCTCCTGCGCGACCCGCTTCATGTCTTCGACCATCCGGAGTTTGTCGGCGGAATAGAGGAAGGGAATTTTTTCCCAGGTCGCCAGATCATAGAATATCGCATTGGGTGCGGCGACAAGGTCCGGACCAATCAGCTTGCGCAACTGTGAGCCCCGCCCGAGAAGCGGCATCACCCGATCGATACTGACCGAGCGGTCGAAATCGGTGCCGCCAATGCGAATGCCGTGATTGGCAAGGATTTCAACATCCCCATCGCCGGAGCGGAACAGCGAAAAATCCGAGGTGCCCCCACCAACATCGACGATCAAACCAATCGCCCGCGACTGCCCGGTTGCATCGCTGGCGATGGCGGCGGCTTCCGGTTCGGGCATGAAATCCACCTCCCGGAAGCCCGCAGCCAGATAGCAGGCGCGCAGGTCCGCCTCGGCCTGATCCTCTCTGCTGTCCCCAAGACCATGAAACACAACCGGACGGCCCGACAGGGCACGGTCAAAGACCAGACCGGTCTGCATCTCTGCGCGCATTTTGATTTCATGCAAAAAGCGTCCGATAATCTCGACGAAGGTCACGCGCTCATTGAGGATCTGGCGTTTTTCGTGCATCAGTGTCGTGCCAAGCACACGCTTGAGCGCCCGCATGAAGCGCCCATGGGCGCCGTCAAGCAAGGCCTGGTTTGCCGGTTCGCCGATCAGCGTTTGCTTTGTATCGAAATCAAAAAAAAATGTGGTTGGCAGGCTGGTCTGACCGGGCGCCATTTCGATGCGCCGCGGCTTGCCATCGCAAAGATAGCCCGCTGCCGAATTTGAGGTGCCGAAATCCACACCCAACGCCTGGCCACGCTGCGCCATGCCCGATCCTTCCAAAGTGAAATGAAAGGCGAAGCTCTAAGAGTGTCCGTGAGAGCGGTCAACCGGGTTTAGGGTGATATGGCGTGTTTTGCCTCGGTTTGATGCGCCATTGCTTGCCGATAGAGTTATGGCCATGGGCATTTGGGAACTGGCTTGTTAAGCGGACGGCCATTTGCTGCTCGAAGTCGCCCGTCTGCAGAAACCTGCCTTACTTGACATCATTCCCATTATCTTGGGCGTGGGCGACAGGAACGCTCATTATTATATGCCGCCGTACATCTTGTTCTATGGCTATTCGGCTGATGACGATAGTTGATGTTTGTCTGGGTGCTGGAGCCATTTTTTTGATTGGGAAAGGAAAACTCAATTGGTAGTTGGGCACGCGTCAGAGCGCACAGCGATTTGGGCGGCAACGGGATTTAGTGAGCTGTGGACGCAGTTGGCCGCAATTTTTTCGAACCGAGTGTAGGCAACTAAAGATTATTTTGTCTTGTCGGACTTTTGCGCAGCTTCCGCAGCTGCCTTGGCTGCATCTTTCAAAATTTGCGGTTTCGTAACGTCCATTTCTGCCTCGTACCGCTCCATTTGAATTCTCATGAGTGATCCGGGTAAATCAAAAGATGCCAGAAACACAAAAGTCGCCAACCCTAGAAAAATTGTTTCCAGCCACCGCTGTAATTCTGCTTCGTTGTCAGGTACTAGGAACGTGCCGAGCGCTATGCCAAGGGTAAGAAGGTAGAGAAAAAACAACAGCTTCTGACGGAACAGTTTTCGTTGCACCGTCTTTTTCATCAACTGCAACTCCTGCCAGTTCTTCGCCTGTTTCAAAGTCGGCTCGGCGATCAGCGTGATTACTGCAATTAGGAAGCCCGCAAGAATAGAAAAGATCGTGACAACAGTGTTTACCGCATCCGTATTGTGAGCGATCATTGGCTGAAACAAATACCCTACAGTGATAGACACGACAATTGCCACGGCCAGCTTGCACAGCCGCCACCAGTCAAATTTGGTCTGTCCGCGAAAGTTGCTCACGCTATGCTCCTAGCTGCCCGTTTTGCTCCAACTCCTCCATATATGTGCGCATGGCCTGCCATGCTTGAAACACGCTTACGGAATTTGCATAAGCCTCGAGACGGACCGGCTTCTGGACTGAAACGGCGTTCGGTTTGATCGTTGTCTTATCTCTCAGGTTGATCACATATCCATCGGCTTCGTCATCCTCGGTGATTTCCCCGGCTAGATGATCAAGGCCTGCCTTAGCTGCCTCCAAATCGCCTTTTTTGACGTTGATCGAAACTGTAACCGACCCTTGCTCGGCTCTACGTAGTTGCCGAAGTTCATCATCGCTGGAAGTCAATCCAAGAAAGGCTTCACCGATTTGTCGCTTGGCGTATTCCCATGCGCCGCCGCTGTCTTCTCCTTCAGTCAGTTCAACTGCAGCTGCTTCTGAAATATCGACCTTCATGTCGATGCTTTTCACCCCGATCCGTTCGATGATAGCCAAGGTGTTCGGATTGCCAACGCGAGCTAGATCAAAGAACTGCGCTTCCTGCTCTATTTCTGCCTTGTCAAACAATAGAGATAAATAGCTTCTAAGCGCGCCTGCATTTCGGCCGCAATTTAGGCAGATTACATGGTTACCTCGGATCAGGGCAAAAAAATCACCATTGAGGAAATTCTCATTTTCTCCAGGAGGTTTCTCCCCAAGATCTACCTGAGCAGCTGGAACCATTGGGATCGTTCCGACAGCCTGCCCATCATAGTAACGGGCACAATGCACTGAGAAACCCCAATTCCCCTCATCCTGTTCCCGCATTCCCGCGATATTCGCCCTGTCTCGCCGGATTACAGCTCTTTCGACGTGAGTGGTAAATCGTCCCCATGCTCGCCTTGTTAGGCTTTCAAGATCAAATCCGGGAGTATTGAAGCGAGCACGGCGATACTCAAGGGTCTTATTGATTTGTGGCAAGTCAAAAACCTCATGAAACAGAGTGCAACCAGACTATGCACCGCGCGTCAATTACCACGCAAGGTTTGATTTGCTTTAATGGAGCAAAACGCGACGAAGGTTTCGGCAATTGTCAGAGGGATACCCCCTACAAAACACTCTTCGCCGGCTCGCCCGCGATATAGGTCTCGACGATGGCGCGGTCGTCGCCCATCGTTTGCAGCAGGAAGAGTTCTTCGCTCAGCTTGGTCACCGTTTCCATTCTCAGCGCCATGGCCGGTGTGGCGCCGGCATTGAGCACCACCATGTCGGCCTCGCGGCCGGGCTCGATGGTGCCGATCCTGTCTTCCAGTGACAGCGCCCGGGCATTGCCGAGGGTGATGCGGTAGAAGCTTTCCAGCGGCGTCATGCGCTGGCCCTGCAATTGCAGGATCTTGTAGCCCTCATCCAGTGTCCGCAGCATCGAGTAGCTGGAGCCGCCGCCGATATCGGTGGCGATGGCGATGCGCACGGGGTCGTCGCGTTCGTCCAGAGTCTTGAGGTCGAAGAGACCGCTGCCCAGAAACAGGTTGGAGGTCGGGCAGAAGACCGCGACCGAACCGCTGGCCGACATGGCATCGGCCTCGCGGTCGCTGAGGTGAATGGAGTGGCCGAACAGGCTTTTCGGACCCAGCAGGCCGTAATGGTCGTAGACCGCCACATAGTCATGGTGCTGCGGATAGAGCTCTTTGGTAAATTCGATTTCGGCCTGGTTTTCCGACAGATGCGTCTGCATGTGCAGGTCGGGGAATTCGCGCATCAGCGCGCCCGCCATCTCCAGCTGTTCGGGGCTGGAGGTGATGGCGAAACGCGGTGTGATGGCCACCATCTGGCGGCCCTTGCCGTGCCATTTCTCGATGATCGCCTTGGTGTCGTCATAGCCCGATTGCGGCGTGTCGAGCAGGGCAGGGGGCGCATTGCGGTCCATCATCACCTTGCCGGCGATCATGCGGAAATTGCGCCTGTGGCTTTCGCTGAAAAACGCCTCGGCGGAGCTCCTGTGAACGGAGCAATAGGCCACGGCGCTGGTTGTGCCATGGCGCACAAGTTCGTCGAAAAAGGCCGTGGCGATGCGCGCTGCGTGCACCGGATCAACAAATTTCTGCTCCTCGACGAATGTATAGGTGTTGAGCCATTCGAGCAGCGCTGCTGCATAGGAGCCGATCACCTGCATTTGCGGAAAGTGCAGATGGGTGTCGATGAAGCCGGGCATGATCAGATGGGGCCGGTGATCAATCGCGATGGCCTCCGCCGGCGCCTGTTGTTTCACGCTGGCATAATCGCCCGAGGCAATGATCACGCCGTCCGTGCTCAGCACCGCGCCATCTTCCTCATAGCTGTAGGATGATGTGTCGTCGATGTCCCGGGGCACATCCTTGAAGGACAGAAGCCTTCCCCTGATCAGCCGTGATGTCACTGGGCATTCTCCGCTTTGGAGGCAGCGGCGCTTTCAAACCAGGCCACCAGCATCTTTCGTTCTTCAGGCGCGATCCGCGTGATATTGGCCGGTGGCATGGCGTGGCTGCGCCCGGCCTGCAGGTAGATTTCGAGCGCATGAGAGGCAATCTGTGCATCCTCTTCCAGCATGACGCCCTTGGGCGCGGCGATAATGCCTTCCCAGACGGGCTCCTGCGCGTGGCACATGGAGCAGCGCGACACGATCACGTCCTTTGCCGCCGGGTAATGCGCATCGGCTGTAAAACGCGCAAAGGCCGGTGCCACCTGCATGGAGGCCTCTTCGCTTTCACCGGTCAGAATTTTCGGCACTGTCGACAGCCACATGATGAGGATGAACAGCACCAGCGTGACCAGCCATGTCCAGGTGGGATTGCCCTTGCGGGCATGACGCGTGTTGAACCAGTGGCGGATGGTGACGCCCATCAGAAAGACCAGTGACGCAATCACCCAATTGTATTCGGTGGCAAAGGCCAGCGGATAATGGTTCGACAGCATCAGGAAGATCACCGGCAGGGTGAGATAATTGTTGTGGGTCGAACGCTGCTTGGCGATCTTGCCGTATTTCGGATCGGGCTTGCGCCCGGCGACCAGGTCGGCAACGACGATCTTCTGGTTGGGAATGATGATCAGCAGCACATTGGCCGACATGATTGTCGCCGTGATGGCCCCCAGGTGGACGAAGGACGCGCGGCCCGTGAACACCTGCGTAAAACCCCAGGCCATGGCGACGAGCACAAGATAGAGGAACACCATCAGGAAGGTGTCGGAGTAGCCGAGCGAGGCCTTGCACAGAAAATTATAGGCGATCCAGCCAAAGACGATGGATGCCAGCGAGATGATGATCGCCACGGGGGCTGAAATGTCCAGCACCTCCGGATTGATCAGATAGAGGTCGGCGCCGGCATAATAGACGATGCACATCATCGCAAAGCCGGACATCCAGGTGGCATAGGATTCCCATTTGAACCAGGTCAGATGCTCCGGCATCTCGGCCGGGGCCACCAGATATTTCTGGATATGGTAGAAGCCGCCGCCGTGCACCTGCCATTCCTCGCCATGGACGCCTTCGGGCAATCCGGGGCGCTGGCGCAGGCCCAGGTCCACGGCAATGAAATAGAAGGACGAGCCGATCCAGGCGATGGCCGTCACGACGTGCAGCCAGCGCGCGGCAAAAGACAGCCAGTCCCAGGCAATGGCAAATTCATACATGCGGCTTCCCCTTTGGTTTACGCCATTTTGCAGGGCGCGGGCATTTTTTGAAAGCGAAAACTCACCGGATGACTTTCAAAAAAAACTAAATAATAATAGGAATGACCCATGTCATATTTTGAAAATATAAAGGTCTTCCTTCGGGTGGTCGAACTGGGCAATCTTTCTGCCGCCGGGCGCGATATGCGCCTGTCGCCGGCAGTCGCCAGCAATCGGGTGAAGGAACTGGAAAAATACCTTGGTGTGCGCCTGTTCAACCGCACGACACGCCAGCTGACACCGACGGAACAGGGCAAGATTTTCTATGTTGGCGCCGGGCGCATCGTCAAGGCGGTGGAAGATGCCGAGGCGTCGATCGCATCGGTTTCCGGCCAGCCGAAGGGCACCATCCGGGTGACCGCGCCGCTGGGCTTTGGCCGCAGGTTCATTGCTTCCGGTATCCCGGAATTTCATGATCAATATCCCGATATCATGGTGCGGCTGCGGCTGTCGGACCACAATGTCGACATGCTGAAGGAAAGCATCGATCTGGCCTTCCGGCTCGGGGTGATCGAGGATTCCAGCCTGCGTATGCGCGGCCTGATGGATTGTGAGCGGGTTCTATGCGCCGCGCCGGACTATTTCGTCAAACATTCCACGCCGCAGAGCATTGATGATCTTATCCACGGCAATCACAATTGCCTGCTGTTGCGCTTTCCCGGCTCCAATGAATATGTCTGGACCTTGCAGACGCCGGACGGTGTGCGCAAGATCGAGGTCAGCGGCGCTTTTGATTCCGATGATGGCGATGTGCTGCTGGAATGGGCGCTCAACGGCCACGGCATTGCCAACAGGCCGCGCTTCGAGGTGCATAAATATCTGAAATCAGGTCAGCTTGTCGAGGTTCTGCCAGACACACCGCCGGTGGAGGCGAAACTGGCGGTGATCTTTCCGCACAAGGATTTTCAGGATCCGAAATTGCGGCTGTTCATTGATTTCATGGCGGCCCGCTGCCAGAAGATGATCCGCGCTGCCCTGCAGTAGCGCGCCAGAGAATAAAGGGAAAACACCATGCAGAATTTGATCCTGCACCACGTATCGATACTGGCGCGCGATGTCGCCCGCTCCGTCGCCTTCTACAGGGATGTGATCGGTCTGGAGCTTCTGAAAAGACCCGACTTTGACTTCGACGGCGCCTGGTTTGCCTGCGGTGACCGCCAGATCCACATCATCGATCACCCGCCCGGAACCCACCGCAATAACCCGGCGGTCGACATCGCGGATGCGCATTTTGCCTTCCGCACCGATGATATGGATGCAGTGCTGGCCGATCTGACTCGGCTTGGATACAGCGAGACGGCTGAAGAGGGCGATCCAAAGCGGATGGTGCTTTTGCGCGACAGCCCCACCGGTTTCATCCAGGTCTATCTGAACGACCCCGATCTCAATGTTGTGGAGATCAACAACGCGCCAATGTGAGTGTCAAACGGCAAAAGCCGTCATGATTTCAGCGGCCACCAGCGCGGCAATGACCTCAGGGCGCTTGTCGCGCACGGCGCTGCCGCCAATCGGGCAGATCAGCCGGTCGCTGTCGGACCGCTTGCCGCCTTCCTTCTCGTGCCAGCTGGCAAAGGTGGCGCGTTTTGTCTTTGAGCCGATCATGCCGACATAGGCAGCATCATCGCGGGCCAGCGCCTGGCTGACGATGAGAAAATCAAGTGCATGATCATGCGTCGTCACCACAAAGGCGGAATGGGGCGCGGCTTGCCCGACCAGGCTTTCGGGCATGGCGGTCAGGTGTTTTTCGATTCCGGGTGGCGCGCCATCCAGTTCCGCCTGGCGGGTCTCCACCAGAATGATCCTGACCGGCAGCAGGCTGAGCGCCGCGCATAGCGCCTTGCCCACATGGCCGGCGCCAAATATCAGCACTTGTGGCAGCGCCTCGTCCTGCCGGCGCATCGCGTCGACAAGATCCTGCACGGCGCCCTTGTCCAGCCGGTCGAGCGCCAGCGTCACCCGGCCGCCGCAGCACTGGCCGATATCCGGTCCGAGCGGAATATCCATCGTCGCTTCGTTCTCGCCGGCGGCAAGCAGCGCGCGCGCCTCTTTGATGGCCATCAGTTCAAGCTGGCCGCCGCCGATCGTGCCGAACAGGCCATCGGCTGACACCAGCATCCATGTGCCGGCCTCACGCGGCGTCGAGCCCAGCGCCTTGAGGACCGTCACCCGCACGATTGTGGCGTTGCGATCCAGGAATTGCGCCAGTTGCTCCGCCTGCAAAGCCATGGATCAGGCCTTTTTCATCCGCTCGACTGCCATCAGCACCCGTTCCGGCGTGGCCGGTGCGTCAAGCCGCGGGCAGACCCTGTATTCGGCCACGCTGGCCACCGCCATGGAGAGCGCTTCCAGCACCGAATTGGCCAGCATGAAGGGCGGTTCGCCCACGGCCTTGGAACGGCGGATGGTGCGTTTGCTGTTGGTCGACCAGGCGGCCAGTGCGACATTGAAAATCTTCGGCTTGTCGGAGGCCAGCGGGATCTTGTAGGTGGAGGGCGCGTGCGTTCTCAAACGGCCCTTGTCGTCCCACCACAATTCTTCCGTCGTCAACCAGCCCATGCCCTGCACGAAGGCGCCCTGCACCTGGCCCAGATCAATCGCCGGATTGAGCGAGCGGCCGACGTCATGCAGGATGTCGGCGCGGTCGACATGATATTCGCCGGTCAGCGTATCGATGGAAACTTCCGACACACAGGCGCCATAGGCAAAGTAGAAAAATGGCTGGCCCTGGCCTTTTTCGCGGTCCCAGTGGATTTCCGGCGTCTTGTAGAAACCCGCCGCCGAAAGCTGCACCCGGGCAAAATAGGCCTGCTGGATGAAGTCGGGGAAGGGGATCAGCTGATTGCCGACCTGCACATGGTTGGGAACGAAGCTGACCTGCTCTTCCGGCACGCCGTAATGTTCGCAGGCAAAGGCGACCAGCCGCACCTTGATCTGTTGCGCCGCATTGGCAGCCGCCATGCCATTGAGGTCGGAGCCCGACGAGGCCGCCGTGGCCGAGGTGTTGGGAACCTTTTCAGTTGTCGTTGCGGTGATGCGGATGTTTTCCTGATCCACCTGGAATTCATCGGCCACAACCTGCGCCACCTTGGTGTTGAGCCCCTGTCCCATTTCTGTGCCGCCATGGTTGAGGTGGATCGAGCCATCCTGATAGATATGCACCAGCGCCCCGGCCTGATTGTACCAGGTGGCCGTGAAGGAAATGCCGAATTTGACAGGCGTCAGCGCGATACCCTTGCGGATGATGGGGCCGGTCTTGTTGTGGGCGATAATCGCTTCGCGTCGCGCCTGATAATCAGAGGTCTTTTCCACCTCGGCGACAATGCGCGCAATGATATTGTCTTCCACCGTCTGGTGGTAAGGCGTGATATTGCGCTCGTTCTCGCCGTAGAAATTGATCTTGCGGATTTCCAGCGGGTCCTTGCCCAGCGCATAGGCGATCTCTTCGATCACCCGCTCGCCGCCCAGCATGCCTTGCGGGCCGCCAAAGCCGCGAAACGCCGTGTTGGAAACCGTATTGGTCTTCATCGGCCGTGAGGCGAGTTTCACATTCGGCAGGAAATAACAATTGTCGACATGAAACAGCGCCCGATCGGTGACCGGACCCGACAGGTCCGATGAAAAGCCGCAGCGCGCCGCGAAGGTTGCGTCAAGTCCCTCGATCCGCCCCTCATTGTCATAGGCCACATCATAGGCGACATGAAAATCGTGGCGCTTGCCCGTGGCGATCATGTCGTCGTCGCGGTCTGGCCGGATTTTCACCGCACGATTGTGTTTCTTGGCTGCAATCGCGGCAATGGCGGCAAACTGGTTGCCCTGTGTTTCCTTGCCGCCGAAACCGCCACCCATGCGGCGGGTCCTTACCGTCACGGCAGCAGAGGGCACGCCCAGCGCATGGCCAACCATATGCTGCACTTCGCTTGGATGCTGGGTCGATGAAAACACCGTCACCTCGTCATCCTCGCCGGGGATCGCCATGGCGATATGGCCTTCGAGATAGAAGTGATCCTGGCCACCGATGCGCATCTCGCCCTGCAACCGGTTGGTGGCGGAATTCAATGCCGAGGCCGCATCGCCATAGGTCAGAGTCAGGGGGTCAGTGACATGCGGGTAATCCGCTGCCATCGCTGCAACCACATCGCTTTCAAACGGCCGGTCCTCATAGTCTATTTTTGCCAACTGCGTCGCATGGCGGGCCGCCGCGCGGGTCTCGGCAATCACCGCAAACAGCGGCTGGCCGTAAAACTGGCACTGGCCATCGGCCAGCACCGGTTCGTCGTGGCGCGCCGAGGGGCTGATGTCATTGACGCCGGGCACATCCTTTGCGGTCAGTACATCGACGACGCCGGGTGCTGCACGCACGGCATCCAGATCCATCGCCCGGATGCCCGCATGGGCCCGTTCGGAAAGACCCAGACAGCCATGCAATGTGCCGACGGGCGCATTCATGTCATCGAGATAATCGGCTGTGCCGGTGACGTGTTTATGGGCTGAATCATGCTGGCGCGGCTTGTGCACGCCGCCGGAGATCTCCGTGCTGGATGGTTTGACCTGTGTGTTCATGTCTTAAGCCTCCGCCATCTGGGGTGCATTGGAATGCCGGACCACCTGCACCGCTTCGCCCTGGGTTTCCAGATAGAACCGTTTGAGCAGGTTTTTGGCCGCCAGCATGCGGTATTGCGCCGAAGCGCGCCAGTCCGTCAGCGGCGTGTAATCCGCCTCAAAGGCGTCCACGGCCGCCTCGATGCTCGCTTCATTCCATGGGTTCCCCATGAGCGCCTTTTCCACGGCGCTGGCGCGTTTGGGTGTTGCCGCCATACCGCCAAAGGCAATGCGCACCGATTGCACAAGGCCGGCCTCATCAAGTGTCAGGTGGAACGCACCGCAGACAGCGGAAATATCCTCGTCGCGGCGCTTGGAAATCTTGTAGGCGGCAAATTTTTCGCCTTTGCCAAGACGCGGCACACGCACTGCAGCGACAAAATCACCCGGCTTGCGATCCTGCTTGCCGTAGTCGATGAAAAAATCCTCCAGGGCGATGGTGCGGCTTTGCGTGCCCTGGCGCAGGGTGACGCTGGCGCCCAGCGCGATCAGCGGTGGCGGTGTGTCGCCGATGGGTGAACCATTGGCAATATTGCCGCCGACGGTGCCCATGTTGCGCACCTGCTGTCCGCCGATCCGGTCCCAGAAGGCGCCCATGGTGGGAATATGCGCCGCCATCCATTCCGCCGCTTCGCTATAGGTGACACCGGCCCCGAAGGTCACGCCCTGCGCGTCCTCGGCTATGGTCTGCAGGTCAGCGATATTGTTGATGAAAACCGCCGGTGAAATATCGCGCATGTGTTTGGTGACCCACAGGCCGACATCGGTCGAACCGGCGACCACGGTCGCCTTCGGGTGGGCCTCCAGCACGTCGGCCAGATCATCGCCGCTTGCCGGGACAATGAATGTCCCCTCCGGCCCGGACACTTCCACCCGGCTGCCGTCTTTCAGTTCGGTAAGGGTCCTGGTGATGGCCTCATGGCTGACGACCAGCTTGTCATCGCCGTTGCTGCTTTCGCCCATCGCTTCCGCCGCGCGCATGATGGCCTCATAGCCGGTGCAGCGGCACAGATTGCCCTGCAGCACCTTTTCAATGGTCGCCGCGTCGGATTTCGGCGTTTCCAGCCATTGGCCATAAAGCGACATGACAATGCCCGGCGTGCAGAAGCCGCATTGCGATCCATGGTGATCGACCATCGCCTGCTGGATCGGATGCAGCTTGCCGTTGACAGCCGCCAGATGCTCGATGGTCACCACATGGCAGGCATCAAGCGAGCCGACAAAGCGGATACAGGCATTGACCGATTCATAGGTCAGCCCGCCACTGGCGATCCGCCCCACCAGAACGGTACAGGCCCCGCAATCACCCTCGGCGCAGCCTTCCTTGGTCCCGGTCAGCCGCCTGTTCAGGCGCAGGAAATCCAGCAGCGTATCATTCGGAGACACATTCTTCAGCGCCACCACTTCATCATTGAGGACAAAGCGAAGCTCATCGCGGATCACCATATTCATGCCGTCTCCCTGCTGCTGCTTACAAAGGTTCCAATCTATCCTAACGCTAATGGCAGAAAAAGAACCTGTGCAAGTGCAAAAAGACTTTCAAGGGAATTGAGGGGGATGGGGGGCTTTGGAACAGCGTATAATTGCATTCGGGTTGAATTGGCAGTGCCAAATTGCCCAGTCCGCTTTCAACGCGCTCACTGCCTCAACACAAGGCAGGTCACTGGGCGCAAAGATACGGTCGTTCTTGGCCATAGCGAATGCCGCGCTATCAGCAGCCAGCGCGCCATACTCACAATAAACACCCATTGTTGTCGCGTCAGGCTATCGGCTAGACATTAACACTTCAGAAATGCATCTGGAAAATACAGCCTGATCCAGCAAAGCCGTCGCAACACCCGTGGATAAGATTACTTCACCGTGACAACAAATTTGTCTCCATAGAGCTGGAAACTTGCTTTTCCCTTTTTTGTCGCTTTGAAAACAATGGCCCGTGCCGGAACTTCCTTGTTGCAGGACTTGCTGTTGACTGTCCCTTTGCCGCCATCCTTGAAGACACCAATCTTTACCTTGGGAAACTTCGATCTCAAGCTGAAGAAACCGGGCGCACGTTTTCCATCGCATTTGGTTCTGACGCCCTTGAGTATGACAGTCTGGCCGACCTTTAGCGTGGCTTTGGGGTGATAGGGGATTTGGCCTGCCCATGCCGTCGTTGCAACAAGACAAGCCACGGCAAATATGAAAAAACGCATCGTATCCTCCCGTTCAATGCTTTTGAATATTTGTGCATCTTTTACGTGCCTTTGCCAGACCTATTTGTCATCTGCCGGGAATAATTTGTCGGCTTATCTTAGACTCTGGCTGGACGCGTGGATCAGCGCGCATGTTCGGCCACACACGAGAGATCGGGAAATCACACAGCGGACGGCGTAAAAACCATCATCTTTAAAAAATGCATAATTTTTGCATTTGCCTTTTAGACTGGCGAAAGGTTGAGTTCGCGCCTGTTGCTGGGCAGTTTTGCAGCGAAGATCTATTGGCTGAGATCATTCTTGGAGGTGCACCTCAACCTCATTGAGGGGGCCGCCCGCTTTGGCTGGCGGGTCTGGCGTTTTGTCTCCACGGGACCTTTGCTGCATCAAAGCCCTCCGTGCGCGCCGTACTCTATCTCTTCCGCCGAACGATCAACTTCGCTGCAGTTCGAAGGTTCTGCACCATATTCCGGGACCGTGCCCGGGCAAGCCGCTCTCCCCAGGCCTGTTTGGCCATCATCACCTTGTAACTGTCGTGGAAACGATGCGCGGCCCGCAGATTGGTCCATTCCGGACAGTTCAGCCCATCGTTGCGCACGCTCTGACAAGGCCGAAGCCATTCCCGCGGCGCTGCCACCTTCCTGTGCGGATCGTCATTCAGCCATGCACCCCACCAACTGAATGTCGAGACGGAGCAGACAACTGCACGGCACTGGGTCAACAGGTACAAATCCTCGAAATTCCGGTTGCCCTCGATCACGGTGAAATCTGCGGTAATTCCACTCATCTGTTCGCGTGCGGCGGCCGGATCGTCGGAGAACACAAGCACCTTCTGGTAGGGCTGTACACTGGCCAGCGCCCGGCGGTAATAATCCGCTTTCAGCTCAATATAGAACGTATTGTTGACGATGTCGCCAAAGCGAAAATGCACACCCACGCATTGTGTGAGATCCAGTCCTTTGTATTTTTCCCGGACAAGGGCCACAACCTTCGGGCGGAAGGTGAACCAGCGCCGTGCGTCTTCGCCATCAAAATGTTGGGGTGATTGAAAGTAACCCAGGATATCGGTGTGATCCACGATGGAACGCACACCGGGATCGAAGGCGCAATTCTCTGAGGGTTGTCGATAATGGAAACGAATGCCTTCGGGCGCGCCTGCGCGTTCTGCCGCATCGTCCAGTGCAAAGACCTCATCCCCTAGCCAGGGGGGGCAATAGAATGGCACGTCCAGCTTGCGGGCCGTGGTGCGCAGCAAGGCATATTGGAAGAGCTGGTTACCAAACCGGCCGTATTGTGTGAATCGCTCGAATGAAATCATTTTGGTGGCAACCTCGAATCTCGCCCGGTATTGAACCAACTCTTCTCCCTGTTGGCGAAGAGGCGAGGCTTTGATTGGTGGCAACAAGGAAAGTCGTTGAAGCTTTCGAGCTCGTTTGCGTGGTCGCCGAATCAGTATAGCGGTATGATAAAATAAAAAATTCAAAAAACTGCAAGCGTCTTTGCGTTATTGTTCTGGCAAAGTCGGAAAAATGGGATTCCGTGTGAATAAATTATTCTCCTTCGTCTTTCCAGAACGATTTAGATGTCTTTGGAAAAAGCTCGGTCGACCAGGAAAATCGAGCCGGGAAAAGACAAAATGTTTTTTCGGACAACGCTTGAAGTGCCTTGAAGAGACGCCGATTCCAAAAGACCCAACAGAACTGCGGCTCTTTATGGTTGTGCGCAATGGTGCACTTCGCTTGCCCTATCTACTGGAGTATTACAGAAGTCGGGGCGTTCAACGTTTCTTCATTGTCGACAACAATTCTACAGACGAGACCGTCGAAATTTTGCGCAAGAGTGCGAACACGCACATCTTCAAAACCAGCGATTCCTATCAGCAGGCGGAATGCGGAGTTCTATGGGTGGAGTACCTGATGGACCGACATTGTCGCGATCAGTGGGCCGTGATCGTCGATTCCGATGAGCTTCTGGTCTATCCGGGATGGGAGCATGTGCCACTCAATACCCTGACCGCCTTTCTCGACTCGCAAGGCGCCACAGCGCTTCATTCCTTTTTGCTGGACATGTACTCTGACCGGCCACTCAACGAGACACATTACACGCCTGGCCATGATTTTATCAAAACCTGCCCCTACTTCGAGGTGGGACATCGAGTGATGCGTGAGGATGGCAACTGGGAGGGCGGCGTGAGGAACCGGGTCTTCGGTGCGAGAAACATTTTGAGCAAGCATAATCTGGTAAAGCATGTCACTGGAAGCAGGATTGGAGGTGGAACCCACTTGATTGAAGGCGCCAGGTTCACCCAGATGACCGGCGTGACACTGCACTTCAAGTATTTTCACGATTTTGCCGAATCTGCGCGTATCGAGGTTGAACGCAAGGAACACTGGAACGATGCCTGTCAATACAAGCGCTATGCCCAAAGGGCGCAGGACGATCCGGACCTGTCGCTCTTTTGTGATGAGTCGATTCATTTTGAAGGGAGCAGGCAGTTGGTGGACCTGGGCCTGATGCGTTCGATGCCCGCCTATGATGATATCTGCGCGACGGCAGGTTGATCCTATCCCCGTGGTTCAATTGGAGATTTGGGACATTTCATGCTCCACGCTCAAGCCCGGTTCTCGCGTCTTGATGAACCGATGCCGTGGCGTTACGTTTCAAAATCATGTCCCGACTGTTTTCAAAGTCGAGAAGATTTGATTGGCCAGACGCCAACCCCGAATCCGGGCCTTATTTAATCCATACGACAGGAAACATTTCACAATGAAATATACCATACCAGCCCTATTGCTTGCTCTCCTGTCTACCGCCGCAGCCTATGCCGACGCTGCCCACGTCAGCCGCGTGGATCTGTTTGCCACCTGCATAGCAAGTCAGAACCAGAAGCAGAAAAAATGGATGCCGAATTTATACACGTCGAGCCAGTTGGAGCAGTTGGACCCATTCCAGTTGAAATCGATGAGTGAAAGTTGTGCCTGTACGGTCAAAGAAGCCTTTGAATCTCTTTCTCAAGGCACGATTCAAGCCTTCAATACATCCATGAAAAACGGTGTTGGCGACATTATTCCCAGCAAGACAAAGGCATCAATGGAATTTCAAAAAGCCGGAATGACGGACAAGCAGGTCGCTTGCAATGAGCAAAGCCTCAAGTCGTCAGGTCTGTCTGAGCAAATAAAGAAATTGTCCAAATGAAATCGGCATGTCGTTGTGGCGTGATTGATGGTGAACATGCAGGTAGGAATTTTGAGGACTTTGGATAAAGGGTGCTGACATGGCAACCAAATTCCGATGGGAAATTGGGAGCGTTTCTGCCCAAATCGATGACCGGTCGTTAGCGGATCACATTGTCGATCTGCCACCTGCGCCCGTGTTTATAGCCAGGTATCGCTAAATGCCATGGAAGACAACATGGCCGCGAAATAGGCGTAGGACAGGTTGAAAAAGGCGAGCAACAAAGCTGCGACAATGACGCTTCTCAGGCGATACACAAGGTAGATGGAAGCCAGCAACTGAGACCCCAGAAACAACCAGAACCAGAAAGCCGATTCTGGGCCTTCGCCAATCATGGAAAACGACACTGCAACCAGTCCCTGACTCAGCAGTGGCAAAATCACGAAGGCGAACAAAGACTTATTTTTCTGAACAAGCCCGATTATGACGCCAAAGAACAGGCAAACAGCGCCGAGAGCGGGGACAACTGATAAATATCCAGAGGCAAACGGGGAGCTGAGCACGGAGAAATAGGAATAGGGAAGGGCAACAAAAAACATACCAAGAATCATCAGGATGTTATCGCCCATCAATTATTTTCCTTTATGCAACGACAAGTACGCCGACGAAGCGACGATGGTCCAACTGGATTGGATCACGCGGGCAGCGCACCTGCAAGCCTTTCATGACATTGGAAACTGATGCGATTGCCATGTATGGACGGTTCACATGATGCCATTAAACCATGCTTTGCTGAACGCAGACAAATTACCTGAAAATCTGACAGGGTGCGGAAAAGCCCGTTCGCTGTGAAATCCCGGTGCGCATTGACCACAATCGCGGATTCGGGTTTTATCCGGCACACCCATGATTGACCCTGCCAAATTGAAGAGACGATTGCCATGAATGAACCGACAGTGCTGATCGCCGGTGGCGGGATTGGTGGCCTTGCCTTGGCTCTGACGCTGCACCAGATCGGCGTTCGCCCGATTGTTTTCGAAGCGGCCAGGCAAATGCGGGCGCTCGGTGTCGGTATCAATATCCAGCCAAACGCGGTGCGCGAATTGCTTGATCTGGGCATCCGGAGGGACGAACTGGATCAGGTGGGCCTGCCGGCGCTCGAGTGGGCACTGGTCGGCATGAATGGCCAGGATATCTATAGCGAGCCGCGCGGGCAGGGGGCCGGCTACAAATGGCCGCAATATGCCATGCATCGCGGTCAGTTTCACATGCTGCTCTACCGCAAGCTCATTGAGCGTGCCGGTAGCGATGCCGTCCGGCTGGGCGCACGGGTGACGGGATATGAGAAGAATGATGACGGCACGGTGACCGCCATGGTCGAGTCCCATGAGGGCCAGACACATCGCGAGACTGGCACATTGCTGGTGGGTGCCGACGGCATCCATTCGGCCGTTCGGGCGCAAATGCATGCGGATCAACCGCCCATTCATTGGGGCGGAGCGCTGATGTGGCGCGGCACCACGCGCGCCAGACCCATTCGCACCGGATCATCCTTCATTGGGCTGGGCACCCACAGGCAGCGTATGGTGATCTATCCGATTTCTCACCCCGATCCCGATGGTCTTGCCTTGATCAACTGGATCGCCGAAGTGACGGTTGATGATCCGGGTGCGCGCGATTCAGGCTGGTTCAAGCCGGTGAAGATCGACGCCTTCATCCATCATTTCGAGGATTGGAAATACGATTGGCTGGATGTGCCGGCCCTCTTGCGTGGCGCGGACATCGCCTATGAAAATCCGATGATCGACCGCGATCCGGTCTCCACCTGGCGCGATGGTCCTGTCGCTCTGCTGGGCGATGCAGCTCATGCCATGTATCCGACCGGTTCGAACGGCGCCAGCCAGGCGATCATGGACGCCCGGGTGCTCGGTGCACAATTTGTCAAGCAAGGCGTGAATGCAGATGCGCTGGCAGCCTACGACGATGCACTTTGCGGCCCCATATCCGAACTGATATTGCGCAACCGGGGTGCCGGTCCTTTCGGACTGCTCAACATGGTCGATGAACGCTGCGGCGGTACATTCGAAAACATCGATGACGTCATCGCGCCGGAGGAACGGACCGCCTTCATGGCCGGCTACAAGGCCGCGGCCGGATTTGCGATCGAGAAACTCAACAATGCGCCCGCGACGATTGCACCCGGCGCATTGGTTCAGAGGTAAACGCCTCTCGTTCGATCCAGCGCTTTCCTGTGAGGGAGTCCGTTGTTGCATGAAGATGGACGTCAGAGCGATTGGAGGCTTTGGCTTGTCGGTTGATTGACAGGCTTCAAAGTGAGTGAGAGCCGCCACGACAGCACCTGACGCATTGCCCAATTCCGGTCCTCCAGATGCAAACATCCATGTCGTGACCTGCGTCGGGTGGATCCTGTCACCAGTGCTGGACTTCCTGGCTCTCTGTCAGAAGGTGCAGAACCGCTTCAACTGATATTCGCTAATCAGTTCACATCTTCTGCTTTGATCGTGCAACGCTGTGACGGGCGCTATCGAGGTGCGCTTTCATCAACTCTGACGCATGCGTGCGGTCGCCCTCCTGCAGAGCGGTCAGGATTCGCAGGTGCTCCTGGCACCATTCACGGATACGGCGACTGTTACTGTAGCTGGCAAATTCCAGTAAACGCCGGAGCCGATTTTGGTGTTGAATCGACTGGATAACAAATGTGTTGCCAGTGCACTCGGCGATGACTTCATGGAAATTTGCATCGAGATTGAACAATTGTCGCGCCGGCAGACTGTTGAAATCCGGCCGCGCCAACAGATTCAAGTGCTCCAGACGGATTTGCTCAATGGTTGACGGGGCAATGGTGAAGTCTTCCATCATAATTCCGGCTGGTTCAATCAACATTCGGAATTCGTAGCTTGCATTCAATGCGATCTTGTTATCAAGCGTTGGCTGGAAGATCCAGTTACGACCAGGTCCACGAATAACCAAACCATCAGAAGCCAGCGCCAGAAGCGTTTTCTGCATGGTAATGCGGTCAACGCTGTATCGATGGGATAACTCGGCTTGCCCAACTGTTTCAGCAAGTCGTTGCGCCAATCTATCTTCGACGATTCGCGCATAAAGATCTTGCTGCGGCGAGTTCGGAACTTCAACTTCGGCCTGCTCCAACTCTTCCGCGCCAAGCTTCATGATGAAGCCTTTGTTTTTGCGCGCTTCGACGATGCCCCGCTCCTCAAGCAACATTAATGCGGCGCGGATCGGGGTGCGAGAGACCTGGAGCATGTCAGCGAGATGTTGCTCGCGAAGATGAAAATTGGCTTGGAAACGCGACGCACGCGCCAGCTCGATGATTCGATTGGCGAGGAGGTAACGGCTTTGGCGAGGGTTGTTGTCCATGATTACAAATATTGTATTGAGAATTGCCTAAAATACAGGCGATGGATGCCTATTATACAGGCAATCTTCAAAAATTCAAACATTTCCTCTCCTTGCATGCGTTCGTGTTCATGATAGCTCAAACGAAAGTGGACGCCAAATTGTTATTTATCCTCATTAATACAAGATGTTATGATGTCTATCGCAAAAAACGCCTCTGCGCGTCAATGTGGGTTGACGTGTTGCTGTTGTGATTGTACATTTTTGCGAAATAAAAACAATGAAAGACAATATCTGCAACATAGGGGAACTCAAAATGAACAACATTCTTCGTAGTCTTCTGCTCGTAGCCATGCCGCTTTCGGTCTTTGCTGCATCCGGCCCTGCGGCAGCTCAAACGCTTGACGGTGTAGAGCTCGTCGAGTCTGGCAAGTTAACCTACGGCGTCGCGGCAAGCTTCGCGCCCTTCGAATATGTCAATGAAGGAGAGCTGACTGGCTTTGATATCGACTTCATTCAGGCGATTTCTGAAAAGCTTGAAATCGAACTCCTGGCGATGAACATGGAGTTCAAGGGGCTTATTCCGGCTTTGCAGGGAGGCCGCATCGATATCATCAACTCCGCCATGTACATCAATCCGACCCGCTCCGAGCAGGTTGACTTCGTCCCCTACCTGAAAATCGGCAACAATGTTCTGGTCCAGGCCGGCAACCCCAAGGGGATCACCGGACGTGACGATTCGATCTGCGGCATGACCATTGCCGTGACTCTGGGCGGCATTTCGGAAAGCCAGGCGCGCGCTGACAACGATCGCTGCGTAGCCGCCGGTCTCGGCGAAGTGAAGGTGCTTACGCTTCCCACTGCGCAGGACAGCGCGCTGTCGCTGAGCCAGGGTCGTGCCGACGCGAACTATGAAAGCACCCCGGGCGCAGTCATGGCATTGGAGAAGACGGATGGCATTTTCGAGATTGCCGGTGAGCCCTTTGAGATGAATACTCAGATCGGTATTGCAACTCCGAAGGGATCGACGGAACTGCAGGCGGCCCTTGCCGCTGCAATCCAGGCGCTGGTTGACGATGGGTCCTACAAAGCCTTGATCACGAAATGGAAATTCCCGGAGTCGGTTTCCCTGTTCGACTAATACCACACCCTTGCCGGAGGACGCGCCCGCGTCCTCCGGAGCCTGGGTCCGCAACTATGCGGTCGTGGGAGGCTCGCTCCAAAACAGGGAACGCTGATTGATGTCATTTGAATTGGTCCTGCAATATCTCCTCTCGCCGACATTCTTTCATGGTGCGGTTATGACGCTGCTGATTACGGTCAGTTCACTCGTCTTTGGCCTTCTGGCCGGCCTGGTCGTTGCCCTGATCAATCAGGTGAAATTTCCGCCGATCCAATGGATTGCGATGTTTTATCTATGGCTGTTCCGCGGCACGCCGGTCTTGTTTCAGATCATTTTCATCTACAATGTGCTGCCGTCCTTTGGTATTCGGCTGTCCGCTTTCGCGTCGGGCGTGATCGCGCTTTCGTTGAACGAAGGCGCCTATATGGCCGAGATCATCCGTTCAGGCCTGCAGGCCATCAAAAGCGGCCAGCGCACCGCCGGTCTGGCTCTCGGCATGACGAAACTGACGGTGATGCGGTATATCGTGATGCCGCAAGCGGCGCGCATCATGCTGCCGCCGATTGGAAATCAGACCATCGGCATGCTCAAGACATCTGCGCTGGTATCGGTGATCGCAGTGGAAGAATTGCTGCTGATTGCCAATCAGACGGCGTCCGCCACCTTCCGCTATTTCGAGGCTCTCAGCGCTGCCGGCATCTATTATCTGGCGCTGACAACCATCTTCATGGCTGGCCAATACTGGATGGAGCGTTCTCTGGAGCCAATGCGCAAACGCCAGAAAAAACCCTCCATTCTTGCCATCCTGTTTAAGCCCGCTGCCAATGGAACCGAGGACAACCGATGACCAGTTCCCCCTTTCTGGACGTCAAGGGTGTCCACAAATATTTCGACCACTTGCATGTGTTGAAGAACTGCTCATTCTCCGTGGAGAAGGGGGAGACCGTCGTTCTGATTGGCCCTTCGGGGTCGGGTAAATCGACGCTTCTGCGCTGTATCAATCTCCTGAATCCGCCGAGCAAAGGATCGATTCGCTTCGAAGGAAATGAAGTCAGCGCCGACCTTCGAAATGCCCACAAATTACGTGCGCAGATTGGCATGGTGTTCCAGAATTTTGAACTTTTCCAACATCTCAACGCGATCGAGAACATTATGCTGGCACCTATGCGGGTGCTCGGTTATTCGCGACTGGATGCGCACGATCTGGCGGTCGATCTATTGGACAAGGTTCACATGCCGGATCGAGCCGATCATCTTCCCGAAGAGCTTTCTGGTGGGCAACAGCAGCGCGTGGCAATTGCGCGTGCTTTGGCGATGAAGCCAAAGCTCATGCTCTATGACGAACCAACCTCGGCGCTTGACCCGGAGATGATCCGCGAAGTGCTTGACGTCATGGCCGAACTGTCCGCCGATGGAATGACCTCGGTTTGCGTCACCCACGAAATGGGTTTTGCGCGCAAAGCCGCAGACAGGATCATCTTTATGGAAGAGGGCTGCATCATCGAGAATACCTCAAGCGATGTCTTCTTCAGTGGTGAAGCCACGGAACGCGTCCGGAAATTCCTCGATCAGATCCTGCATTGAACTGCATTCCGCCAACGGGAAATCCAATATGAATTTTCACCCTGACGCCCATCGCATGAAGCGTGAGCTTGCCGAGCTCGTCGCGATTAATTCTGAAAATCCGCCCGGCGGTGAGGGCGAGGTTGCGCTCTGGATTCGCGAGGCGCTCGCGCCACTGGGGTTTGAAATTGCCTTGATTGAATATGCGCCGGGGCGTTTTAACGTGGAGGCACGGCTGGCCAATGGGCCTGGCCCGGTCTTCGCGTTCAACACCCACATGGACACCGTGCCAGCCGGCGACGGTTGGACGACGGATGCTTTCATTTTGAACGAACGTGAAGGGTTGCTCTACGGGCGCGGCAGTTGCGATTGCAAGGGACCTCTGGCTGCCATGATCGAAGCCGTGCGCATGTTGGTCACCCAACGGCAAGAATGGTCGGGAACATTGCTGGCCATATTTACCGGTGATGAGGAAGTGGCGAGCGCAGGCGCGCGCCATTACGCCGCTTCCAAGCCGAAGATCGACGCGGTCGTTGTTGGAGAACCCACCGGCAATGCGTGTTTTTCCGCGCATAAGGGGTCCTTCCGGCCGGTTGTCCGTGTATCGGGCAAGGCGGCACATTCAGGCAGTCCGCATCTCGGGGAGAATGCCGTTTATCGCGCGGGCGCGTTGATGCCGCTGGTGGCCGCTTTCCATGCCGAGGAATTGTCCCGTCGCACCCATCCTCTTGTCGGAAGTCCCAGCCTGACAGTCACCCGCATCAACGGCGGGCATGCCGACAATGTCATTCCTGCAGATTGCGAATTGCTGCTCGACCGACGCCTGATTCCCGGCGAAACCGACGCCAGCGCAGAAGCGGAAATCCGAGCACTTCTGGTTGATGCTCAAAAAAATCACGGTATTCGCGCCGAAATCATTGGTTATCACGCAACGACGGGCGGGGCGACGGATACGCCAGTATCGGCCGCAGTGGTGCAGGCGGCGTTATCGGCTTGCGCAGCGGCGGGCGTAGCCAAACCAGGCCCATTCGGCTTTCAAGGTGCCTGTGATCTGGTGCATTTCATCGAGGCCGGCGCGCAGGGCGTGGTGATTGGTGCGGGTGATATTCGTGTCGCCCATCGTCCGGATGAATTTGTGCCGACGGATGAGTTTGTTACCAGCGCAGCAATCTACGCCGATATCGCCCGGCGTGTATTCAAGGGTTAAGACATGGAACTGCGTCTTTACCGCAACAACCTGTGTTATGCCGGGTTGACCGTGCATACGTCGAGTTCCGGACCGATTGGCGGGCTGGACACGCTGCATCTCGTTATCGACGACGGTTTTCATCAGGCGTTCGGAGAGGTCCGTATCAATTGCGCCTATCTGAATGGATATGAACCTGAATATTTGCTGGAACGTGTGCGTTGGGGCATGCGGGCATTTGACTGGCAGGCGCCGACCGACGAATTGCGCGCAAGTGTGCAGGCAAGCGGTCTACCTGCGCCGGTGCGTATGCTTTTTGATATTGCCCTTTGGGATTTGGATGCCAAACGCGTCGGCTTGCCACTGGCTCATTTGCTCTCTCATTCGCTCTCCGGCGAAACGCATGAACTCTCATACCCCACCAATCAAACGCTGTTTCTATCGACGGATGCGGCGTTTGATGATCAAGTGGCCAACTATGTTTTCCGCGGATTCCGTGATCTCAAACTGCGTGTCGGACAGGACATTGAGGAGGATTGCGCGCGCCATGCACGCATCCGCGCCGTTTACGGCACAGACGTGAAGCTTGCCGCTGATGCCAACGGTGCGTGGGCGCTCGCCGACGCCCAATTGCGCCTTGCCGCGCTGGCTCCGTTCGACCTTGCTTATGTAGAGCAACCAATTGCGCCCGGCGATTGGGATGCGCTGACACGCCTTGCTGTATCTGCACCAATGCCATTGATGCTGGACGAGAGCCTCGCCACCCCGGCCGATTTGAACGCGTTGATTGCGCGTTGTGATACGGCCTCGGGGAAGCTTCAGGGGCACCTCAAACTGATAAAACTGGGCGGACTGACCCCGGCCCTTGCTGCCGTTCGTCAACTGCAGGCAGCAAAAATCCCCTTTATGATTGGCCAGATGAACGAGAGCGCTGTTGCCACATCTGCTGCGCTCCACCTCGCCGTCGCCGTCCGCCCCTTGCACGCCGAGCTTTATGGCGCAGATGGACTTCTCGATGATCCTGCCAAGGGGCTGACCTATTCAGGCGGACGCGTGGCGGTTCGTCATGCCCCTGGATTGGGTGTCGTTTTTCGGGCGCCTTCCGCGCCCATTTGCCTGGGAGAATGAAATGAACGCTGAAGGTGTTGTGCAGGGGCAGGAATCGGCCTTTCCCAAAGAAGAATACGAAAAGCGTCAGGCCCACGCGCGCGCCGGTCTGGAGCGCGCCGGACTGGATGCACTGATTATCACGGGGCCGGAAAACATCTTCTATCTGACTGGCCAGCAAACGCCGGGCTACTATACGTTTCAGGCGCTGGTGCTATCGGCTCAGGGCGACCCGGTGTTTGTCATTCGACAGCTCGAATATTTCAATTTCATCGCCAATACCTTCATTGCGGACGCCGAGATCTATCAGGACCACGAGGAACCAATCAGCTTTCTGACCAAGGTGATAGAGCGCAAGGGCCTGTCAGGAAAACGAGTGGCGATCGATAAACGTGGCTGGTTTTTGCCGATCGCGGTCTATGAGACATTGCAATCGACATTGGGTGAGATCCATGACGGTGCGGGCATCATAGAAGCTCTGCGTGCGATCAAATCGCCTCAAGAGGTTGAAAAGCTCGAAATCGCCGCATCCTACGTCGATTCAGGAATGCGGGCAGGTCTGGCTGCCGTTCGTTCGGGAGCCTCTGACAACGATCTCGTGGCAGCAATGATGGAAGCTGCCATCCGTGCGGGCTCGGAATATATGGGTATGGAACCGCTTGTCTCGACGGGGCGCCGCACGGGTGTGCCCCACGGCACATGGAGGCGCACCCCGCTTTCAGACAACGATCCCGCTTTCCTGGAGATGGCAGGTGTCCATGACCGCTATCATGCCGCACTGATGCGCTCGGCATGGGTGGGGCCGGTGCCACAAGAGGCCGAAGACATGATGAAGGCGTGCCAGGATGCGCTTGCAGCCTCGCTTGCCGAGATACGGCCCGGCGTCGCCTGCGAGGTTCCGCATATGGCCTGCCAGAAGGTCATCGACGCGGCTGGCTACACAGAAAATTTCCGCAAACGCCTCGGCTATTCGGTCGGCATTTCTTTTGCACCGGACTGGGGTGAAGGTGCGATTCTCTCGCTCAACGCCGGAGTGAAAACTGAACTCCAGCCCGGCATGACCTTTCATTTGCCGCCAGCACTTCGGATTTACGGCAAATTCACGGTCGGCGTTTCGGAAACAATCGTCATCACGGAAACGGGTTGGCGACAGCTCGGTTCCGTGCCGCGTGAACTCACCCGCGTCGCTGCTTGAATCAACAAACAATAAGGAGAAAAAGATGAAGGATAGAGAAGAGACGAGCGCGCGGTTAAAGGGAATTTTCAATATTACCATGACCCCTTTTGCCAAGGATGGTGCATTGGATAAAGCGGGGCTTGCCCGCAACGTGGAACGCGTGATTTCGGCTGGTTATGACGGGGTCTTGATCGGCGGTACCTATGGCGAATTCCCAACCATGAACGTTGCGGAACGCGCTGATGTCTTTACCCATGTAATGGACGTGATCGGGGATCGCATTCCTGCAATGCTTTGCTCTGCCGGTGCTGATCCAAGAGATGTCAATGAATTGACCAGGCTTGCGGGCGATCTGGGGGGCGTGCCGATGGTCACAGCGCCTTACGTTTCGGAAATTACCGACGAACAGATCGTCGACTTCTTCCGGGACGTAGCGCCGCTGTCGAAGACCGGAATCATAATCTATAATGCGCCGGGCATTGGCATCACGCTTTCGCCCGCTTTGATCGATCGTCTTGCTGACATCGATGGAATGGTCGGCTTGAAGCAGGGAGACCTCAACCCAACCGCAATTGACCGCATTGCCCATGACATGCGGGGTCGCGTAAAAACCTTCTGCGCTTCGGATTTGGCCTTTCTTGGGCCTGTCATGGCTGGTTTTGACGGATTTTCTTCGACCAATAGTGGAGCGCTGCCAGAACTCATCCTCGCCACATATAGAGCCCTTGAGCAGGGCGATGCACGTACGGCACGCGAACTGCATGCTCTATGGTACGATTTTCGCTCCTTGGCACGCATCCACGGCCAACCGCAACTGGTCAAGGCGGCAATGAACATGCGCGGCTTTGACGGAGGTTCGGTCCGCCTGCCTTTGCGCGATATCCCGGGGGCGGCACAGTCGAAGCTGCGGGCTGTTCTTGAGAGGCTTTCCGAAGATACACGGGCCGGCTTCAAACTGGCAGACTAAATGAATTTGGACCAATAGCCCCGCCCAGGACTTGGACGGGGCTATTTGCATGTCACGGTACCTCTATATCAGGTGGAGGCCGCTGACTTTCGCAAATTGGTTGTTACGCCAGCTTTGCTATTGTTTCCGTCATGCGGGAAAGGGCCTCTGCCAGCCTGGCGTCATCGATAGCGTAAGCAATGCGAAGGTGTCCGGGCATTCCGAATGCTGAACCGTGCACCATACCGACATGAGATGTTTCCAGAATGTAGTTTGCCACATCCAGATCAGATGAAAGCATGACCCCAGCCGGCGTTCGTCGACCGAAAAGACCGGTGCAGTTCACAAAGACGTAGAAGGCACCAGGCGTGGGAATCGCGGTAAATCCGGGGATTGCCGCAACGGCAGTCAGCACCTGGTCGCGGCGGACAGAGAGTTGTCGCTTCCAGTCGGCCAGAAACGACATGTCGCCGTCGAGCGCTGCAATGGAGGCCGCCTGTGAAATGGATGAGGGGTTGGATGTGCTCTGGGATTGAAGGATATCCATTGCGTCGATCAGCCATTCCGGTCCGCCAGCATAGCCGAGCCTCCATCCGGTCATCGAGTAGCCTTTTGAAACGCCGTTGACTGTGAGGATGCGGTCAAATAGTGAGGGCATGGCTGCCGCAGGCGCTGAAAAGCTGCCATCATGAACGATGTGTTCGTAGATGTCGTCGGCCAAGACCATCGCATCGTGATCGACGAGCACACGCTCCAGTTCCGCGAGTTCGGTGAGCGTGTAGACAGCGCCGGTCGGATTGTTCGGCGAATTCAGGATCACCCACCGGGTGCGCGAGGTAAGGGCCCTTGCAAGATCTGCCGGCGTCAATTTCCAACCATCTTCCGCCTTGCATGGGACGACAACGGGTTCGGCTCCCGCAAGGCGGATCATATCCGGATAACTTACCCAGTAGGGGGCCGGCACGATCACCTCGTCGCCTTCATCGAGGGTGGCAAGGAGTGCATTGAAAATCAATTGCTTGGCTCCAGTGCCTGCAATGATTTCAGAGGGCTTGTAGTGGAGGCCGTTCTCTCGCTTGAACTTCCGCGCGATCGCAGCCTTCAGAGCGGCAGTCCCGGAGACGGCTGTGTATTTGGTGTCGCCAGTGCGTATGGCCGCAATTCCCGCTTCGCAAATATGGGCGGGTGTGGGAAAATCCAGTTCGCCTTCTCCCAAATTTATGACATCTGCGCCGCGCGCTGCGATTGTGCGCAGCTTGTTCGATATTTCCGCTGTCGGGGAAACTCCGACAACGGCCATACGTGGCGATAGTTTGGTATGCATACGGAAGCCCTCTATTGAAATTCATATTGTCCAAGTTTGTAAAAATAATACAATTATTATATTCCATTTCAAATTATTTTCTGAAAAAAGCATTTTAAATAACCGCATATGATTGTATAAATATGAAACAATGTGCAATCCTGAAGGGGTTCACGACCTAAGGAAAGCATGTGGCTCACACCATCATTGTTCAGCATGAGATAGAGCAGCCTGCTTTGTACGGCGCGGCAGCAGCACTTATTGCAGCGCGCGAGGGTATGCGTGTTTATTGGCCGGATGCGCGCTTTGATTTCCACCGCCATCCCGATGCCGCACAGCATGTAGCAGGCGAGCAAATGCTTGCTCCCAGCGGCTTGATCTGGGTGGATCGGCTGACCGGCCAACCGGCCCTCCCACTCGAGATGCTTGAAGACGGGGCAGACGCCATCATTCCTCTGCATCCGGCCTTTATCGCCGATCCAGACATGATCAAGCGTCTTGTCAACTCAGGGGACGTGCATCGGACTGTTGTCCTCGACGGCAATCGTTTCAGAGACGACAATAACAACACGATTGGCTGGTATGATGAGTTTGGGCGGGTCAGGCTGGAAAAGCCAACCGAACATACGGTGTCAACACCACTCGTTTTCGCAATTGCGGGGCCTGCACATCAGTTTTTCGAAACGTGCCCCGCACCGCTGGCTGCACTTGCTGATGCAATCGATGCGCAAGCGCCTGGCAGCATGGTTCGTTTCATTGATCCGCGCCAGATAGCATCGGCTCCATTACAGGGCATTGACGGCTTGCTGCTGCCAGGAGGTTCGCAAATGTCCGCAGTCAAGGGCCAGATCGAACTGGCGCTTATGGCGCGGGCCGAGGCAAGGCCAACGCTTGGTCTGTGTTTGGGCATGCAAAGCATGTCCACAGCGGTGGCTCGCGAGCTTCCCGAGTGGGAAAACACCGACATGGAGGAGGTGGCCCCTGATGCCGACCGCCACAGCTTCGTCCGAATTGAAACAGGTGAATACAGGCTTGGTTGGCGTGTGACCAGACCTGTTGCAGAGAGCCGTCTGGCGCGCATTCTTGGTGACGAACTGCAGATTGCCTGCAATCACCGCTTCAGATTGACGCCGTCATTGCACGAAGGTCTTGCTTCGCGAGGTATTAGGGTATCTGCCCTCGGTGGCACCTTTGAACAGGGTATCGCTGATGCAATTGAGGCGGAGGAAGGCTTCTATATGGGCATGCAGGGGCACCCGGAGCTTTCATCGCGAATCGGCCGGCCACACCCGCTCATCAGTGCCTTCGTCGCAGAAACAAAGTATAACGCTATCAATCGTAAAGCCTTATAGGAGACCAAAATGGATCTTGGACTTGAAAATCGTACTGCCCTTGTGCTGGGCGCCACGGGCGGGCTGGGCCGCTCCATCGCCGAAAGCCTGGCTGCCGAAGGCGCGAACGTAATTCTCAGCGGGCGCTCCTCAGAGCGATTGGAATCGGTGCGCAGTGCAATCGCAACGACCGCAAAAGGACGCATCAGGAGTTTGGTGGCTGATCTTGCCGACCCTGCAGCTGTCGATGCTGCTCTTGCGGAGATCAAGGCCGACGATCTGCCGGATATTCTGGTGCTCAATGGCGGTGGACCACCTCCAGGACCAATGGCCTCACTGGATGCCGATAGCCTTGCACCGCAATTCCGCGCGATGGTGGAGGCTCCGATCCGCATAGCCACTTCGCTTCTGCCGCACATGCGCGACCAGCGTTTCGGCCGCATACTTGTGCTTCTGTCTTCCGGGGTTGTGCAGCCCATAGCAAACCTTGGTCTCTCCAATACGTTGCGCCTATCGCTTGTAGGTTGGGCGAAAACGCTGGCGTCCGAGGTCGCGGCCGATGGCGTAACGGTTAACGGTCTGATTCCGGGGCGCATCCATACGGCCCGTGTCGATCAGTTGGACGCGGCCGCTGCCAAGCGAACGAACGCAACAATCGATGAGGTTTCCGCCGCGTCTCGCGCCACGATACCTATGGGCCGTTATGGAGCACCGCATGAATTTGCCGATGCTGCCTGTTTCCTCTGTTCAGGCCGAGCGAGTTACATCACCGGTACGAGCCTGCGGGTGGATGGTGGACTGCTGCGCAGCCTATAGAGCCGCTATTCGCAGGTTTCTGCGGCGCGGAGAGGCACCTGTCTCCCATTGGGACCGATTGCCAATGCGGGTAACGCTGGACACAGTTTTGCGGTGCCTGCCGTGACCTGTTGGAATGGTGATTGGCCACTGGTTGAACATCGTTGCTTGCGTGTCTGAGCGCAAGCATAGCGTGAAGACCGCAGATCAGGCTGTCGGAGCGTTCAATCTCGAGATGCTTGAGCTTCTTTTCGGCGGTTTTGCCCAGGTGCCTGATGTTGAAATGGAGGACTGGATGCAATTTGGAACTGAAATGTCAAAAGGCGGTGGCGCGCGCCAAATCTCCGTTTCTTCGTTCGGTTGATCCAGTGCTTTCAATGAGAGTGGGTACTTGAGGCGCTGCTGACCAGCATGTTGACAGGGGCGATCACACCATGTTTTTGAAAGATCGCTCTGGCTTTCCCCAATGGCTTTGATTGATGGATAAGCCGGGACAATCAAACTTCTTCGTTCCCTATTTTTGCGTATTGATTGATCATCTCAGGGCCATGGCCATTGTTTGCAGTGTGGTGGAGCCCGGCTCGTTTCGCGCCGCTGTGAGACTGCTGGCCTGCCGCCCCTGGTCGTCAGACAGCATGTCAGCCTGTGCAGCATTGTAAAAGGCGGCATTGGAATTATCACCGTTCCAAGGCACATGGTCCGAGACGAACATCAAAACGACTTTCTCATCGCCCTATCACCAAATTGGCGACTGATGTCGCCAGATACCTATGCCGTCTGGCCCATAACGTTTCGAAAGACAACCTGGCCCACGGATCTGTCACCTTTCTGGTTGACCGAGTTTCCTGAACTGCGCGCTGAATGCCAGCGTTGGTTTGCGCTGCATATCATAACACGCCTGGTCGGCAATCAGGATCAGTTCACCCTTACGCGTGATGTGTATGTTCTGCAAAGCAGGCATCAAAGTCCTGCGCGATATCGGCAACTGTGACTGAGCGGAAGCGTTCCAGCAGAAGTATTTCGGCTTCTTGCAGGGCGTCGTTCAATCGGGCGTCAACAGCCTGTTCGACGAGGCACTCAGGTTGTTCCACTGAGGGGCCGATGGCGAAAAGTGGTGGCGCGCCGATGGCCTGATAGACATCGAAAAGACTGATGTCAGTGAGCGCGCGGGCAAGCTCCCATCCGCCCCCATGGCCCTGTTCGGAGTGGACATAGCCCTGCTTGCGAAGACCCGCCATAGTGCGTCGAACGACGACCGCATTGGTTCCGAGCATCTGGGCAATCGTGTCCGAGGTGGCGCGTTTGTAGTGTCGATCCATATGGATCAGAACATGCAGCATGCGTGACAGTCGACTATCGCGTCTCATCAGTCCTCACTTGTTTGGTCCCACCGGTATAGCCTGCCGTTCTTTCTGTAACAAGACGGGTTACGTGTATTGACAGGATTATGAAATGTAACATATGAAAGTACGAAAGAGGAAGGAATTGAACATGACATATGATGTTATCGTCGTTGGCGGCAGTTTCGCGGGGCAGTCCGCAGCCATGCAATTGGCCCGGGCACGCCGCACGGTTCTGGTGATCGACGCGGGCAGGCCGCGCAACCGTTTTGCCGATGCCACCCATGGGTTTCTTGGCCACGATGGCAGGAAGCCGTCCGATATCATCAGTCAGGCATCGCAGCAGCTGGCCGCCTATCCGACCATCAGACAGATCCGGGCGGAAGCCGTTCAGGCCGAAAAAAATGACGACGGCTTTACGCTGACGTTGGCTGATGGGCAGCAGGAACGCGCCGCGCGCATCGTTCTGGCAACGGGAATAAGCGATGAACTGCTTCCCATTCCCGGACTGCAGCAGCGCTGGGGCAAAACCGTTTTGCATTGCCCCTATTGCCACGGTATTGAATACGCGGATCGTCAGCTCGGGGTGCTGGCCAGCGATCCCCTGTCCGTGCATCAGGCAACAATGATCCCGCAGTGGGGGCCGACAACCTATTTCACGCAGGGCGCGTTTGAGCCCGATCCGCAAGGCGCCGCTGATCTGGCCGCACGGAATGTCCGGATCGTCCGCAGCCCGATCGTCGAACTGCTTGGCCCGGTGCCGGAGCTTGAAGCCGTTCGCCTCGAAAACGGAGAGACCATCAAGATGGATGCGCTGTATGTCGCGCCCCGGACCCATTTGACCGGGTCTCTCGCGCAACAGCTTGGCTGCGCTGTGGATGACGGTCCGCTGGGTCCCTTCATTCGTGTCGATGCGCTGCACCAGACAAATATCGCCGGGATATTTGCTGCCGGCGATGCGGCGGCTCCAATGATCAATGCCACGCTCGCCTCCGCAGCAGGTGTCATTGCCGGGTTCAGCGCGCACAGATCCCTTGCCATGCCGGACGCATGATCCATCTGCTGCCTTGGTTTTGGTGGCAATCCCCAATGACGCGATCGGCGACGGCGTGGACGGGGCTGATGTCATTGGCTAGTGCTTTGCGCACATCATGCTTCTTGGGAACATTGATCCATGACCTATGCCGTTGTGCCGCATAATCCGCTCTGGAAACAGGCCTTTGGCGTCGAGGCCGCGGCGCTGCAGGCCGCTCTTGGGTCAATGCCGCCAAACTGCATCACATCGGCAGTACTGCGATCCCCAATATTCTTGCAAAACCCATCATCGATATCCTGATTGAAGTTTCCTCGCTCCAGCAGGTCGATGCACGCGCATCACGCATGCATGCGCTTGGCTACGAAGTCATGGGTCCCTTCGGTATTCCAGGGAGACGGTTTTTCCGCAAATTTGATGGGGCGGGCACCCGAACCCATCACGTTCATAACGTCCAGCAGGGATCAGCGCAGGTTGCAAGGCATCTGGCTTTTCGCGATCTCCTCCTTGCCCACCCGCAAAAGGCGCAGGAATATTCACAGCTGAAAGCAGATCTCACGCGGGACGGTGACATATCGTGGGAAGACTATCTCGACGGCAAGGATCCCTTCATCAAAAAGACGGAAAGACAAGCGCTGGCCTGGTTCTCATTTTCCCGAATTGCCGCGGCCCGGCTGAAATGAGGCCAGGCCGCCACAGCGAGGATTGGTCTGTCAGCCCCAGTTTTTGTCATGCGCCGCATGGGTGTCGAGATAGGCGCCTGATGTGAAGTGGTGGTCGTAGAAATCCGTGTCCAGCTGGTGGGCCTGCAGGTACATCAGCGTGTGGATCGCCGGCACGGTCGCCGGGAAGCGGCCGAACCTGTCATGAATATACTGCGCCATATCCGTCACGCAGTCGATCATCGCCTCGCTCGTCGTCACCGCGCTGCCGCGAATGGTGGCATTGTTCCTGTAGGGGCCATCGGTCGCGGCATTGAAGGGCCCATTGGCGCCGAACTTGCGCAGTGCGACGGATTCGACCGCAGCGCGCATATCCTTGAAATGCGGCGGGCAATGGCCTTCGAAAACGCCCTCAAGGCCGGTGACATGAGGCAGGGGCTGTCCGGGTATCATGTCGAAGCGAAAGCCGAGGCCGGGCACGTCCGGGTCGCCGCTGGCGCCCAGAACGCTGAACGGGTTGATGCCCTCATACATCCATCCGCCAAGGCCCATGGCCTGCAGCATCAGGGCGCCGGCATAACAGGCGGTCGACAGTTCCACCGTGACTTCCGTAAGGCCTAATTGTTCGACATAGGACAGCGGATAGGGGTTTTCCACATCGACGATGGATGTGTATTTCTCCATCCCGGGGATCGGCTGCCCGGTCACGTCATCATAGAGGCAGGTGCCATTCTGCACCAGGTAGCACATCACCAGCAGCATGTGCTGTGCGAGATCGGCTACCGGAATGACCAGCGTGCTGCCGGGCACATTGGCACACCATTCATTGTGCATTTCCATGTGTTGCGGTGATGCAGGCGTATTCAGCCGTCCGTCGGCCAGTTTGATGATGCGGGCCTTGTGCGTCTCCAAGTAGGCTTGCAGGTCAGTTTGTCCCTCTGCGGTTTTCGTCGCATGGGCCGCCATGTCCCGCGTCGGGAAAAAATAGCTTCCATGATCGTCGGTAAAGAAGATCTCGCTGGTGTGAAAACCCGCAGCCGAAGGAAAGCTCCGTCCGCCTGCGGCACCCGCATAGTTGGGCATTTTGGGAACATAGGAACGATTGTGGGGAATGAGGTTTGACCAGCCCGTATTGCCGCCGACCGTCGTCAGCAGCAGCATCTGTTCCATTTCAGACAAGGGCGCAGGCTTGTGTTTCGACGTATAGGCCAATGGCCCGTCCGGGATCGAGGCACCGCGGGCAAACCGCCGCGAACGCCGCCCGTGAATGGCATCGATCAGCGGAAACCGCGTGGCCTCGATCAGCCCTTTGGGAAGGTCCTGCATGCCGTTCAGCAACATCCGGCCCCTGGTGTTGAGCTCCAAAGCAGAAGCGCGAAGGCCAACGCCGCTCAGCACCGCACCAGCGCCCAGCAGACCGGCGCCAAACAATTTTCGTCGTGATGTATCAAACATGGTGTCTCCTTTTGCGAGCGGAAACTTCGGGAGGGGGCTCGCATGGAGACTTTCTGCCATGGACAGGTCAGGCCGCGTCAGATGCGGACCGGACACAATCGGTCCAAATAGGTCATCAGGCGTCGTTGATTTTTCTGCAGGTTGGCCTGTCAGTATGCATTTGGAGCATGTCTGCGGTAAGGCCTCAATCGAACCCGTCAAATTGCGGCAGATTGTCAGTGATTTCAAACCACGGGGCCTTGGAGCCGACAAAGATGTGGTGCGTCGGGCGGATGGTCGGATCATCAACAAGGGTTCCCAGCGGAACGTGAACATAGTGCCCCTCGCGGACAAGCGAATAGAGCAGCGATCCGCAGGTCCTGCAGTGAATGTCCTTTGCAAGCCCATTGCCGTAGAAGAGAAGATTGTCTGGGCCTGCGACGATCCGCAATTGATCGGTCTCGATCCCGCCCATGGGTTTGAAGGCCGAGCCGGTTGTCTGCCGGCATTTGGCACAATGGCAATTCATCGCATAGGAAAATGCGTCCGCCACTTCATAATGAACGGCGCCGCACATGCATTGTCCCTTCAGGATTCGATGCTCGGTCATGGCGTCAACATGCAACGGTTCCGATCAGATGAACTGCAAAAATAGATTATCAGTTATCGATCGTGTTGCTTTTGTCCTTTGGGCCTTCTTTAATTGCCAGGTGTGGTTGTCCAGCGCCTGCGGTTCCTTCAGATGCAACCTCTGGTCCCTTGGTCAGCCACAGGAAAGCTAGCACGACAATTGCGACAATTGCAATCCGTCCCAAAACAAACCGTATACCCGACAGTAACGCGCGGCGTTTCTCTTCGGTCTTGGATCGCATTAACATCCATATCCATTCACGCTATGGGTCAGATTTCCACCTCGAAATACAAATTATCTTCTGGCTCACCGGGTGCTGTGGTTGAAACTTTTTTGGTGAAGGCATCCCAGACGGCCTTTTTCACGCCTTTTGGCTTTTTCGGAAAGCTGTCGTCATCGGCGCAAAGCAGGCGGCCTCTGGTCTTTTCCGACAGTGCCTCCATCAATTCTTCCAGCGGCATTTCCGTCCATTTTTTCTTTACCGCAACCGCGCGGTTAACCGGCACCATGGCGATCAGGCCGGGATGCTCCATCATTTCCAGGCCCTTTTCCTTCAGGGTGGCATTGTGGCTGCCGTGATGGCCCACCTTGTAGAAACAGGTGCGCGCAAGCAGGTCTTTTGCACGCTTGTCCTTGCCCAGACCCGACCATTCAACATCGTGCCAGGAAAGCCAGTTTCCCACTTGCGCGTCGGCAGGAAACAACAGGACGTCTCCGTCCGGTTCCAGTTCGATGGCAAAGGCAAGGGATGTATTGTTTGTTGCCGAATCCAGTTTCATCGCAAGATCGGATGCTACGCCTGCCCATTCATGATCTATTTTTCGCCAGCTTGCGTCACCGAGGATCTTGCCGACCGCTTCTGCCTGATCATCTTCTTCAATCCCGTCATCTGCCTTGACCGTAGGGGGCGCTTCTTTTGCATTCAGATAATGCTCCTGAAAGAAAACGATATTCTCCGCTTCAGGCGCCGGGATATTAAACGCCGGTGAAAACGGGCCGCCGGCCCCATCCAGCAAGGCTGCATTCAGCGTATGGACGCCGATCATGCCGCCTTCGTCCGCGCCAAATCCATAGGTCTCGGGTGCGCTGCCGGTCGGTGCCGCCTTTTTCAGAAGCTTCCTGTTACGCGGCGGCCCCAGAATGAAAACCCGCGCCTTGTCGACGCCTTCCAGACGTCTGGGTTCACCACCGGGATCGAGGAACTCAAGTCTGTCGCCGGCCAGGGCCAGGGCCTTGTCGCGTCCATCCCGTGTGGTGGCCCGGACACCAAATGCTTCCTGGTCCGCCAAGGGCCCGACACCAAAGAAAGCAAGCATTTCGTTGACAGTCGCCGCTTCCTGGGTATCGGCAGCGCCAAAGCCGGCGGATGCATTTGTCAGCGCACTCAGCGCCATGCTCTTGGCTTTGTCGAGGCTCCTGGCCTGCTCATCCCGGGGGTTCTCCGTCCAGCCTGCCCAGGCTCCCTTGACCGCAAACCGCTCTTTCCAGTCCGGCACCTGGTTGAATGCCGAGACGTGATCCCAATGCTCATGGGTAATCACAAGAAGATCTATGATCCCGGGTGTTTTTGTTTCCGGGTCACCGCCTGTCGCCCGTTGCAGACTGTCAACGACGCGGTGCATGATGTTGGTTGCATCAGGTGTCCCCAAAACGACCCCGCAATCGATGACAATCCGGAAGGGCTGGTCGCTGTCATCGCGCGGCAATTGAACCAGCAGGCAATCGCCGATGCCCTGGCGATACATACGAATGCGCGCTCTGTAGGACTGGCTCATAATGCATCCTCCCCATGTCCCCGGTGGACAAGCGCAAAGGGTTCCGATGGGCTTGCAGGGCCACCAAAATAGTTGAAGCTCGGGCCACGCCGCAGCGACTGGCGGAAGTCATGTTCCTGCTGGATACGCTGGCCATTGGAAACCCGTTTGTAAATGATATAGCGGATGGTTCCGGTTTCGGCGTCGACAATCCAGGTGGCGCCGCCGCGATAGGAACCGCCTTCGCCCGGTACTTTGCACTTCTGCGTAATTTCGACCACCAGATCCAGGCGCTCCTGGCCCACCGTCGTGGCGCGTCTTGCGGGCCGGACAGAATGCACCTCAAAGCGCGTGATATCGCGCGTCTTTCCGAGGATCTCCTCTGAGGTGCGGGTCTCCATTGTGAAGCCGAGGCGCCTCGCTTCTTCTTCCCCGAAGGGGCGCGATTCCAGGAGGGCGCGCAGCTCGATCGCCAGATGTCTGGCGGCTTTGTTGGAGATTTCGAAGGCCTTGCTGCGCTGGGTTTCGAGTTTCCAGTCACGAAAACCGACCACCTTGTCCATATCGCGGAAGATACGGCGCAATTCATCCTGCAGCGCTTCATCGATTTCCGGCGGATACCATCTCAGGCTGTCGGCTGAAATACTCTTGACGCCGTGCGGATGGATGCCCCTTTGGCGAAAGGCGAAAACGATGGCCGTGCGGTATTCATAGGGGTCATCGGGCACAAGATCGAAGTCCGAGGTAATCAGAGCCCGCAGATATTCACCCAAAGTGATGCTGACCGGCGGGCAATAATCCAGCGCCCTGATCGTCATGCGCAAAAGATGCCCGGCGGTTTTTGCCGCTTCACGTGCCAGACGGTTGACCAGGTCCGGATGCATGTCGCCATCGGGCAATATGCCGCTTCCCTGCGTGGCAATGCGCAGGAGATCGGCACTGCGGCGATGATAGATGTCCAGAAAGGCATCAAACATGGCTGCAACGAGAACAGCGCCGCGATCATGGGCCTCACTGGAAGTGTTTTGAATGGTCATGAGATCGCCATCCCTGTTGGTGCCAAGGGCCGAGCGCAGGGCGCCATGCATGCCTGTCGCCAGACCGAACTGCCGGGCAAGACCGGTGAGATTTGCATCGAAGGATTCACGGCCCGGCCGTGTTTTGCCAATGCTGCTGCGCAGGGCCGTGTCGTGGGTAAAATGCTGGAACAGGGCGACGAGGTCCGAGAAGGCCTCATGGAAGGCGCGTGAATCCGGATTTGAGGTTTCGGCATAGCGCCGGTGCAATCCGTCCAGCAACGCGTGCGATGTCTCATGGGCAATGATGTCGTAGGACAGGCAGGAGAAAACCGTCGATCCCGGCGCGATGCCTGCAGGTGCGTTTTCCGCCTCGGCAAAATAACCGAACAGCAGTGCCTTTTTCATCGGGCTGTAATAGGCATTGGCTTCGCGCATGGCATGGGGATAAATACGCAGCCGCTGTACGAATTGTTCATGGAAACTGTTGCCGATCCGCACCTGCCGCGCTGACCACAGGGATGGTCTTCCAAGGGCTTCTTCAAAATGGCACACGGTCTTGCTGGCCACGGCAAACACCATCTGCTGATGGAAGCGTGGATCCGATTCCGATGGGGTCAGACCATCGGATGCCAGCAGGCTTGAATTGTTAAGGTCGACAGGCGCATAAAACGCCTTGCTGGCGGGATCGTAGTCGACGATTTCGAAATATTCATTGACCGGTCCGACCGCGACGTCGCGCCAGGGCAGGTTGATGACGGTATGGGCCAGGGGTTTGGTCCGGGTCGATGCATTGGCTGCCGGATCAGTGGTATATACCCGCAGGCGTCGGATGGTCGGCTGGTCGACGGGCGGATTTTTGGCCCTTTCGATGCGGCGGCGTGCGTAATAGTCGGAATCCGGATCGGGTGCGGCAGTCGGGACGGCGGCAGGCGTTGCATTCAGGTCCAGCCATTTGCGAACACCTTTTGACAGTCCCTTCTGCTCACACAAGGCTTCCTTCAGAGCATTCAGGCGTTTTGCTGGTTCCTTGATCTGCGCGATGTCTTCAATCGCATCGCCGAGAGCAGCCGATGACTGCGATGCCTGCTGGATTTCCAGCGCAAGCATGTTGTCGAAAAGCGTTGCCTGCTCACCGGCAATGCCCAATCCGCCTATACCGCGGATCAGTGCAAACCAGGCACTGTCCTTCTTGGCTTTCTTCAGGGCGCTGCTTTGCGGCGGGGCAATGCCCAGGGCATCATTGGACTGCAGAATGCCCCGTCCGTAATATTTGCGAACCTCCGCTTCATGTCCGCTCCAGGAACCGGCACTGCCAAACAGGGCGTGGCGGATGGCTTCGACGCGCATCCATTTGCGTGGATATTTTTCCAGCGTCTTGCGGTTTTTCTGAATCCAGTTCGCCGCCGCCGCTGCGATTTGCGGTGTTGCCGCAGAGGTGCCTCCACCATCGAAGTCCACCTTGTCACCGCTGTGAATGCGCGCCCAGGGGACATTCGGCGTAAAGGCTGCCATCGCCTCATTCACCCGGCTGTCGGGCCCATAGTTGCCGGCCATCAGATCCGCATTCAGGTCGGCATAGGGATCGAGCCTGTCGCCGTGGGTGCGGGCCTGCACACCGCAGGCGCCGACAACGCGGTTGAACCTGGCCGGGTAGACCATAAACCGGGTCGGCAATTTGGCGTAATTGTTGCCCGCCGCCGTGACAATGAAAATGCCCCGATCATAGGCACGGTTGATCGCTTCGGCCCAGGCATGGCTGGCCAGGCCACCCATGCTCATGGTGACAATATCGATGCGGCTGGAAGGCTTGTTTGCAAGGCTGTTTACATATTCGAAAGCCTGGGCGATGGCGCTGGTGCGAAACAGGACAACGGAATTGGCCACCCGGACCGGCACCACACGGGCAAAGGGCGCGCCGCCCAGATCATGTTTTGAAATTCCATGGGCGCCCCAGGCCTTGCCGGCAAGAATACCCAAAGTGCCCGTGCCGTGCCCCACATTGGTAAAAAAACCATCGGTGCGGTCGCGGGCATCATTGGGATGATCACGGTCGACAAAATTGCGTTGCAGATTGAAATCCATGTGGCGCGGCAATGTTGCATGGGCCGGGTCATAGCCGGTGTCAAAATGAGCAATGCGCACCCGCTCATCGTCGGCCGGATTGCCGCTCGCCTGCCTGGCCAGATCCAACTGGGAATGGCGCGCGTCGCGAAACCAGTCATCATCCGGCAGGGTATTATAGGCCGGGTTCTGCGGATCATTGGGACGGTGCGGATCATCGCTGCCGCCAAACCCCAGCCCTGCGGCGCTCCTGTCATCCATCAGCCATTGCTGCGACAGGTCCGGTTCGGCAAATTCAATCGTTGCATCACCCACCCGGCCGCCATTTTCAACAATCTGGTGACACAGATCCCAGGCGTTGACCGGTGGCGCTTCCATGCCCATGGAGCCCATGTCCACGCTCGCAAGCCACCATCTGCCGGCACGGCGCATGGAAAACCCAGAGCCTGCAACCTGCTTGTTCAGCGGTTCAAGCGTCAGGCCGAGATTGGTGGATCCAATCGCGAGTTGACCCCTCTGGCTGCGCGGTTTCGCACCGGCAGCAAATTTCAAAAGCAATTGTGGGCGTGTTGTAACAGCAAACATTGTCGTATCACCAATTCCTGTGCGCCAGACTGAAGTGTCTGTCATGATGCGTCGTCTGGAGATTACTTTTATGCGCAGTGTTATCTTTGGCTGAACCGAAACCCTCCGTGTATATTTTCAGTTGATCGGCAACAGGTCAGCCATCGTAGATCACGGGCTTTGAAACGCAACCTCTTGTTGCGCAGGTGATCGCCATCACTTGTCGATGAATTCGTTGTTGGCGGCATCATAGACCTTGTGTCCCAGAACATTCTTGCTCTTCATTGCATGGATTTTCGCAGCGAGTCTCTCATTGCGATCCTTGTATTTTTGGTGGTTGACAGTCAGCAGCGCCTTTTCCCTGGCCGACTTTTTCAAAGCCTTCCTCACCGTATCCTTGCTGGCCCGCCCATGGTGATGGATATCTGCAATAATCGCGCAGATTGTATCTTCCTGACCATTCAGGTCATACCAGGGATGATAACGCCGGGTCATCTTGTGTTGCAGGATGTCAGCCGATACCCGCACCTGCGCCGCTCTGCAGTCCGGGTCGTGTGCGGTCCAGTGCATAAGCCGCGCCACGTGCAATATTTCCTGTTCATCAATCAGCTTGCGCCGGGGATTGAGAAAATTCATGAAGAGTTGCAGTTGATTGTCGAAGACCTCTTCCAGATCGGTGAGGCCGCCATCGCTGTCTATCCGGTGCAGCCGATCATTGTGCATTGTGAGTTCGGGGAAATAATCCCGGGCGTTGGGGAGTTTGAGGAAGGCGCGGAAAAGCAGGATGAGGTTGTCCCGAGGCGTGTGTGCGGCAAGCTGATAGAAGCCGAAGGTGAATTTGGCCCTGTCATAGGTATTGGGCAGGTTCATGAAGCTCTGACTTTCGCAATGGGCCGTTGCATCGATAATATGGGCCCAATGGTCGATCTGATCGACATGGTCATCGGCCTGATATTTCACGCCGTAGTACTGGTTCACCGGAATATAGATGCCGTGATATTTTTTTGATGGATTGTTCACCTCGCGGCCCACCAGAAACTCGTTTTGGTGATTTCCCGATAGCGCTCTGGAAAACCAGTCGCGATTGCGTTTTTCCAGACTGAACGCAATGCCGCGGACAACAGGCGTGCCCGTCGGCTGTATATTCAGCAACAGATCAGAACCGGGGATGGTGCCGAAAAAAAGCGCCTGATGGCCCGAATAGACCGCCTGAAAGGTATCCAGAAATTTCTGCGGTGACCATTTCACCACTTTGTCCGGTGTGTTGGAATAGTGATAGATGCTGCCGTCGCAGTAGATGCCAATGTGCTTTTGCGGAATATTGCCCATTTTTTTCGAGGGCAGATCAACATTGTTCTGCCGCGTCACGAAAACGAGTTGTGTCAGCGATTTGTCAGCGTCGTTGAACAGGCCTACCTTTGGACACCGGGCAAAAATTTCATGCACGCGGACATTCCCGGGTTGCTTGTTGCCACCCTTGAAGTCAACGCAGTTGAAAGAGAAATCCAGACCCGTCATGTGACTGACAAAGTGGGCGCAATGGTTCTGTTTGTGGTCGTGGAAATTGTTTGGGCAGACCTGGTCGATCGATTTTCCCAGTGCCGCTTCGAGTGCCGCTTCGAGTGCTGGTTTGATATCGCTCATTGTACCTTCACCATGGATCAGCAGCGATACCAAAATGATTCATCCCCGCCTTGCAGACAATCAGGATGCAAGCGGGATGCGTCGCTGCTTAGGGCTCTGGCTTGAACCATTCATCCGGCTTGGATAAAGGCGAGATTATTGAAGCACCGTGAAACCAGCGTGAATCCGGTTCGCGGGATGCTTTTCACGCCGCATTTCAGGCGAGGGCGGTTCGCAAAAATTGGCAGCTTTGATGGCGGACAATGAAGCCGCTGGAGGTCGTCCGTACTTTATTGCCAGTTGAGGCAATTCGCTATGAAGGGTTGTTGTCTTGTTAGGCGCTCGCGTGGGATCTGGCCCATCGCCGAGCGCAATGGGCCTTGCAATTGGCCTCAAGCACTTGGGCCAAACAAACGGAGGCATGACCGGATCAGCAACCAATGGGTTTTGCTGGTTCAGCCTTTGCTCAGGCAATATCCAGACCATCAGCGGACCAGATAGAAATCCAGAATGACGCTTGCCTTTTCGCGCGCGCCTGTCCCCAAAAATATCATGTTGTTCATCCAGGCATACCGCGGATCACCCGTTTCGAAGCGCGCCATGCTGCGCATGTAATAGTCTTCCGGCGCGCAGGGCTCACCTGCTGCCAATCGCTTGATCACATCTTCGGGCCCGTGTCTGTGGCCAAAATTGATGACCTCGATCAGCGCGCCGTCGTCGGTTTCAATGGGATAGCGAGCGTCCAGCTGGGCAAGCCCTGATGCAAAGATGGTCTGCCAGTCGGCGCCCACATTGACGACTTTCCCCGACAGATAAGGCCCCGACACCTTGCCGCCAAGGATCGGGATGATGCGTCGTTTCCCGGCACGCCCTTCACCCAATTCGCGGATGGGTCCAAGTTCGACGATTACATTGCAGAAAAGTTCAAGTGTGGGTTCTGGAAGCTGCATTCCGGGTCCTCTGGTTGTATTTGCGTGCTGGGCACTGACATTCATATCGGAAAGGTGAAGATCAGGTATGGCGTGTTTTGGGTTGGTGCGTCAATTCCTGTAGGCCCCGGGAGCCGGAACCCTTTGCCGGCGATAGGCGGATGCCGTCATGCCGACCTGTTTGCGAAACAGACGGCGAAAACTCGAGCCTTCCGCATAGCCGACCTCCAGGGCAATATCATCGATTGGCATATCGGTGGCTTCCAGCATCTGCTTTGCCTCTTCGATGCGCAATGTCTGCAGGTATTCCACCGGCGATTGCCCGGTGGCGCGGCGGAAACGACGCAGGAAACTGCGTTCGGAGCGGCCGCTGCGCTCAGCCATTGTGGCCACCGGATTGGCAGACTTGTAATTGTCAGCCAGCCAGATTTGCGCGTCTGCCACCAGACGGTCTTCGTGCTGTCGCCCGGCCATCAGGGACCCGTAATGCAATTGGCCGTCATTGTGGGTTTGCAGCAGATAGACCCGGGCAATGCGGCGCGCTTCTTCCGGATCGACAAAATGCCCGATCAGGTACAGCAGCAGATCGGCCCAGGCCGATGCCCCGCCTGCGGTGATGACCCGGTGGCCCTCGCCTGAAGGCACCAATATGCGTTCGCGTCGTAATTTCACCTTGGGATAACGCTGTCTGAAGGTATCGAAGTAGCCCCAATGGGTTGTGGCGTCTGTATCGTCCAGCAAACCGGCCTCGGCCAGCAGAATGGCGCCCGAGCAGACGGATGCCACCGTCGCGCCGTGCGTGTGGGCAGAGCGCACCCATTGGGCATAAAGGCCAAAATCATTGGGTGGCGGGCCGGTGGGATCGATATGGAAATCCGTGATGATGATCAGGTCGGGATGCGGGCAATCGTCAAGCCCGCCATCGGGGACGATCATGCGCCCGTTCGGATCGTGATAGGCTTCGCCATCGACGGAAAGCAATCGGGGATGAAAGGCCGGTGGGCGCGCTGGGTGACCATGCAGCATCTGCCAGTCACGCCCCACTGAGGCAAGCACATCCAATATGCTGAAGGTCACCGAAGCGCTGGCACAGGAAAGACCCAACACGACAGTTTCGATCGCCTTATTGCTGTTGTCCGAACCGTGGTCTGGCATGGATAGCCCGATAGGAACCATTGTTTTATGCACGCTCCCTATCACATTTTCCGCGGGCCGTCCAAAATGCGGGCGTTGAAGTTTCCAGCGTTTGTAGCGGACATGTCGATAGAAAACCGGTTGCGCGCCGGTGTCGTGAGAAGGGTCACCCGCCAGGCAAGCCGCTTCGGCCTCATGGTTCGCAGATGATTTCAGGTTGTTTTCCGGGCGTTTATACGGCATCCTATGCGTGTGAAGACGGTCGTGGTTGAAACAATCATTGAGGGCTTCTTTATGACTGCGAATACGTTTGGTTCACATTTTGATCTGAATTTGACGCGCCGGCTTCGGGTGTACTCGGTCGACCCCAGCCTTGCCTCGCGCATCAGTACACGCGAAATCAATGAAATCACCATCGATATTCCATGGGAATCCTATCTCGGCGGCAAAGCCGTCTCAGCCAGTTCCACCCACGCTGATATTGAGGCGCTTTCACATGAGGATGTCAAGGAGCGTAAAAGCTCCCTCAAGCCTGGCCCTGTCGGCGAATATGTCGAGGTGATCGACTATGATCCGGCCAGTTCGGTGTTTTACGTGCCGGTTGATCTCAATGATCCACGCCTGCTGGCAAGCGACGGATTGGCGCCTTCAGAGGCCGACCCGCAATTTCATCAGCAAATGGTCTATGCGGTGACGATGGCCACCATCCACCGCTTTGTTCAGGCTTTTGGCAGGCCGATCTTCTGGTCCAATCACATTGTCATCGGTGACAAATATGTGGCGCAATTTGTGCGGCGGCTGCGGATCTATCCGCATGCCCTCAGAGCGCGCAATGCCTATTACAGTCCGGCCAAGAAATCCTTGCTCTTCGGCTATTTTCCGGTGACGGCCAAAGACAGTGAGAACACGCCGGGCACGACGGTGTTTACCTGCCTGTCGCATGATATTATTGCCCACGAGGTGACACACGCGCTGCTGGACGGAATTCATCCGCGCTTCAATGAGCCAAGCAACCCGGATGTCCATGCCTTCCACGAAGCCTTCGCCGATCTGGTGGCGCTGTTTCAGCGTTTTTCCTATGCGGGAATTCTCGAGCGGGAAATTGCCAATACGCGCGGTGACCTTTCCAGCGAAACCATGCTTGCACAATTGGCCGGACAATTTGGGCGTGCCACCGGGCATGGTTCGTCGCTGCGTGATGCGCTGGGTCAATGCGACCGGCAAACCGGCCAATGGAAAATTCGCGAGCCCGATCCCTTTGCACTCGACCGGGAAACCGAGCCGCACAAACGCGGATCCTATCTTGTGGCAGCGGTTTTCAAGGCTTTCAACCTGGTCTATGCCGAACGGGTGGACGACCTTTTTCGCATTTCAACGCAGGGCACCGGTGTCCTGCCGGATGGCGACATCCATCCCGATCTGGTCAACCGCCTGGCCCGAGAAGCGCGCGAAACGGCGGCGCATATTTTGCGCATGTGCATTCGTGCAATCGATTATTGTCCCCCCGTCGACATAACCTTCGGCGATTTTCTGCGCGCCATCATCACCGCTGATCTGGACATCAATCCGGTCGATGAATGTGGTTATCGTGTAGCCTTTGTTGAAAGCTTTCGTGCCTGGGGTATCTACCCGCACGGCACCAGGAGCATGTCCATTGAAAGTCTGCGCTGGCCTGGGTTTGCCGAAGCCTTTGCGCGGGCAAAGGCGCTCGCCGACAATGAGGCGGTTCATGCCGAATCCATTCAGGTGGTGGGCACCAAGGGCCGGATGATGGCGCAGCAAAGCCTTGACGGTTTTCTGGACGCCGGTCCCGACGGCAGCGGGACCGATGAAATGCTGCTGCGTGATGTCAGCCGAACCAAACGCAAGTCTTTCGAGGCGCTGGATCTGCGGCAGGACCGCTTTGATCTGTGGAAGCAGATGAAAGCCAATGGATACTTCATCTGGCGCTGGCTGATGCAGGACGATGAACGCGAGGTCGTCGGCACGCTGGGTCTGGTCATTGACGACAACAAGGCGCCCGCCACGGTCTATCGCAACAGGAAAAACGAACCGACGATCGAAGTGCATTCGGTGCGCCCGATTGTTCTCAAGACGGATGAATTCGGCGAGCAGAATTTCCTTGTTGTCGAGGTTCTTCAGCGCAGAAGAGGCTATCTGGATCCTGAAAAGCAAAAGAAGATGGATCGCACGAGAAAGCCTCTGTCACGCGATGAGCATGGCGATTTCACCTATCGGGCTGGCTGTACCTTTCTGATCAACCCGGAAAACAAGGAAATCCGCTGGGTCATGAGGACGGCCGGCACCATTGTCGCCGACAGTGAACTGGAGCGCATGCGCCGCTATCTGACAGGCGACAATCTGCCCAATCTCAACGAGTTCGCGATCACCAGTCCGGCGACCATGGGGCTGGCATCCACGACCATGCGCGATGAACCTTTTGCCCTCCTGCACGACCAGCATGAGGATTAAGACCAATGCCCTTGATGACAGCCCCAAAATCAGGCGCCAGGATCAGAATGTACCGTCAGGGACATGGCGATTGTTTTCTATTGGCTTTTCCGCGTGAAGGCGGTGGAAAGCCGGTCTATATGCTGATCGACTGCGGTTACAAGCCGGGATCGCAAATTACCAGAAAAGGCAAGAAGGTTGATGCCAATCGCATCGTGAAAGACATTGCCGCCGCGACCGGCAAGAAGATCGATATCGTGGTGATTACCCATGAGCATCAGGATCATGTCAACGCTCTGGGCAAGTTCAAGGACTTCGAATTCACAGAGGCCTGGTTTGCCTGGACCGAGGATCCCAATGACGCATATGCGCAGGAATTGCGCAAACGGCACAAGGATCAGCTTCTCGGGCTGCTGGGTGCGCGCCGGGCCCTGAAGCTGGCCGCAGATGGAAACGCTGGCGCATCGGATGCCCTCGAGCGGATCGACGAATTGCTGGCTCTGGAACTGGGCAATGACGACGATGACGCAGACGATGCGGATAATGCCATCCTCTCCAGCCTGAATATTCCGGCGGTCTTCGGAGCGGCCTCCGATCCGCTCAAGTCGAAAAACAAAAAGGCCATGTCCCTGATCAAGAAACGCGCTGGAAACCGGCTGCGTTTCATCAACCCTCACGAAAAAGTCCTCCCGTTGGGAGAGGCGGCAGGTATCCGTGTTTTTCCGCTGGGTCCGCCCAGAAATGTGGACCTTTTGTCCGATGAAGACCCCAAGGGCAGCGAGGGATTTCCCGGTCACGGCATGGCGACATCACTTTCCTTTTTTGCCGCCGGTGCAAACCGCGCCAATGGCGCTGCGGGCAGGGCGGCAAGCGTGATTGCCGGTAAGGAACAGCCGGAGGCCGAAATGCCCTTCGACCCAACATTCAGCCTGCCGAAGGATACGGCTCTGGAGCCCTTGAAGCATGACGGATTTTTCAGCCGCAACTATGGTGAAGGCGAGACGGGCAATCCGGATGATGATTTCGAAGCGCCTGCCGCTGCTTCCTGGAGACGCATCGATGAAGAATGGCTCTATTCGGCGGAAACCTTTGCGCTCAAATTGAATCGCGGCATCAACAACACCAGCCTCGTTCTGGCCATTGAATTGACGAAAACCGGCAAGGTGCTTCTGTTCGCCGGTGATGCCCAGCTCGGCAATTGGAAGTCATGGGATGATGATGTGTTTGTCGTCGACGGCAAGACGCAGACTGCCAGGGATATTCTGGGCCGCACCGTCGTCTACAAGGTTGGCCACCACGGCAGTCACAATGCAACGCTCAAAGGCAGCGCGGAGGACGCCTATCCAAACCTTGGCTGGATGGGGCGAGGGCCCTATGAAGCGGAATTCACCGCCTTCATCACCGCGCACAATCGTTGGGCGCTTGACAAGGCACGCTGGAATCATCCGCTTCCTTCCATCAAGAAGGAACTCATCAAAAAGGCTCGGGGCCGCGTATTCCAGACGGATGAAGACGCGCCTGAAAAACCCGACAACGTGTCCCAGTCCGACTGGGACGGCTTCATGAACGATGAGCGGGTCAAATGTACCGATCTCTACTTTGAATTGACTGTGCTGGACGATTAGGTCCCTGCCTGCAAAGGAGAAACGCGATGTCTGTCAAAATCAATGGTGAGGACAAACGCCTTGGACTGGCGCTTTCCGGCGGCGGCTTTCGTGCCGCCGCCTATCATCTGGGCGTTTTCAAGAAACTCGATGAGCTGAAACTCCTGGACAAGATTGACCTGCTTTCCTGTGTCAGCGGTGGCAGCATTGCGGGGGCCTTTCTGTGCGCCAACTGGGACAAGGACGACACCCTCGAGCGGCTGGAAACCTATCTTCGCACCAAATCGATTGCCGTGTCATCCGTGCTCGGCGGTTTGCTGAGCCCCTTTTCTTCACGGCTGGATGAACTGGCCAAGACCTATGACCGCGACCTTTTCGGCAAAAAGAAACTGTCCACTTTGAAAAAGGGGCCGCGCATCTATCTGAACGCCACCAATCTGGCGACCGGCAATATGTTTTTTTTCGTGGCCGGCGGCAATGGCGCCACGGAACTGGGGGAACATGAACTGGGACAGGCGGATGGCTCGAAGATCAGGATCAGTGCCGCAGTGGCCGCATCATCGGCATTCCCGCCTGTCTTCCCGCCGTTGCGACTGGAGGAGGGCGACTTTCCCAGCGATCAGGTGGACTATGTCACGCTGACCGATGGCGGCGTCTATGACAATCTCGGCGTCAATCCGCTGATGCGGGTCAAACGCAACAATCTGGACTACGCGCTGGTCAGCGACGGCGGCAAGCCCTTTGCCAATAGTCCGGACCCGACGGAATCCGGCTCCATAGTCCTGAAGGAAGCCATCAACATCCTGATGGAACAGGTGCGCGGATTGCAATTCGAGCGTCTCAGCCTGGGGCACAAGGCCGGGCAGGGGCCCAAGCCCCTGTGGTTCTCGATTGACAGCGCCGAGGGAGAACTGCATCCGGGCGACGCACATTTCGCCTCGCTGATCGGCACCAACCTGACTCGCCTGTCATCGATAGAAATGGATGTACTGATGCGCCATGCCGGGGCGCTGTGTCAGGCGCGGATCGAGAAATATGCGCCTGAATTGATAGCGTAGCACGCTTATGGATAGTCCCCGTTGCATTTGGACAATGTGGTCTAGTCACCATAACTCAGTGCACTATCGGCCATACGCGTCGGCAGCAGGTGCGACCGGAATGTGTCGTGACGATGCCGGTCTTTGAGTGTTTCGGAACCACCGAAATAGAACCGGATGCCGCCGTAGGCCCGGTAGAAATCACGATCACCAAAAGCCCCTTCCGCAAACAGGGACAGGCCCGGCAGAGCAGCAAAGCCCGGCCTGTATTCCACGCCGACACGGCCGAGGAAATCATGATTCGGGTTTGTCTCGGCACCGGTTGTCAGCAAGAGGTCATCGTTCAGGTACCATTCGAAATCCAGTCGCCCCATGAAACCGTCATTTCCCTGGCCCTCGGAAAACTGGTATCCGGTCAGACCTGAAAACGTCACCTGTTCCAGATAATACTCGCCTTCAGCTGCAATCAAACCGGTTCCATTTGAATCTCCGAACAGATTGCCGGATTCGGTTTGCACGAAACCGGCTGCAAAGCCGAGCAGGCCCATGTCTGGATTGCGCCAGAACAGATGCAGCGCGCCGCCGCCGAAAAAGTCGCCGTCATGGGCACCCAATGTCCCATCAATGCGGGCGCCAAATTGTTCGGCAAGCGGCATTGTGAATGCACCTTCCGTAACAAATGTGCCTTTATCATCCAGGGCGCCACCCATGATTGCCAATTCGGCATTGGGAGCCGATACGGCATGGTTGTTATTGGCAGCACCACCAGCGTGGGCTGTCGCAACCGAGCCGATGCCAAGAAAAGCGGCAACAGCGGACACATTGGCCTTTTTTGCGATACGTTCCAGAATGCCACGGCCAGCCTGCAGCGAACGATTGTCAATGGGTGTGGCGTCGAAGCCCGGGTCGGAGAAACAGACCCGAACCGTGGAAATGAAATCGGTCGCGTCCCTGTCGCAGGTTCCCTGCAGAATGGTCCGGATCAGCGGTTCGGACACCAGCATATGCGGGTGCCCGGATGATGCATCTTTTGGAAAACGATCACGATCAAGGACCGTGAACAAGGTTCCCGTGCGGCTGTCCCAGAGCAGTTTTTTGACACTAGGGCCAAAAACACGCCTCATCTCATGCGCAAACCGAACAAGTTTACCGGCCCGGTCAAAGACACCTGTGGGGTCAAACAGGATTTCATCGTGCATGAAGGGCAACACAAATGCCTCCAGGCTTTGAGCGCGTTCAAGCGTGCGCACGCTATGTCTTGCAACTTTGCAACGGGCATATCTGCTGTCAGACAACAGGTAGGATGATAATTTTCTGGATTGCTGCCGTGACATGGCGTTGCGTGGTGCGTGAATTTTCAGGACCGACTTTTTTCCGTTGGCGGACCTGTCGGCACCAACCAGGAAAGCGCGGCCATAATTGCCACCCTTCAAGAGGCGTGAAAATTCTTGAGAAATCCTGGTATGATTATTGGTCGATAATGGCAAACCTGTTCTCCTCGATACGTCTATATGAAAAGCTCCCTCGGCCAGTCGAAAAAAGACTGTAAGCGCTATAAATCTACACCATGCCCACGGGGGTTTCTATAAAAATCAACCTTTTGTTAACCTTTCTCTGAGTTCTCCCCTATCCAATGTCGAGAATACGGCGAAAAAAATCATTTGCAAATCCCGGTCTGGGCCGCGGATCGCTGGAATGCATGTATCTCATACAGTCTTGCGCCAGGGCAAAGGCCCGCCGACGTGCCAATCGCGGTTTCCTTGCCTGTTCACAGGCGGACAACCAGAATGGCCACCATGGCTCTACCCGCTTTTGCCAGGACCAATTGCTGATCCTTTCGCGGTTCTCCATGCAAAGCGCCTGATATTCATTTTCATTGGTCAGTATGTTTTTCAGAGACAGGGCAAATGCTTCGGGATCGGGGTTTTTCAGAATGTACCGCGATTGCAGGGGGCCGAAGAGTTCCGGGACAATGCCGACATCCGTCGAGACGACCGGTACGCCACAGGCCATGGCCTCCAAAACCGGGTTGGGTGTTCCCTCCATTGATGAGGTGCAGGCCAGAATATCAATCCTGCGATAGAACTGCGGCATTTCACTAAATGGGATGTGCTTGACTTGTGGATCGGCAACCTTTGCGATCGCGGGCACGCCGGCATTTTTCAGATATTCCAGCGCAGGCGTGAAAAGCCGATGGTAGCCCTTGGGATCACCACCTTGATGTTTGCCCCATTTGCTGTTGCCCACCCATCCGATAACCGGTTGGACGCGTTCGCACTGAACCTGGTCGCCCGGATAGAACAGGTCAAGATCCACGCCATCTGTTATCACGCAATCAGGAGGCGGAAGATCGGGTGCAGATGCATAGATATTCTGCAGCTTTCGGGACGAGACCGAATAGGCATCGATCAGATGAAAAGAGGTCGTCCGCTCGAACAGCGCTTCCTGTGAAAGGTGCAGGTGGTCGTAAACTGATGTTGTCAGTGCGCGGGTGCCGATAATTTCAACGATATCGGTGAAATCGACGCCCATCTGGTGGGCAGCCGACAGCATGGTCTCCGGTCTCAGAAATTCAAAAAGGTCCTCTCGCCAGAAAAGATGAACCAGATCAATCTGTTCCGACGCGATGACCTGATAGAGCCTTGTCAAATCGCGGTTTCTGCCGGACATCATGAAATATTTGCGGATGTCGAGATAATCTGGCGCGAACCGGATGATATTATTGGCAATGTGGTCAAATGCCCAATTGGGTTGATCCGGGCACAGCAGAATGCGCAGCGGGCGTTTGAGAAGCGCACGCGCTTGACTGGCGGGATCGGTCAACTGCGCCTTGTCATCCATTCTTTGCCCCACGCTCTCAAAAACGCTCAGTCGTAAATGGGCCGGCTTTCGTGAAAGCCTTGTCTGGAGACAAGTTCAGCCGATAGAGTTCAATTGTCCCTGAACCGGAGCCATCAATGAAAATGTTATAGGAGCTTTACAAATGGCGCAAATGGCATTTCGCGGCTTTATTTGATATTCATTACTGACAGATACGGTGCAATTGGTGAGAAGTGCTGATGTTCTCAAGAATCTGGGGCAGGCCCCCTCCATCCCCGGCTTCGAGGCCGGATGTCTTCGGTGAACAACGCATTCTTCTGATATATGATTCAACAGACTGCTACGCTGTCAGTGCCTTTGAAAACGCAATAAAGGCGCTGCATTATGCGCGTCTGGAGTTCATCAATCTTGATTTTTCGCAGGCAGAGGAATGGCCCGACCTGACGCAGTTCAGTTCATTGCTGCTCTGTTCAGAATTTCTATTCAATCTCGATTACCGCCAGGTGGTCGCCATTCGCAGTTACGTTTCCCAGGGTGGTGGGTTAGCCGTTATCTACCGCGGATGGAACGTCGGTCTGGCCGATTTGCTTGGTGTTCCAGATGGGAAGGATTGGCCGGCCTTTTTTTCCTCTCAAGTGGAAGGTTTGCACTTTACGACGGACATTTTTCCAGGATTTCAAGAGATTCAACTATCCTCGAACGACGTATCTGGCCATGAACCTTATGATTTTGAGCCAGGTGCGCAGGCACAGGTTATCGCAACCTCCGGTCAGGGGCGTCCGCTGGTCTGGTTTGTGCGCTTCGGGAAGGGAAGCGTGATCTACTGGAATTCGGCAGTTCTGGCGGAAAAGTCGATGCGGGGCTTGATTATCCAGTCGCTGATGTGCGTACAGCAAATGTCTGTCTTGCCAATCGCCAATGTCGCGACGATCCAGATTGATGATTTTCCACCGGCCTGCGAGCCGGATTGTGACGCCCTGAAGGTGCCGGATTATGGCGACCTGCATCCCGTCACCTTCTTCCACCGTATCTGGTTGCCTGACATGACGGCATTGGCGGAAGATTTTGGCCTGACATACACCTATCTGCCCATTTTTGACTATGCGCGCGCAGGAGAACCACCCTATAAATTTGACAATTGGCACGCCCAGAAAATCGAAATCGACGGCGCGCCTGTTTCATACAAAACCCATACCGCATGGAAGGCCGCACGAACGGGTGAACTGGGATTGCACGGCTACAACCACGACCCCCTGACACTCGAATACTGGCCGGACAAAGCTGCGATGGTCAGTGCACTAAAGGCTGTCGTTGAACATTGGACGCTCAATGATTTCGGCCCGTTGCCCGCAACCTATGTTCCGCCTAACAACATCTATGATGCTGCAGGCGCAAAAGCGATCAGTGAGGCGATACCGGGATTGCAGGTTATTTGCGGGCTATATTTGTCGGGCGATTTTGAAGATGGCGCAGATAGGGAATTTGGACCCGAACCATGGAACAACCGGCTTTTTTGCATGCCGCGCGCAACATGGGGATACGAGCGCACGGACAAGCAGCGTTTTGCCATGGTTTCGCAAATCGCCAATATGGGTGTGTGGACCCATTTCATCCATGCCGATGATGTATATGAAACGCCGGGCAATTATCCGGACATGCTCTACCACCGCAATCCGGACTCCAAGCCCTGGCGACAAACGGAGCCAGGTCAGGAAGACGGACTCTTTTATGCGTTTCAGACCTGGATGGAATTCACGCGGTCAGAATTCCCCTGGCTGCAATTCGTTGAGACCAGAGCGGCTTTGCCAATCGTCAAATCGCATCTGGACAATGAGGTTGGCGTGCGCTTCGCTCGCAACAGCCTCTCGCTATCGATGAAGAATCTGACCTGTTTTCAGATCCGTCTGAACAATGGTCTGCATCTCAATCCAGCTGGCTTGTCAAATGCCGAACTGGTCCATTGCCAAAATTGTAACGGAGATGAACTTTATACGTTGCGTGCCACAGGGCATGACGTGAAACTGGAAATCCTCTAGACGCCGCATAGCCCGGCCAATTTGCCTGTTTTGTTGACAGGGGCCGCATCGCAACGAAGCAGCTGAATTTGGGCCAGGCAGTCCCTTGCCGATAGTGGAAATAAAAGAAAAAAGGAACATGTTGTCGATTGTGGCAACCGACAACATGTTTGTTTCAAGTGGATTTTGTCAAACGGTCGAAAAGGCGTCCGTTTTGATCAGTATTGCGCAAGCAGATATTTGACGAGGTCCGTTGTTGTCACGATGCCGACCAGATCGCCATCATTGTCCACGACGGCCAGAGAGTGGTGCCCTCCTTCGCTCAGCTTTTCAGCTGCCGATCGGATCGCGTCGTCAGCCTTGATCGTATTCAGATCGGTCGACATGATCTTGTCGATGGAGAACTGTGAATCGAGATATTCCGCATTGGCCGCATCCGGCGTGCCATAGGCATCAAGGCTGAGCTTCATCATGTCTGAAGAACTGATCATCCCGACCAGTTTTTTGCCATTGACGACCGGAACGTGGTGAATTGGGTTTTCCGTCAGAAGCCGGTAAACCTCGCTGGGCTTTTGAGCAATATGGGCGGTCACTGTCTCAGCGGACATGATATGGGAAACGGGCTCGTTGTGTCGCATTTTCACTCCTTGGTTACCGGGTAAATCCGGAATGTGTGTATGGAAATAACGATAGCTCTGTTTGGCTGGTCGTCGCTTGACCTGCATCAAGTTCCTCCGCTGCATTGCATTGAATGCGCCGGCAGGCGACGTGGTTTGCGGTGGTATCGGGTGCAGACCACAGCGACTATTGACTTCCCTTGCGGCGCTGGCCTAAGAATCCAGTGCAATTTTCAGGATAGATGGACGATCACAATCTTCCTGCATTGGCTAGCGATGGGGAGGCTGTGGTCATGCTGATCGTCCACACATATCATGACAGGTCAGTCCATTTCGAAGCCGTCGCAACAAGCAGGCTGTACATGTCCTCGCGATTGTATGCGACAGGCGGTCACTGCCTGCGAGCAAGGGAAAGCAGCGGCTTCAAAAGATTCGTTTCAAACTGCGACAAGAGTTCAATTCCAGCGGATATTGTTCGCGATCATTTCAACCGGAGGAAACCATGACGAAAATCAACAGAAGACAAACCATTGCCCTGATGGCAGGCGTTGCTGCATCGGCGCTGATCGCTCTGCCGGCTCAGGCCAAGACAAAAATCAAGGTTGGCGCATTGCGCTTTACCAGCCATGCCGCCAGTTTTGTGGCCTTTGAGCGAGGCTATTTTGACGATGCCGGCCTTGATGTCGAGTTCGTCTTTTTCGATGCCGCGCAGCCCATGGCCATCGCGGTTGCCTCCGGTGATGTTGATTATGCGGTGACGGCAATTTCGGGTGGCCTGATTTCTCTGGCTGAAAAGGGTGCTGCCAAGGTCGTTGGCGGGGCGTTATCGGAAGAAAAGGGCATTGATGGCCAGAAGATCCTGGTCTCGGACGCCGCCTTCAAATCCGGCGTCACCGACCCATCGAAGCTGGATGGCAGGTCCTTTGCCATTACCCAGGCTGGATCGTCTTTCCATTACATGGGCGCCAAGATCGCCGCCAAGGAAGGCATCACGCTGAAATTTGTACCCCTGCAGAAAACCGGTGCCATCATCGGTGCGATCAAATCCGGCCAGGTGGATGCCTGGTCCATCGTGCCGCATATTGCCAAGCCACTGGCTGCCAGCGGTGCTGTTCATATCATCGGTGATGTTGCCGACTATGTGGATGACTACCAGGTGACCACGGTGTTCACGTCAGCCGGCAATGCCGCCAATGAACGCGAACAGACGCAAGCCTTTTTGACGGCATTCTCCAGAGGAGCCGCTGACTTCAACGCGGCTCTGGTCGACAAGACGGCTGGCGATGACGGGGCGGAAGACATGGTGAAACTGGTTCACAAATATGTCTATGCAGACCGTCCTTACGAGAAGGCCGCGCCAAGCATCATCAATGGCGCCATGCGCATCAATGCCGATGCCGCGATGAACGTGGCGTCGATCAAGGATCAGCTGGACTGGTTCAAGGCAGAAGACCTGGTCAAGGATTCGATTACCTATGACACCCTGGTCGATGGGTCTTACGTCAAGGCCAAGTAATCTGTGCAGGGCAGGCGGTCTCGCCTGCCCGTCTTCTACTTCAGCAGAAAATCAGCGGAACCGGCATGGACCTGCGTCTTGAGAATATCGGCCACTCCTATGGAGACATGGAGGTCATGCAGGGAATGGACCTTGAGATTCCGGCTGGAAAGATCGTCTGCATCGTTGGACCATCCGGATGCGGAAAATCAACATTATTGCGGCTGATAGGCGGTCTTGAACAGCCGACCACGGGCCATGTTCTGCAGATCGGCGAGCCCCCGGCGGAAAGCCTCAACCCGCTCACCTTCGTTTTTCAGGACTTTGCACTGCTGCCCTGGCGCACGGTTGAGGGCAATATCAGCCTGGTGCTTGAGGATCATGGTATCCGGGGCAAACAGGCCGATGCCATCATTTCCGATGTGCTTGCCAGAACCAAGCTGACCGAATTTCGCAAGGCGCTGCCGAAACAATTGTCCGGTGGCATGAAACAGCGTGTGGCGATTTCCAGAGCACTGGCGGTCAATCCCGCCGTCATGCTGATGGATGAGCCACTGTCAGCCCTCGACAGCCAGACCCGCGAATTGCTGATGGATGATCTTGTCAGCCTTTGGACCCGCGAACCCTTCACCGCCGTCTATGTCACCCACAATCTTCATGAGGCCGTCAGGCTCGGTCATTTTATCGTGGTTCTGTCGCGTCGCCCCGGACGCATCCGCGAAGTGGTCGCCGTCGACAAGCCACTTGCCGAACGGGAACTCGGCGACGCCGATCTGGAACAGACACAAAAGTATTTGTGGAACCTGATGCGCGAAGAGGCGTTGGCAGCCGACAAGGAACTGATCAATGTCTGACAGCGGGCAAGCCAAGCAGACAAAACCGGTCGCCTTTCGTGGCGGCGGCTTTTCACCCATACACATCAAATGGGTTGGCCTGTCGGTTTTTGTCACGCTGATTTTGGTTCTGGAGGCGGGCACCCGTTCCGGCTTCATTTCCAACCTGACCATGCCGCGTCCCTCCGACGTCGGCTGGACCTTTGTCGAACTGTGGACAAGCGGCCTGTTGTGGAAACACGTCCTGCCCTCCGTGTCGCGGTTGCTTGTCGGCGCTACGCTTGGTGCGTCGCTGGGCATCGGCGTCGGAATCCTGATCGGTCTTTTCTCCTATATTCGCGCCGGGCTGGTGCCACTGATCTCCGCCATTTTCCCCGTTCCGAAAATCGCCCTTCTGCCGCTTTTTGTCATCTGGTTCGGCATTGATGAAACCTCCAAATATGCCTTGATCGCCTTCGGCACATTCACGCCCACCGTGGTCTCCACCTTCGGTGCGGTGGATAATGTCGACCGCTCGTTGATCCGCATGGGGCAGAGTTTTTCCCTTTCATGGTTTTCCATTGTCACCAAGATTGTGCTGCCAGGCGCCATGCCCGGCATCCTGTCCGGGCTGCGCGTATCACTGGCGATTGCCATCATCCTGCTGGTCGCCGCAGAAATGCTGGGCGCGGAATACGGCATTGGCGCCTATATATTGCAGGCCGGTTCTCTCTATGATCTGGAGCGCCTGTTTGCCGGCGTCGTCATACTGTCCGTCATGGGCGTGACCGTCAGCGCCGTGATCGGCTTCTTCGAAAAGCGTTTGCTGGGATGGCGGCTGTAACGTCTATGGAACACGGCATAACAGCTTACCACTAAAATAAATCAACAGAAGAAAAAAGTATCTCAATTGCTTAGAACTTGCACGATGATAGGAGAGTGATCCATTCTAAACATCTAATCAATAGCGCTAATTACTGCATATCGATCTAAACCTTCTAGTCAAGTATGGATCAACATTTTGCTGAGTTGAACGGGCGAGAAGAACCTTCATTGATGCATCAGACATTTGAGTGCCGAAAAGACGTCGCAAGCGTGCTTTTACCAGTGGAAAAAGGTAGTCCTTCCCCGAAGCAAACCTTAAAGCTCCAAGACGCGAGGCATTTGCTGCAAATAGAGCCTTCTTCATTCGGATCTCATGAATGTCACACTCGGCACAAACGTTGCGATACAGCCCAAATATCCGTCTAGCCGTTTTGACTGGGCAGAAAGTATCATTTTCAGGATGTTCCTTCACCAGTCGGCTACTATGATAGCCAACTGTTTCAAGATGATCAGCAATATCTTTAGTTATCGCATAACATTGGAACAGACCGAATAGTTCTTTTCTATTGCTTTCGAGCCATCCCCCAAAATTCATCATAGCAAATGCATCGGCCCTCGACACATTTGGGTCAAGAATAGTTGCAACATCGATTAACGCAGACTGACTCAATAGGTAGTTCTCTACACAATACGATCGAAGTCGATACAAATGTTTAAGATTTGGTTTGAGCCTGCCACTCAAAAGATCAAGATCGGCATCAATAATGTAAAGTTTTTTGCGCCCGTCCTCGGCTTGATCCTGCATGCACTCTTGTAGGACTTTTGCCCTCCCACCCAACTGAATTGGATCATTGAAGCGAACACCCTCGGGAAGAAATTTTATTAGCAGCTCACGCCAGACATTCTTCGCCGAAGTGTCTTCAACAAATATTTCTATTTCGTTCCGACTAGCATGAAGGTGACCCAGAGCAGGGGCAATTCCTACAGGATAAACAACGGAAGTACTCATTTTCTAGAAACAATCTCTATGCATTTCTCCACCTTGCCAATAATTATAGTAGGTGAGTGGGTGGCCATTACGAACTGAGTAGTCGAAGACACCTTCAGAAGTGCATCGACAAATTTCTCCTGCCATTGAACATGTAACGAAAGCTCCGGTTCATCAATCACAAAAACGTTCGCTTTTTCAGTTTCTGGATTGAAGTATAGGTGAGCAAATATTACTATTAGTTGGATCTCCCCAGATGACAGCGTGCGTAGGTCTCTTTTTGTATCATCTTCCCCGACGTAAAAGCTGAGGTCGCCGGTCTCATTGTATTTAAGTGTTTTTCCGCTGTCTTGAATAAACGAGTTAATTACTTTTACAAATTCATCAGCTCGGTGAAAAATATCATTTGAACTCATAGTGTAAATGGACACCATTTCGGAAAGCGCATTAATCTTATCAATATTAGTCTTGTTGTGGGCCAAGGCAAGTCGTGCCTCGAACGTGGGATCATTCCACGGCTCGTCCTCGTATCCTGTCGATTTTGATGCCTGGACTATGGACATTTTTTCCTCAATGAACTCGAAAAGTTCATTAATACGGGATAAAATTTCGTCGCCCGATACGCCTAAGAGCTTAGGTATTTTATAGATATTTTCTTTTGCTTTACTCAGCGTCTTTGGATCCACCACTTCGTTTTCCGACATCAATCCCTCAAAATCGACGGGAGGAAAATTTAGTAACTCAAGCACTAGGTTGTCCCGAAATTGGCGATCAAGCAGACTTTTTCGTCTCAGATTTTCAGTGATACTTCGCACGGCGAAATACATGGCCTCATCAAGGCTTTCGCTAAGAGAACTTCCAAAAACATTTTGCTTTCGAATGATAGTCCGGCGTGTCCTCGAATAGCTTGGAAGATACCGATAATCAGCCTCTAAAGACCTCGATCTGCGATCCAAGCCTAAGAACATAGGAGTTGGGAGATTCTGGATGAACTTAATGACTGGATGCTGCGATTTATCGTCCAATATGCCCTTGTAGTACTCTTTTTCTAATTCGCGAATACGACTAGTCGGATAATCATCTATGTCGCCAAATGGCTGAAAGGTTAAAGTCTCGTTTGGATAGCGAGAACATGATAGTGTCGTATCTGAGGTGGACTGTTCGGCCAGGAGGATAACCGGGGCGTCATTTTCTCCATCCTCGATAGTAACGGAAACAGAATCAAATGACTGAGTGGCAAGGAAGTCCAAGCGTGGCATTAGAAGCGAAGCAATAGAATTAAGCGCCGATGTCTTTCCCGTTCCATTTATTCCCGTAAGGAATGTTAAATCTTCAAAAAAATCTATATCGAAATCTAGATACCCGTTAACCGCAGTGCCGGAAAATTTTCTTAGAATCATCATTTTTCTCCAGAGAAAGCGGCAGGGGTAAACCTGTACGGCACCCTTCAATATTGCCAATATTACACCACAAACCCTCAGGCTAACCTAATGCCAGTTACTTTCAACGCAGTCGAGTCTTTGGTCAACTAAACCTTTCAATGCTCTCCCAGTCTTTGTGTGTCAGCTATTTGGTGCTAAATTTTCAGACGATCGAATCAAGTTACGAGGACACGGTGCCACTTTTCCCCGATATTCAAACTACACCATGGCAGGTCCAAGAACACAAATGAGCGTCTGTTTTCTTAGCTCAGCCCGATATGGCCATGGCAATTGCTTTCAAGGGATGAACCAGCCCGTCAATTGCCCAGAATACCCGGCAGGCGCAGGTTGTTTTCGCGGGCGCAATCCAGCGCGATCTCATAGCCTGCATCCGCGTGGCGCATGACACCGGAGGCCGGATCGTTCCACAGAACGCGGGCGATGCGCGCGGCGGCGGCATCCGTGCCGTCGCAGCAGATGACCATGCCGGCATGTTGCGAAAAGCCCATCCCGACACCGCCGCCATGGTGCAGGCTGACCCATGTGGCGCCCGATGCACAATTGAGCATGGCGTTGAGCAAGGGCCAGTCGGACACCGCGTCCGAACCATCTTTCATCGCCTCGGTTTCGCGGTTTGGGGACGCGACCGAGCCTGAATCGAGATGATCGCGGCCAATCACCACCGGCGCTGACAACTCTCCGGTTCTGACCATTTCATTGAAGGCGAGACCCAGCTTGTCACGCTGGCCGAGACCCACCCAGCATATGCGGGATGGCAGTCCCTGAAAGGAAATGCGTTCGCGGGCCATATCAAGCCAATTGTGCAGGTGTGGATCGTCCGAGATCAGTTCCTTGACCTTGCGATCGGTCTTGTAGATATCCTCCGGATCGCCGGAAAGGGCGGCCCAGCGGAAAGGGCCGACGCCGCGACAAAACAGCGGCCGGATATAGGCGGGAACAAAACCTGGAAAGACAAAGGCCTCTTCAAGTCCTTCATCCCGTGCGACCTGACGGATATTGTTGCCGTAGTCAAAGGTCGGAATGCCCGCCTTGTGAAAGGCGACCATCGCCGCCACGTGAATTTTCATCGAGGCCCTCGCGGCCGCTTTCACCGATTTGGGATCGCTCTCGCGCATGGCTGTCCACTGCGCCAGGGACCAGCCCTGCGGAAGGTAACCATTGACCGGATCATGGGCGGAGGTCTGGTCGGTGACCATGTCAGGCCTGACACCCTTTCGAACCAGTTCGGGAAGGACATCGGCGGCATTGCCCAGAAGACCGACAGATTTGGCTTCGCCCGCTTGCGTCCAGCGCGTGATCATCGCCAGTGCGTCATCCAGGCTTTCGGTCTTTTCATCGACATAGCCGGTGCGCAGCCGCATATCGATCCGTTCCGGATCACATTCAACCGCCAGGCAGCAGGCTCCGGCCATGGTTGCCGCCAGGGGCTGGGCGCCGCCCATGCCGCCAAGGCCGCCGGTCAGGATCCATTTGCCGGTGAGGTTGCCGCCATAGTGCTGACGGCCCGCTTCCACAAAGGTTTCATAGGTGCCCTGCACAATGCCCTGACTGCCGATATAGATCCATGACCCGGCGGTCATCTGGCCATACATCATCAGGCCTCTTCTATCGAGTTCGTTGAAATGGTCCCAATTGGCCCAATGGGGCACGAGGTTGGAATTGGCGATCAGCACACGCGGTGCGTCCGCATGGGTTCTGAAGATGCCAACCGGCTTTCCCGATTGCACCAGCAGGGTTTCATTGTCTTCCAGCGATTTCAAGCTGGCGACAATCTGGTCAAAGGCCTCCCAGTTGCGTGCAGCCCGGCCGATGCCGCCATAGACGATCAGTTCATGGGGATTTTCCGCCACGTCCGGATGCAGATTGTTCATCAGCATGCGCAGCGGCGCCTCGGTCAGCCAGGATTTGGCATTCAGGTCGCTGCCGGTTGGTGGGTAAATGTCGCGGGTGTTGTGCCGTGGGTTGGTCATGATCTGTGAGCCTTTGGCGTTTCGGGATGTGCCTGTGACGCCTGATCCAGTGCCCATCGCTCGATCGACACAAGGATATCGGACAGATGCCGCCGCAGTGTTTTTGCCTTTGCGGCATCCAGTTCAAACGGATGGGTTTCGCTGGCCAGATGGGATTTTTGCGTCAGTTCCATCTGGATTGCATGCACGCCTTGCTCCGGTCTGCCGTAGTGGCGGGTTGTCCATCCGCCCTTGAAGCGGCCATTCACCACGACGCTGTAACCCTCTGCCTGGCGGCAGATCCGGGCGACAATGTCCTCCAGCGCCGGGGCGCAGGTCGTGCTCTCATTGGTGCCGATGTTGAAATCGGGCAGGGTGCCCTCAAACAGAAAAGGCGCAACGGAGCGGATCGAATGGCAATCATAGAGGATGGCAATGCCATGCAGGTCGCGCACCCGTTCGATTTCCGCGGCGAGGGCTGCATGATAGGGCGCGTGAAAGGCAATGCGACGCGTTTCTGTTTCCGCGGCGTCAGGCTCCATGCCATCATGGTAGAGCGGCCTGTTGTCAAAATCCGTCAGCGGGCAGAGCGACGTCGTATTCTGGCCCGGATAAAGGCTCTTGCCCGATGGGTCCCTGTTGGCATCGATGACGGTTCGATGAAATGTGGCGCGCACCGTCGTCACATCGGGCAGCAGGCCCTGATAGAGGCGGTGGATATGCCAGTCCGTATCCGTCAGCGCTTTGCCTGTCTCGTTGAGCCGTGCAAAAATGGCTTCAGGCACAGCAAGGCCCGTATGGGGCAAGCCCAGAATGACGGGACTGTTGCCACGCGCAATTTCCACCGGGTTCATGGTGACACATGCCATTCTGCGCCCAGCGGCGGTATCAGCTGAATGCCGCTGGCGTTGACCAAAGTGCGGGTGCGCACCAGTTCAGCCGATTTTTCCAGATCGCCTGCCATATAGCGATCATCTGTGAGAACAGCGATGTCCTGTCGATAGACATCCATCACCCGGGCAAGCGCCGCGCTGGTTTTCAACGGCGCGCGAAAGTGGATGCCCTGTGCGGCGCACAGCATCTCGATACCCAATATGCGGCCCAGATTGTCATTCATGTCGGCCAGACGGCGCGCGCCATGCGCCGCCATGGAAACATGATCTTCCTGATTGGCGCTGGTCGGCGTGCTGTCGGTTGAGCAGGGGTTGGCGCGTTGCTTGTTTTCGCTCATCAGCGCAGCGCTGGTGACTTCGGCAATCATCAGTCCCGAATTGAGGCCGGGCTTTGGAGTCAGGAAGGGCGGCAGGTCGAAACTCAATGTCGGATCCACCATCAGCGCAATGCGACGCTGCGAGATGGCGCCGATCTCGGCAATGGCAAGCGCGATCTGATCGGCGGCAAAAGCGACGGGTTCTGCGTGGAAATTGCCCCCGGAGATCACATCTCCCGTTTCGACGATGACCAGCGGATTGTCTGTCACCGCATTGGCCTCGATTTCGAGCGTCGTGCCAACCTGGCGCAACAGGTCGATACAGGCACCGGTGACCTGCGGCTGGCAGCGGATGCAATAGGGATCCTGCACACGGGTATCGCCCCGACGGTGACTTTCGCGAATGGCAGAACCTTCCATCAGGGCCCTTATGGCGCTTGCTGCTTCGATCTGGCCGCGGTGACCGCGCAAGGCATGGATTTCAGGCCGCATGGGGGCGGTGGACCCCATGATTGCATCGGTCGAAAGAGCGCTGATCAGCAGCGCATTTTCCGCGCAGCGCCAGGTTTCGAACAATTCGCCAAGCGCATAGGCGGTGGAAAATTGCGTGCCGTTGATGAATGCCAGCCCTTCCTTCGGACCCAGCGCAATCGGTTCCAGCCCGGCGGCCTCCAGAGCCGCGCGACCCGGCAGGACCTGTCCTTCGAGGACGGCTTCGCCCTCTCCGATAATGACCGCGGTCATATGGGCAAGCGGCGCCAGGTCACCGGAGGCCCCGACAGAGCCTTGAGCGGGAATGACGGGGATGACTTTGCGGGCCAGCATCTGCTCCAGCAAGGTGACCAGTTCGAAACGCACCCCCGAAGCACCACGACAAAGCGAAAGCAGTTTCAGCACCATCATCATGCGCACGGTGCGTTCGGGAACCGGGGCGCCGACCCCGCAGCAATGCGAAAGGATGAGATTGCGTTGCAAGGCGGCGGCATCCCCGGGGGCAATCTTGACGCTTGCCAGTTTGCCAAAGCCTGTGTTGACCCCATAGACGGCGGCATCTCCGGCGACGACTTCGGCAATGATGGCCGCAGCGGCATCAATGCCCGGGCGGCAGGCCGGATCAACCCTGATGTCCGGTTCGTTCCAGTAGATGGATTCAAGCTGCGCAAGCGACATGGCGCCGGGTGTCAGGGTAATGGCGGTCATGAAAGGCTCCCGACAATGCGGCGAGTGAGAGGGTTGAACCCCATTCGGTAGGCGAGTTCCGCCGGGTGGGTGACATCCCACAGTGCAAGTTCGGCGCTTTTTCCAGTCTCAATGGTGCCGACATGCGCCAGCCCCAGTGCCCGTGCCGCATTCCGCGTCACGCCTGCCAAAGCCTCTTGCGGCGTAAGGCGGAACAAGGTGCACGCCATATTCATGCTCAGGAGCAGTGAGCTGAGCGGGGATGAACCGGGGTTGCAATCGGTGGCGAGCGCCATGTCCACGCCGTAGTGCCTGAAGAGGTCCACCGGTGGCTTCTGTGTCTCGCGCAATGTGTAAAATGCGCCAGGCAGCAGGACAGCGACAGTGCCGGCATTGCTGAGCGCGATGACACCTTCTTCATCCAGGTATTCCAGGTGGTCGACCGACAATGCGCCGAATTCAGCGGCCATTTTGGCGCCGCCGAGATTGGAGAGTTGTTCCGCATGCAATTTGACCGGCAGGCCGAGGCTGCGGGCCTTTTCGAAGACCCGCCTGATCTGCGCCGGCGAAAAGGCGATGCCCTCGCAAAATCCGTCGACCGCATCAACCAGGCCTTCGCGAAACGCGATCTCAAGAGTGGGAATGCACACGTCATCAATATAGGCGTCCGGCCGGTCCGCATAGTCCGCCGGAATGGCATGTGCGCCGAGAAAACTGGTGCGAATGCGAATATTGCGTTGTTTTGAAATGGCGCGCGCCGTGCGCAGCATGCGCAATTCGGTCTCGCAATCCAGGCCGTAGCCGGATTTGACCTCGATTGTCGCTGCACCTTCGGCAATAAGTTGATCGACCCGGGCGAGCGCCGCGGCCAGCAATGCGGCGTCGCTGGCGCTGCGTGTTGCTGTCACCGTCGCGTTGATGCCGCCACCGGCGCGGGCGATGTCCTCATAGGAAGCGCCCTGCAAGCGCATTTCGAATTCTCGGGCGCGGTTGCCCCCGGCGACGATATGGGTGTGACAGTCGATCAGGGCAGGGGTGATCAACCGCCCGTCCACATCCTCAATCGGCAAATGGCTGAAAGTTTGCGGAATGTCAGGTGCGGAACCCAGCCAGGATATGCTGCCGTCCACAACGACAATCGCGCCCTGTTCGATGAGACCATAGTCGGCCCCGCCCTTTGTCATGGCGGCAATTTGGGCGTTCTTGAGGATAAATCCAGTCATGGATCATCTGCTTTCGGCTTTTGCTTTCTTCCGTTATTATGTATATTCATAATAAAATATTGTCAACGAAATGGAGTGGGCATGACGCCGCTTTTTGCTGAACAGGCCCTTCTTCCCGATGGCTGGGCAAGGAACGTGCGGATCGTCGTGGATGAAGCCGGTGTCATCGCCAGCGTGACGCCGCGCCGCGCGCCGCAGCCATCCGATCTGAACCTGCAGTCGAGGCTGCTGCTGCCCGCTCTGTGCAATGTGCACAGCCACGCGTTCCAGCGGGCCATGTCGGGCATGACGGAATACCGGTCTGCCAAACACGATGATTTCTGGACCTGGCGAAGGCTGATGTATCGTTTTCTGGATGTGCTCACCCCGGATCACATCGAGGCGATTGCCGCCCTTGTTTATGTGGAGATGCTGGAGGCGGGTTATGCCGCCGTCGGCGAGTTTCACTATGTGCACCACCAGCCCGGCGGGCGCGCCTATGACAATCGCGCCGAATTGTCTGAACGCATCTTTGCAGCGAGCCAGCTGTCCGGCATCGGCCTGACCCATCTGCCGGTTCTCTACTCCTATGGTGGCGCAGGCAAAGCGCCATTGCACGGTGGACAATTGCGGTTTGGCAATGATCTGGAGGAGTTCACACGTCTTTTTGAAGCGGCCAAAAAGGCCATGAACCATCTTCCGCCTGACAGCGCAATCGGTGTCGCGCCCCATTCTCTGCGGGCCATGGACCCGCAAAACCTCAAACAGATCGCCTCACGCTTTAAGCAGGGGCCAATCCATATCCATGCAGCCGAACAGGTCAGGGAAGTGGAAGACGTCAAGGCCTGGCTGGGCGCCCGTCCGGTTGAATACCTGCTGGATGAGGTGGGCATCGATCCGCGCTGGTGCCTGATCCACACCACCCAGATGAACGACACGGAGACCAGGGGGCTGGCGCAATCCGGCGCCGTTGCCGGCCTGTGTCCGATCACCGAGGCCAATCTCGGCGATGGCATATTCAACGGGCAGGAATTCCTGGCGGCAGGGGGCACCTTCGCCATCGGTTCGGATTCCAATATTCGCATTTCCCTGTCTGAGGAATTGCGGCAGCTGGAATACAGCCAGCGCCTGTCGCACAAGGCCCGCAACATCATGGCGTCGAACGATCTGTCGACGGGGCACTTGCTCTACACGAAGGCTGCCGCGGGCGGTGCGCAGGCCCTGCAGCGCAACAGTGGCGCTCTGCAAGTCGGAAATTGGGCTGATCTGGTCGCCATTGATACGCAGGGCATTCATCTGTGTGGATTGTCGCAAAGACAGCTTCTCGATGGCTGGATCTTTTCCGGCAATGACAGGCTTGTAACGGACGTCTGGTCGGCGGGGCGTCATTGTGTGCAAAATGGCCGCCACCGGCAGCGCGATTCGATTGTGCATCACTATCGTGGTGTGCTTCGCGAACTGACCAATCTTCTGTGACGGGATCACTATCGGCATGCGCAGCTACAAGGACATTCACAATATTCTGCTTGAGCGTATCAAGAGCGGTGAGTGGCCGCAGGGCGGCTTGATACCTGCAGAGGCGGATCTGGCTCTTGAATTTGGCTGCACGCGGGTGACGGTCAACCGGGCAATGCAGGCGCTTGCCGATGGCGGGCTTCTCGAGCGGCGGCGCAAGGCCGGAACGCGGGTTATCCAGCGTCTGACACGCAACGCGCATGTCCAGATCCCGATCGTTCGCCATGAGATCGAAAAGCGTGGCGGAAATTACAAATATCTGCTGATCAGCCGGGAAGAAGTGACTGCGCCACAAAAGGTGCAGGCCGAACTGGCCATCGGGCCGGAGGAAACTGCTCTGCATATCCTCAGCTTGCATTTTGCCGATGGCAAACCCTATCAACTGGAAGACCGCTGGATTGCCTTGGGCACCGTGCCCCTGGCGCGGCAGGAAAGCTTTGATGCAATCAGCCCCAATGAATGGCTGTTGCAGCAGGTCCCCTATACAAATGCGGAACATGTTTTTCGCGCCTCACAGCCCACACCGGAAGATCATGCGCATTTGAAACTGGCGCCAGGCGAACCGGTCTTCATCATAGAGCGGACAACATGGTTGTCGGACAAGGCGGTCACCCATGTCCGGCTGGTTCACCCGGGCAACAGTTTTCAACTGGTCACCCGCGACCAGAATGCCGCCACGCTTTAGATAAAAACCGGCACCTTGCCAAAAGACATTGACGCTGGGCAATTCGATCGCCAACCTGAAAAGCGACGGAACTGTGCTCCAATTGCGGGACCAGCGCCGGACGCCAGCTTTCGGGAGCCATTGTGAGCAAGCGCTATTACGGTCTGCCATCTCTGACCAGTCTGGCCGTGTTCGAGGCCACGGCCCGCCATCTGAGCCTCAAACAGGCCGCCTCGGAGCTCAATGTCACACCCGGCGCTGTCAGTCACCAGATCAAGGCACTGGAAAGCGAAGTCGGCAAACCCCTGTTCAAACGCATCCACAGGGGCGTGGAGCTGACGCAGGCCGGTGAAGAGCTTCACTTCGTGCTGGCCTCATCCTTTGCGCAGATGGCCTCCTCCATTGACATGATCAGTTCCGGCGCATCCGAGCGAACGATCACCATCGGCGCAACCACGGCCGTTGCGGGCCTTTGGCTGATGCCAAGGATGGGGCGTTTCCTGCAGGCGCATCCCGATGTGCGTCTCAACCACCGGGTTTCCGACACCTCCTTCGATCTGGCGCGTTCGGATGTGGATCTTGTCGTACGATACGGGTCAGCTCGGCGCGACGGAGAACATTCCGTCAAACTGTTTTCCGATACGGTCGTGCCGGTTTGCAGCCCGGAGTTTGCCGAAGACCATGTGGTGCAGAGCTGTGAAGATCTGCTGGCGCAACCTTTGCTGCAACTGGAAGGCCTGGATACCGGCTGGATGGGCTGGAAGGGATGGTTTGCCGAGTGCGGCGTTGATGCGCCGCGTATTCGCGGCCCGAAATTCAACAATTATACCATTGCACTGCAGGCGGCAGAACAGGGCGCCGGCATCGCTCTTGGATGGCAGCGGCTGATCGATCGCTATCTGTCCGCGCAAAGGCTGGTTGTGCTGCCCGGTTTCAGCGTGACGCCGCCGGGGGCCTTTTATCTCTCCTGGAGCAGCAAGAAAGAACCTGATTCGTCCCTTGCGCTGGTGCGCGACTGGCTGGTGCAGGCGGTCTGAGATTTCAGGTGAATTTTACTCACCTGAAAGCGAATTGATTCCGAATTGATCGATACCCGGTTTGTGCGTCATGAATGCAAATAGAATGCGTTCTCATGGAGGGTGTGATGGGTTGTGTTCAGCAGGTTGATCTGGAGCGTGTCATGAGACCCGTCCATCAGGCGCAGGGTCTTGCCAATGAATTCTATGTGGACCCGAACCTGTTCGAGCAGGAAAAATCAGCCGTCTTCTTTCGGAACTGGACGGCGATCGGTTTTTGCAAGGATGTGCCCGAACCCGGCGATGCCATGCCCGTTGATCTGCTTGGGCAGCCCCTGTTGGTGGTGCATGGACGTGACGGCATGGTGCGGGTTTTCCAGAACACCTGCCGCCACCGTGGCATGATCCTGATGGAGCAAAAAGGCAGACTGCGTGGCGCGATCCGCTGTCCCTATCATTCCTGGTGTTACGATCATGACGGCGCCTTGAAAACCACCCCCCATGTGGGCGGACCGGGAAAGAATATCCACGAGGATATTGATCGCAGCACCTTGGGGCTGTTTCCCATTCGCTGCCATGTCTGGCGCGATATCCTTTTCGTCAATCTGTCCGGCTATGCACCGGAGTTTGACGATTACGCCGCAGACCTGAAGGCACGCTGGGTAGAATTCGATCAGCCCATGCATCCCGGCGGCGAGGAAAGTGCGTTTCGCCTGGAGCTTGATACCAATTGGAAGCTGGCGGTCGAAAACTATTGTGAAAGCTATCATCTTCCCTGGGTTCATCCCGGTCTCAACAGCTATTCCCGGCTGGAAGACCATTACAACATCGAACAGCCAGGGCGATTTTCAGGGCAGGGCACCCGCGTCTACCGGCCAATGATCGATGAGGGGGGCGCGCCTTTTCCGGATTTTGAGGGCCTTGGTGACAAATGGCAGGCCGGTGCGGAATATATTGCGCTTTATCCCAATGTCCTGCTGGGTGTGCACCGTGATCATGCCTTCGCCATTATCCTGCAGCCGGTGACCCAGGAAAAGACCATCGAGCACGTGCAGCTTTATTACGCCACCGGCGATACGGCCGAGGCAGACCGCTGCGAAATGCGCGCCGCCAATGCCGAACTCTGGAAGACGGTGTTTGCAGAAGATGTTTTTGTGGTGGAAGGCATGCAAAGGGGACGGCACGGGGCGCAATTTGATGGCGGACGGTTCTCTCCGGTCATGGACAGTGCGACCCATCTTTTTCACCATTGGGTGGCTGGCCAGTTTGCTGCTTCGCTGCAGGACAAAGAAACGGTCTGATGGTGAACGCGGAAAATTTGAACGCAGCCTTGCTGGATGCCCACGACAGAGCCGAGGGCGGTCGATTGGCAGAACTCTATCACAGGGCTGCAAGCATCAGTGAACAGGCCGGTGAGATGGACCAGGCCTGTTTCTATTTCACCCATGCCTATGTTTTTGCCCTGCAGGAGGGCCTGCCCATGTCTACGGACCTCCATGCACGGCTGAAAGCGCTTGGTCGCGAAGAATAACAGCCCGGCAGATGCAACAAGCCAGTAATCGAAAGTGAACAGATGAAATCACATGCAAAGGTCGTGGTCATTGGCGGTGGTGTCGTCGGATGTTCGGTTCTCTATCATCTGACCCGCTTCGGCTGGCGTGACGTGGTTCTTGTTGAGCGGTCTGAGCTCACGTCCGGTTCAACATGGCATGCAGCCGGCGGCATGCACACGATCAACGGGGATCCCAATGTTGCGAAACTGCAAAAATATACGATTGATCTCTACCGCGAGATAGAAGCGCTTTCGGGGCAGGATATCGGTCTGCACATGACGGGTGGGGTCATGTTGGCTGCCACCCAGGCGCGTTTTGACTGGCTCAAATCCATCGTCGCCAAAGGAAAGATCACCGGGCTTGAGGCAGAGATCATTTCGCCGCGCGAAGCCCACGATCTGATGCCTTTGCTGGATCCGGATCAATTTGTCGGCGCCCTTTACGATGAGGTGGAAGGCCATCTGGACCCCTATGGCACAACCCATGCCTATGCGAAATCCGCCAAGATGGGCGGCGCCGAAATATACACCCATACAAAGGTTGAAGACCTCGTGCAGCGACCGGATGGCCATTGGCGGGTGATTACCAACGCCGGTGAAATCATCGCCGAGCATATCGTCAATGCCGGTGGTCTTTGGGCGCGGGAGGTAGGTCGCATGGTCGGTCTGGAGCTGCCCGTCCTGGCGATGGAGCACATGTATCTGATCACCGAAGACATGGATGAGGTGGCCGATTTCAACCAGGCCACGGGCAAGGAAATGCTCCACGCCGTCGATTTCGATGGTGAACTCTATTTGCGGCAGGAACGCAAGGGCATGCTGATGGGCACCTATGAGAAGGATTGCCGCCCCTGGAGTGAACGCGAAACACCCTGGTCCTTCGGGCACGAATTGCTGGAGCCGGATCTGGACCGGATCATTCCCGAGCTGGAAGTCGGCTTCCGGCATTTTCCCGCTTTCAACAATGTCGGCATCAAACAGATCATCAATGGCCCCTTTACGTTTTCGCCTGATGGCAACCCTTTGGTCGGTCCGGTGCGCGGTCTGCGCGGTTTCTGGTCTGCCTGTGCCGTGATGGCTGGGTTTTCACAGGGTGGAGGCGTCGGCCTGGCTCTGGCAAACTGGATGATCCATGATGATCCGGGCTTCGATGTCTTTGCCATGGACATTGCCCGCTACGGTGATTTTGCCACCATGGCCTATACCAATGCCAGGGTGCGCGAGAACTATGCGCGACGGTTCTCGATCCGTTTTCCCAATGAGGAACTGAAGGCCGCCAGAGGCCTGCGCACAACGCCGATTCACGGCGAGCTGAAAGCCGCTGGCGCGCAATTTGGCGCGGCCCATGGGCTGGAGGTGCCCCTGTGGTTTGCGCCGCAAGGCGTGGAAGACCGGTTTTCCTGGCGCCGCTCGACCGACTTCGAGCATGTCGGGGCGGAGGCCAGGGCGGTGCGCGATGGCGTCGGGCTGATGGAAATATCCGGTTTTGCAAAATACTGCATCACCGGTGCCGGAAGCACTGACTGGCTGGACCGGCTGCTTGCCTGCCGCCTTCCCGGGCAGGGGCGCATGACGCTGGCACCGATGCTCAAACAGGACGGCAAGCTGATCGGTGATTTCACGCTCGCCCGATTGAGCGACAACGAATGGTTTCTTGCCGGATCGGGCATCGCTGAAGATTATCACATGCGCTGGTTTGAACAGCATCTGCCGGATGATGGTTCGGTCGAAATTGAAGCCTATGGCGGCAATCTTGTGGGCCTGTCGATTGCCGGGCCACAGGCACGTCAGGTGGTGCAGAAAGTCACACAGACAGATGTGAGCGCCGAAGCCTTCCGCTTCATGCACTTTGCGCGGATGGATATCGGCATGGCGCAAGCCCTTGTCGGCCGCGTCTCGTTCACCGGTGATCTGGGCTATGAAATCTGGATGAAACCGGAATTGCAGCGTCATGTGTTCAACGAACTGATGGACGCCGGTGCCGCCTTCGGTATCAGGCTGTTCGGGTTGCGCGCGCTCAATGCGTTGCGACTGGAAAAGGGATTTGGCGGATGGGCGCGCGAATACCGGCCACTCTACGGGCCCTGCGAAACAGGTCTTGATCGTTTTGTTGCCTATGACAAACCGGCAGATTTCATGGGCAAGGCTGCGGCAATTGCCGAAAGACAGGACGGTGGCGCCCTGCGCCTGTGCACATTTGTCGTGGACGCCACGGACGCCGATGTCATTGGTGACGAGCCCATCAGCCTGGATGGTCATGTCTGTGGCTGGGTGACATCAGGTGGCTACGCCCATGCTGCGCATGTTTCCATCGCCATGGGGTATGTGCCGCGCGACAAGGCGGAGACCAGCGCAGGCTGGCAGATCGAAATATTGGGAGAAAAAATCACTGCCAGGCTGCAATCCCACCCATTGTTTGATGCCAATGGATCGCGGATGAGATCGTAGATTAAAGTTCCTCCATCGCAACGGCATGACCGGAATCCCAGGAATCAGTACAGGCGCATTGGAACTTGTCCACCCGTTTGCTGCGGGATTTCGAGGCCGATCGACAGGCCTTGCGGCGCGATCGAGGGCATGATGAGTTTGCGGGAAAGGATCCAATGTTCGTAGGCCAGTTCTTCTGAGCGCTGTTCGTCATGCTGCCGGAAAGCCTCGATCATCTGCAGGTGCTGCTCACCGGCGATAATCAGATTTCTCTGCAGTGCAGGATTCTTGGCCTGATAATAGGTGTTTGCGATGCGGGCATGGTCAATCAGCAACCGTTCATAGCTCGGCTTGAGGAATTCATTGTCTGCCATTTCGCCAATCAAATGGTGAAACTGATTGTTGTAAATGGCCAGATCAATGGTGGAACCGGCCCTTACGGCTGCCGCGAATTCCTTCTGGAAAATGCCAAGCTCGCCGATTTGATGTGGTTTTGCATTGCGCGCAGCCAAACGACCGATGGCGGCATACATCATGGGCGCCGCCAGGAAAAAATCACGCAAAGTCTTGTGTGACATGGGGGATACACAGGCGCCGCGATTGCTTTCAATGACAAGATATCCCTCGCCCGCAAGGTGTCGGAAGACGTCACGCAGCGGCGTACGGGATATGCCATATTCCCGGCTCAGCTGCATTTCATCCAAGTTTGCCCCTGGTTCCAACTCAAGCGTTATGACGCGCCTTTTGAGGTCCCGGTAGAGGTCTTCCTTGCCATTCTTCAAATCACCACCCGATTTGCTGTATGCGTTCGGCCGCCCCGTCCTGCAAATAAGCGCGCAATAGACAGAGGTATCGACGAGAAGGCAAGCACCATAGCGACATTACGCATTCGACGAGTGGATTTTGCCTGCGGTCACCGACTGCGGCAAAACAAAAGCGTTGTTACCGGCGGGCACCGCACTGACGCGCAGATTGCATTCAAAAACGCTCTGAAGCAAGTCATCTTTCAAAACAGCGTCCGGCGCGCCGAAATCCCGGACTTTTCCCTGGTGCATGACAAGAATATTATCCGCATACATGGCCGTCAGGTTCAGATCGTGCAGGATGGCCAGCACACCGCCGCCGCGTCGGGCAAAGTCCCGGGCGATGTCCAGAATGACCAGCTGATGGCGAATGTCGAGGCTGGATATCGGTTCATCGAGGAAAAGGTAGCGTGGCATATCATCCACGACGGGATGCCAGACCTGGCATAGAACCCGCGCCAGTTGAACCCGTTGCTGCTCCCCGCCAGAAAGTTCCTGATAGAAGCGTGCGGAAAAGCCCTGCAGATCAACACGCGCCAAAGCTTCCTCGACGATATCGTCCGTTTGGCTGCGTGATGCACCCGTGCGTCCTGCCGTCAGCCCGAGGCGCACAACTTCCCGAATGGTAAAGGGAAATGACAGACTCGAACTTTGCGGCAGAACTGCCCGCATGGCAGCCATTTCCCAGGGCTTCAGCGCGTTGATCTCCCGGCCATGCACCCGGATTGAACCGCCATAGGGCAGATCGCCGGAAATGGCTTTGAGCAAAGTGGTCTTGCCACTGCCATTGGGGCCTATGATTGCTGTGATCGCACCAGGCATTGCATTGAATGCAACCCCCGACAGGATCGGTTTTTTGCCGATGTGCACCGACCCGTTCTTGACTTCTATCATAGCGCTACAATGGACCTTTCATAGATCGAGAAAACCGCGACGGCTGAGCAGGATCCACAGGAAGAAGGGTGCGCCGACGAGTGCTGTAATGATACCGATGGGCAATTCGGCCGGTGCGACAATGGTGCGGGCAATCGCATCTGCGACAAGCAGCAGGCTGGCGCCCAGCAAAGCCGATGCGGGCAGCAGATAGCGATGATCCGGGCCGATCAGCAGGCGCAACAGGTGCGGCACGACAATACCCACAAATCCGATCCCGCCGCTGACGGCGACACTGGCGCCGGTCGCTGCAGCCACCACCAGTATCGAGCAGGCCTTCAAACCCTGGACAGGAATGCCGATGTGTCGGGCGGTTGCTTCGCCCAGCGTCATGGCGTTCAGTCCGCCGGCCAGAAAGGGTACAGTCAGCAGCACCGCAATGATGATTGGTGCGGCTGCCAGAATCTTGACCCATGTGGCCCCCGCAAGCGATCCCATGTTCCAGAAGGTCAGGTCACGCAGCTGCTGGTCATCGGCCATGAAAATCAGAATACCTGTCAGCGCCAGGGCAAGCGCCCCCAGGGCAATTCCCGCCAGCAGCATGGTTGCAACGGAGGTTTTGCCATTTTGCGTCGATACCCTGTAGAGCAGCAGCGTTGTGATCAGGGCGCCGGCGAAGGCCGTCAACGGCAGGGCAAAGACACCCAGGAAATCGGCAATGGGCGCAAGCGTTGAAGACCCCAATACAATCATCGTCACAGCCCCCAGCGCCGCTCCCGATGACACCCCGACAATACCGGGATCGGCCAAAGGGTTGCGAAACAGGCCCTGCATTGTCGCCCCGCACACGGCAAGGCTTGCCCCGACCAAAATGCCAAGAACCATACGCGGCAGCCTTATGTCGTGGATGATGATGGAATCGCGAATGCTCAGTTCAATCTCACTGCCGGTCAAAGGCGCTATCCAGGACTGGATAACCGCCAGCAGAGAGGCGTCAGAGGCCCCTGTTGCCAGGCTGAGAACAGAGGTGACGGCCAGCAGACCGGCAAGCCCGACAAGCGTCAGGCGTGCCTTCAACGACCGGTCACCCGTGGTGTTGTCGCGATTTGCAGGCAAACGTGTTGCCGCGGACAGGGATTGCAGCATCAATCAGTGTGCCTTGCCGGAGATTGCATTGGAAAGCTCGCGGACAGCCTCGGCGGTTCTGGGACCGAAGCCGAGCAGATAAAGGCTGTTCATCCGCACCACGTTTCCGGCCTTTGCTGCCGGTGTTGATCCCAGTGCGGCATGGGTCAGGACCGAATCATCATCCGTGGAATGATTGCTGTTGCGATCAATCAGCAAGATCACGTCCGGAGCGGCATTTATCACAGCCTCGTCGGAAATCTGTTTGTAGCCGGCAACCCCGGAGATGGCATTTTCGCCGCCAGCCATTTCAATAATCCCTGCAGCGCTTGTCCCGGTGCCGGCAGCCATGACCTTGCCGCCCTGAAGGCTCAGCACGAAAAGAACGCGTCTGGATTGCCTATGCGAGTCGGCACCTTTCTGAACCGCGTCCAGGTCCGCTTCCACCTGCTGTGCCAGCTGTTCAGCCTTTTCCTCGACCCCCAGGGCTTTGCCGACAATGCGGATTTTTTCCACAATACCCGCGCGGTTATAGTTTTCCGGTATGGTGATGATTGTCAGGCCGGACTTTTGCAGAACGTCGAGCGCTTCCGGCGGACCGGCGCCCTCCAGGGTGAGTATCATTTTCGGATTGACCGAGAGGACGCCTTCCGGAGACAGGGCCCTGATGTAACCGACATCCGGCAATTTGAGCGCTTCGGGCGGAAACAGGCTGGTGGTGTCCCGGGCAATCAACTGGTCTTCCTCACCCAGCGCGTAAACAATCTCGGTGATGGAGCCGCCTATGGCGACAATTCCGCCATCAGCAGCAACTGCCCCGGCAGTAAAGGAAAAGCCAAATAGTATTGCGGCAACAGCTGTTGCCCGTACGAGGGTATTTGCTCCGCGCGCAAGCGTTTGCGTGATCATGATCGTCTCCAGTGCATATCGATAGCGATGAAATTCAGTTGCCTGCTCAGGCCGGTGCGGGCTGCCGCGCCTTTGGCAGGCTTTCCATCACAAGGCGCCAGTCATCACGCTCAACCTCGCCCTCGTGGCGTTTGCCGAAAAACTGGATGATCAGTTGATGATGCCTGTCGTAGGCTTCCATCGAAGTGACATGACCATCCTTGGTCGGTTTGCGAACCGCCCATAGCTCATGGATGTGATCAAGCCGCAGGTGCATGTGGAATTTCGGATCAAGTATATTGATCCAGGGGCCCATGGGCTTGATGTCGTGGATTTGTCCCGAATGAATCTGAACACAGCCCGGGCTGCTGATGAAACACATGATGGGGATTTCTTCGCTGACCGCCAGATTCAGCATGGCAACGAGGCTGTCGGTTTCAATGCGCCAGGCAAATGCATCGTCGATGGTGGTGACGGCCTGATGTCTTGTCAGGCCGAATTTACGCAGGATACCCATGAACTGGTGAACATCGGTCATCGCGGCCCATCGTTCGCGCAGATCAGCTTTTTCAGCTGCGCTGAGCACAGGCGCGGCAATCACTTCGGTCTCTGGTGGAACAATCGTTATGCTTTGGGATTGATCCTCACTTTTGAGACTTGCAACCAATCGATCAAATGCATCAACATCAGAAGCCGGTCGCAAGTGCACCTTGTGGACTGCAACGCCTGCCTCGTTAAAGAACTGCAGGCTGCGTTTGGTGTTTTCACCGTCCGGTTTTTCAACGCAAAACCCATGTACCCATGCCTTGTGAAAAATGCGCAGGTCGATGTCTTCACCCAGCACAATCGCGCCACGTTCGCTGGTGCGGACTTTGTCATAGACGCCGATTTTTTCATGAACGGCACTCTCATTGCGGGTCAGTGCCATGACCTTTCCCAGGGCTTCAAGACTGCTGAGGATTTCATTGACCCGCGGCTCTATCCTGGTCGTCGTGATGCCGCACCAGGCGGCCACAAATTGTCCTTCCGAAATTCCCAATTGGCTGGCAAGTTCGCGTTCACGCATCTTCGGATTGTCGATCCGCGCCTGCCGTATCGCCTCCGGGGAGGGGTCCATTGTCGGCATGGATGACTGTTCTGCTAATTCTGCGATGCTGTTCATAAAGATACCTATTTGTTCAAAACGAGTTTGCCCTGACGGGTGATTTTAAGCCTGTAGAACAGACCCTGATGTTCGATGCCCAGTTCTTTTGCACCTTCAAACAGGTCGTCACTTTTCAGAGTTCTGATTCCGGGTTCTCTTGAGGCACTCGAATCGTCCGCCTGGGGACCATTGGGTTCGAGTGAAATCTTTTCAGTGCTGCTCATCTGTCCTTGCACGCGAAACTGACCTTTCGATATCGTCTTCCAGTGTTTCTGATTGCTAACTTTCGAGAGTGGAAAAACGCTTCAACTAACTTGACATAAACAATCATGTTAATTAGTGAGTGCAATACCGGAGACATATTGTCAAGTTTCATTGACTGGCAATTTTCAAAAATCCTCCGCCTCAGTTCAATTCAGCCAGCACGCAATTCTGCCAGCCAGCTCAGCCGATAATTATGGAGAAAATCAGATGAGTTTGGTTGGTCACAGAGCAGCGTTGTTATTGGGAAGCGCTGCATTTATCCTGTCCACCGGCATCGCGGTCGTCATGGCGCAGGACGCGGTAAACACCGCAAATGAAGAAGCCAGCAACGCAAGCGAAGAAACCACCAGCGACCTGCAAAAGACAGGCCGTGCCACGGCCCTTGATCGTCTTGTTGTCGGTGCAGGCGTTGAAAAGGTGGCCATCGATACGCCGCAGGCCGTATCGGTCGTTGATCAGGCCGATATCGACAATCTTCAGGCGACGGAAATCACCGACATTGTGGACAATGTTGCAGGTGTCAATGCCACCGGCGGAGCCGGGGCTTTGGGCCAGGGCTTTAACATGCGCGGTATCGGCGGCTCTGAGAGTTCGGCAGAAAAGGGCCGGATCATCCTGAACGTCGATGGGGTCAACAAGTATTTCGAGCAATACCGAATGGGTGGGATTTTCACCGATCCTGAGCTTTACAAAAAAGTGGAAATCCTGCGCGGGCCGGCGTCCTCGACGCTCTATGGCGCCGGGGCGCTTGGCGGCGTCGTCAATTTCACCACCAAGGACGCGTCTGACTTTTTGTCGGATGATCTCAACACCGTCGTGCGTTTGAAGGGTGGCTATGAGACCAACGGTGAAAACATGCTCGGCGCGGCGATATTCGCCCACAGGTTCAATGAAAATGCTGAGTTTCTGTTGTCGGGAAATTATCGCAGAGCCGGCAATTACACCACGGGCGACGGCAGTGAAATGGTCGGCATGGAGATGGATTCACCCAATGGTCTGGCCAAGGGCACCTTCCATTTCGGTGAAAATCTTGAGCAGGAACTGCGGGTCTCCTATCAGCAGTACACGGCATCGGAAAATGATCAGGAATACAACAAGATCAATGGTGGATCCCAGGTCTTCGGCCCGATAGACAAGCGCGTCGTCACCGACAAGACGGCGATCATTGCCTATCAGAACGAGGCGGCTGACAATCCCTTTCTGGACCTGAATATTCAGGCCTCCTATTCGGACACATTCAATGATCAGACATTGGATGGCGGCGGTTCTGCCTACAACAATTCCGACTACGGCTATGAAACCTATCAGGCCAATGTGGACAATACGTTTGATTACATCGGCGAGACGTTCGAAAATTATCTGACCGTCGGCAATCAGACGGCCTATCTGATACGCACACGCGACGGCTCGGATTCATCCACGCATCCCGAAGGCAACGAATTTCAGTCTGGATTTTTTGTTCAGAACGAATTCATCTGGGATGAGCGGTTGACTGTTATCACCGGGGCACGGCTTGACTATCAGCTGTTGAATGCCGATGAAAATTCGACCCAGCCTGCAGGCATACCGAATGTCGATGATTTGGCTTTCTCACCGAAAATTGCCGCCCTTTACAAGGTGACAGATGACGTTTCCGTCTTCGGCTCCATCGCTCATACGGAACGGATGCCGGGCCTCGATGAAATCTATGACAGCGTTGCAGGCCCGGTCAATTACATGGGGCTGGAAAAGGAAAAATCCAACAATTTCGAGATCGGCTTTGCTCTGTCCGGCTATGATCTCCTCGCCGATGGTGACGGTGTTCAGCTCAAGACAACGGCATATTATAATGACATCACAAACCTGATCGAGGACGGAGGACGCATCGCAAGTCCGCGTTTCACCAACACCGGTCATGCTGTCATTTACGGTGCAGAAGTCGAGCTGTCCTACGATTCGGACGCTTTCTACGCCAATGCCGGATATGCCTTTGCCCGCGGCGAGAACAAATCCGATGGCGGCTCTCTCAACACCGTAGCACCGGACGAATTCTTCTTCACGCTGGGCAAACGCCTGCCTGAGCAGGGCATTAATTTTGGTTGGACCAGCCGTCTTGTCGCCGCCCAGAACGACACGGTTACCAGGCCAACAACCGCTGCCTTCGATACCCATTCTGCCTATTTCAACTGGGCGCCGGTCGAAGGTCCACTCGTCGGTTGGGAGACGCAGTTCCGCGTCGATAACATTTTCGACGAACAGTACGACGAATATCTCGAAGGCTACCCCAGCAGTGGGCGATCCTTCAAATTCACGCTTGTCAAACAGTTTGGATGGTCATGAAAAAAAGCAAACTACATTTCCCCGCATGCCTTGGATTGGCATTGCTGACATTCTGTGGAGCGGCGGCACCCGCTGCTTCGCAGGAAGCCGCAGATAAAGGGCAACTGTCACTCGAACTCAACAATCTTGCAGCCACGGATGCGGGCTGTCTGGCAACCTTCATGGTCAAGAACGGTTTTGAAAAGCCTCTGGAGAAAGTGGCTTTTGAAATTGTTTTGTTCGGCAAAACCGGACGGGTTGACCGTATGCTGATCCTCGATTTCAGCCCCTTGACGGTGGACAAGACCCGGGTCCGTCAATTTGAACTGGATGGTGCGTCCTGTCCCGACATATCGCGTGTCCTCGTCAATGACACGGCCAGTTGCGAGGCAGAGGGCCAGCCAAGCCGCGCATGCTTGCAAGAGCTGAAAACATCAACCCCCCTGTCTGTTGAGTTCGGTACCTGATCATTGCTTCGCCAGAGGCCCATCGAAAGTACCGCAAACACTCCGCATGAATGAAACTGGATCCTGATTGATGTTTGATAATCTGTTTTTGACAACAGCCTCGCTGGTAAAGCTGGGCGGTCCCGTCGTAGCAATCCTGATGGTCCTGTCCGTCCTGGCTCTTGCGATCATCCTGATGAAACTCTTTCAGTTTGCAGTTCAGAAAGTCGGACGGCGCAATCAGGTGCAACAGGCCTGGATGCTCTGGTCGCATGGCGATACGCCCGCCGCTCTTGCCGTCCTTGATCGCGATCGTTCTGCCGTGGCATCCGTATTGGGTGTCGCCATTCGTCTCGGCGCGCAGGCCGGCGTGCCAAGGCACGTCGTCGAAGAAGAAGTCGGGCGTGTTGCTGTCACCCGAATCTATGGTTTGCAAAGGGGGTTGCGTGCGCTGGATGCCATTGCACAGATTGCCCCTTTGCTGGGACTTTTCGGCACTGTCATTGGCATGATTGAAGCGTTTCAGACGTTGCAGCAGGCGGGCAATTCCGTTGACCCGTCGATCCTTGCGGGGGGCATCTGGGTGGCCCTGCTGACGACGGCCACAGGGCTGGCTGTCGCCATGCCGGTCTCGCTGGTTCTGACCTGGTTTGAAAGTCGCATTGAAAATGAGCGGATTGCCATTGAAACCATGACGACCAAATTGATGTCCCAGCAGAGCATTCTGGCGGCGAAAGCCTCCGAGAATGGCGAAAAGCAGGTGGTTCAACTCGGGGAACGGATTGGCCATGCCGCTTATTGATCAGCCCATGGTGAGGCGCCGCAGGTTGTCTTTGACGTCGCTGATCGACGTCATTTTTCTTCTTCTGCTGTTCTTCATGCTGTCATCGACTTTTACCCGATTTGCGGAGGTTGACATTGTCGCCGGACGCGGTGGTCAATCGATGACCGCCGACAATCTGCCGGACGTTTTTATCCGCCTGGGAAAGGACGGTGACTGGAAGGTCAACGGCGCGGCCTTGAGCGATGTGGACGCCATGCAGGAAATAGCGCGACTGCAGGAAGCCGGCGCCAAGACAGCCGTTCTGCTGGTTCGCGATGAAGTGACCTCACAGGCTTTGATTGACGCTCTTGAGAATCTGGCAAAAAATACCAAACTGGCCATATCGGTGGCGGGCTGAACCATGAAAAAATTGCCACGCCCAGCCGTAAAGCCACCAAGGGAAAATACCATTGCGCTGATCAATATCGTATTTCTGATGTTGATCTTTTTCCTGATCGCCGGAACGATCGCACCGCCTCTGGACAATGACGTTGAACTGATCAAATCCAGCGATGCAGATCCCGCCGAGCCGCCCCATGCCCTGTTCATCACCGAGGAGGGTGCCTTGAGATTTCAGGGCAAGTCGGTGACGCCGGAATCCTATATTGCGCTGGCGCGTGAACAGGGTATCGGTACAGACAGTGATAATGGAGACCCCGATGCGGCACAGGAGGTCGGCCTGTCGGTGAAGATCGCTGCGGATGGACAGATGCCGGCAACCGGATTGATTGCTGTCATTGACCAGTTGAAAAATGCCGGTGCGGGCAAGATCACCATTATTACTGAAAGGAAAACGCCATGAGCTTGCGCTGGTGGCATCTGGCCATTGCAACGATGGCGTCTCTGGCAATCCATGGCGCTGCCGACTTCGCGCTGCGTGATGCACAGGACCCCATCCAGGAGGAGGGCAGCGCGCAAGCCCAGATCAGCCTGCTCGGCAATGCCAGCCAGGATATGGTCATTGCCGGGCAAACGCCCCAGACGATCGTTGCAAGCGCTGCTGCTGCAGTGCAACCGGTGCAGGCATCCGTGCACAAGCCGACTGAGACAACAAAGGATCTTTCCAGGGCCAGCGTCCAGGCAATGGCAGCGCAGATCCCGCTTGCCGAGACTGCAAAGCCAATCATCGCTGCGGCAAAGGTCGATAGCCCCAAGGGCAGCGCTGCGACGGTGCAAACGGCAGTTCCCTTGCAGCCGTCACCCATGCAAAAACCCACGGCCGCTGACCCGGTGGAATCCACCAGTCCCCGTGAACAATCCGTCTCGGAAGCAAAGGTCGTCAGTCCGCAAACAACAAAGCCTTTGACCAGCAAACCACAGGACGTTGTAAAGGCACCGGCACCAAAGGCGGTGGAAACCTTGAAGCCAACTGCGGTGAAGCCGGTCGAGAGTCCGAAATTGGTCAAAGCAAAAGAGCCGGAACCACTCAAGGCGCAAGAAAAAACAGCGAAGGTCAAGCCGAAGGAGAAAAAGAAGAAGGTCGTCAGGCCTGCAAAAAAGGCTGACCAAAAGGGCAACAGGGGAAACAACAAAAAGAGCGGCAAGGCCGGTCAGGCAGATGGCGGCAAAACAGGCAAGGCGCGATCCGCCGGAAACAAGGCAAAGGGTGGCAAACAGGGCGCGGCAGGCAATGCCAAGGTTTCAAATTACCCCGGAATTGTAAGGCGTAAACTGCGGCGTGCGCTGCGTTATCCAAAGAAGGCGCGTTCGAGAAAAATCCGCGGAACGACCGTTGTCCGTTTTAGTGTGACCGGATCCGGCAGCATCGCCAATTTGCGCGTGGTGCGCCGTTCAGGCTCAAAGGTTCTGGATGACGCCGCGCTTGCAACGGTGCGCCGGGCCGCACCGTTTCCCAAGATACCGGCAGAAGCCAGACGCAAGAGCTGGGTCTTTACCGTTCCTCTCGAATTTACGCCTGGTCGCCGCTGAAGTGGCCAATAACGGTTTGTTGTAAGGATTTGCAGGATGGCGACAGAGCAGCGAAATTGGAAAGATTCCCGTGCCGGGCGCAGGCGGCAAGAGCGGTTTCGCGTCGAGCTTCCGTCCCGCTTGAAGGCGCCGGCGCTCATGCGGTCCGGCCTCAGGACGAAAAAACAGTCGCTGGATGGCAAAAACCTGCTTTGCATCACCAATGGAATGATGCCGGCTCATCTCGAGGAGGTGGCATCGCTCTTCGGTGCAGGCATTATCCTGGCCGACGCCGAAGAATGTCTTGGCGCGGGCGCAACGGATGTGGTTCTGCCGCATGCCGATTGTGTGCTTTGTCCGTTAAGCTGCATTGATCCCGTCACCAGAACCAGCCTGCGCAGACATTGCCGACTGACGGGCAAATCGTTCATGCCTCTGCGCAACACCAGCAGAACCTGCCTGCGCCATGCCGTGATGCGCTACGCGGATCAACTGCAGGGCGTCAGCGATTGACACATGGCTGGTTTCAACACCCCATCATTGTGTCTTGTGCCCTTCCATAATCATCTCGGCTGCCTTTTCAGCAATCATGACGACCGGTGAGGCGGTGTTGCCGGAAACAATTTTCGGCATGATCGACGCATCAACAATGCGCAGGCCGTCGAGGCCGTGCACCTGCAATCTGTCATTGACGACTGCACGGTCATCCTGCCCCATCTTGCAGGTGCCGATGGGGTGGAAAATGGTCGTCGCGATGTTGCCGATCGCGTGGTGCAGATCCTTGTCACTGGTAACGGTTGGACCTGGCAGAAGCTCCTTGGGACTGTATTGCTTCAGGGCTTTGGCCTGCATGATCTTGCGTACCTGAGCAATGGATTTCAGCGCGACGATCCTGTCGCTTTCTGCTGTCAGGTAATTCAACCGGATATCGGGCTGCACATCGCAATCTGTTGAGGTGGAATGGGTGCTTCCAACGCTTTCAGGGCGCAGATTGCACACGGATACGGTAATCGCCGGATAGGGATGCAGCGGGTCCCCGAGCTTGTCCGTGCTCAGGGGCTGCACGTGATATTCAAGGTCCGGTGTCTCGCGGGAGTCGTCACTGCGCGAAAACATGCCCAGCTGGCTGGGGGCCATCGACAGCGGGCCCGATCGGCGCAGCGCATATTCCAGCCCCATGGCGAGCTTGCCAATGAGGCTGTTGGCCTTCTGGTTCAAGGTCAGGGCATTGGATACGCCGTAGACCGTTCTGAGTTGCAGGTGATCCTGCAGGTTTTCACCAACGCCGGCCATCGCATGGACAACCGGAATGCCGAGGGAAGAAAGCACGTCGGCACGCCCGATGCCCGAAAGCTCCAGTATTTTTGGCGAATTGATCGCCCCGGCGGTCAGCAGGACTTCACGTCGCGCCCGCACCTCGTGGGACTGACCATCCTTGCGAAAGCAGACACCTTCGGCGCGCTTGCCGTTCAGCAGTATGTGGTCCGTATGCGCCTCGGTGATGACCCGCAGGTTGGCCCGGTTGCGGACAGGCTTGAGAAATGCCTTGGCGGCGTTCCAGCGCACACCCTTGTTCTGATTGACCTCGAAAAAGCCGGATCCTTCGTTCGTGCCGCTGTTGAAATCATCCGTTGGATGAATGCCGAACTCTTCCGCAGCCCTTTGAAAGGCGCGCAGGATATCCCAGTTCACACGCTGCTTGCTGACTTTCCACTCGCCGCCGCTGCCATGCTGATCGCTGGCGCCGAGATAATGGTCTTCTGTCTTGCGGAAATAGGGCAGAACATCATCCCAGCCCCATCCCTGGTTGCCCATCTGGCGCCAGCCATCATAATCGGCTGCCTGACCGCGCATGTAGATCATGCCATTGATGGAGGTGCAGCCACCCAGAACCTTGCCGCGCGGATAAAGCAGGGAACGACCGTTCAGCCCCGGCTCCGGAGCCGTTTTCATCATCCAGTCGGTGCGCGGATTGCCGATGCAGTAGAGATAGCCGACGGGAATATGGATCCAGTGGTAATTGTCATGCTTGCCGGCCTCCAGCAGCAAAACGCGCGTTTGCGGATCGGCTGACAAACGGTTGGCCAGAACGCAACCTGCCGGGCCTGCACCGACAATGATATAGTCGTAGTCGCCTTCAATCATTGTCGCGCCTGACATATAGGCATCCTGTATTGCATGCGCCGTGTTTCGTCGGAGCCGGATTCCGACACTATTCCATCGTTCTCAAGAATGCATCACACCACCTTCAATGAAAACGCCTGAAGATGGTGTGACGCAATTTTGTGCTGCGGGCCAATTGCCGTTTCGCCTGTTGCGAATGGCGATTTGGCCGGGGCTTTTTACAAGGTTTGGATGAACCGTGTCAGCGATTCTTCAGCAAAATCCAGGATGGCTGCATCGGTCAGCATGCCGTCTTCCACCTTGCTATTGGCGCTTGTGACCAGAATTTCCTTGTCGGCGAAAGGCCGCGACAGCATGCCACTGAGGATATACTTCAAATGTCCCTGGGCGCGCACGCCGCCAAGCGGGCCGCCTGAGACGCTGACGATGAAGCAGGGCTTGTCCTTGAAGACGGAGGCATAGGCCGGGCGCGATGCCCAATCGATGGCATTTTTCAACACGCCGGGAACACTGTAATTATATTCTGGCGTGACGAAGACGACGCCATCTGCAGCCGCAACCTGCGCAATCCATGCCTCAACCTTTGGATCATCCGAGATGTCGGCATTGTAGTGAGGCAGCACGCCCGTATCGGCAGTCACTGTTTCAGCCTTGCCGTCCAGACGGGCAATCAGTGCGCGGGCGGTTGCACGGGATGATGAAGCGGCCCGGAGGCTGCCGGGTACAAAAAGCAGAGATTTCATGAAAAGGTCCTGTTTGGTCAGAGACGCGCCAACCATGTGGCGATTGACGGGAAGATGGCAATAATAACCAATGCCACGAGCATGGCAAAGACAAAAGGGATGGCACCCCTGAATATCTCGCCAACTCTCAGATCAGGATCATTCATGGCTGATTTGATCGTATAGACAGATAGTCCGAAGGGCGGCGTCAGCAGACCCATTTCGACGGCAACCACGGTCAGAACCCCGAACCAGATCAGATCAAACCCGGCGGCGCTGGCGATGGGCAGCGAGATAGGCAACAAGATCAGCATGATCGATATGGAATCAATAATGCATCCGAGCGCTATGATGAGAACCAGATAAAGAATCAAAAAACCATAGGGGCCAACCGGTCCGGAGAGGAAAAAATCGGCCAGTTCGCGCGGGACACCCGACAGCGCCAGCATACGGCTGAAAAACGTAGCCGCCATGATCAGAAAAAGCACCGAAACGGTAATCTGTCCCGTCTCCACCAGCAGGTTCCAGAAAGACTTGCCGGAAAGAGACCGGCGCAGAAGGGCGATGACCAGAGCGCCGAATGCGCCTGCGGCGCCTGCTTCCGTCGGATTGAAATATCCGCCATAAAGGCCACCCAGCACCAGCAGCATGAGCGAGACGATGGGGATGGATTTGCGCAGCATGGCAAACCCGCCGATATCCACATAGTCGGCATTGTCGTCACTTGTCTCGAAGACGAAACTTTTTTTCGTTTTGGCCAGAATGATGATGGTGGCGCAAAACAGGACGGAAAGAAGCAGACCGGGGCCGACACCGGCCAGAAACATCCTGCCAACCGATTCTTCCGCCAGCACGGCATAGATGATCATCAACAGGGAAGGGGGAATCAGCATGCCAAGAACCGACGATCCGGCGACCACTCCCGTGGCGAATTTCTTGGTGTAACCATGACGGGTCATTTCCGGCACGGCGACCCGGCTGAAGACCGTCGCAGAGGCAATGGATATGCCGGTAATCGAGGCGAACACGGCATTGGCAAAAACCGTGGCAATGCCCAGCCCTGCCGTCACCCTCTTCAACAACCGCTCAAAAACGTCGAATGTATCCTTGCCGACCCCTGATACGGTCACCAGAAGTCCCATCAGAACGAACAGGGGAACAACGGCAAACAGGTATTCACGCAAGGCATCATTGGCCACCGCGCCGATCATCCGTGTCGCGATGACCTCGTTGCGGATCAGCGCCACGCCGGCAAATGATACGGACACCATGGCGACCGCTATGGGCATACCCATGTAAATCAGTACCAACAGCACGCAAATGCTGTACCCGCCAACTTCAATCGGACTCATGTCGTCTCTTTCTTCACGGCGCTCGAACGCAAGGCAGACACCGAGCGCAGCAAGAACTCCACCGATGCAACCGCCAGTCCCAAAAGGATCAGGATGCGAAAGGGCCAGGTGGGAATGGTGGCGATGCCGGGCACGCCGATAAATTCTCCCGAAGCGAAGTCCTTTTCAAAAATTCTGATGGTGGACCAGGCCATCAACCCGATCATGGCAGCACCGATGGCGTCAAAAAGTGCGGTCAGCATGGCGCCGAGACGTGGATAGCTTTGCCGGAAGACCACCAGGAAGATTTCGGTGCGGGCAAGCCTGTCAGCCCTGATTGTGGTGGCCAGTTGCAGATAGACAATCATGACAACTGTCAGTGCACCCAGTTCCGAAATAAGCGGTAGCGAAGCTCCCATCGAGTTACGGGCAACGATATCAACACAAATAAGTAGCATCAAAAGACCGATGAGCACAGTTCCCAGAACCGCAAGGCTGTCGACTAATCGTTGCCAGATCAGTTCTGCAAAAACGAGCCGATGCCCACGATGGTCGTGAGCATCGGTAGATTTTGGGTCATCAAGCACGCGCCGTCGACCTACTTGTCCCAGTCACGCACTGGCGTATCACCGCCCGCGCGAAGTCCGTTCATGTAATCAGACAGGAATGCCTTGGCGGGAATACCGCGGGCTTCGAGACCTTCAGCCCATTCACCAGCCAGGTTCGGCAGACCGTTGACCCATTTTGCCCGTTCTTCTGCCGGCATGGGTACGATGGTGACCGGCGTGTTTTGATCGGCGCCAAGTTCAACCATCTTGTTGAGCGCAAATTCATGACGCTGAACCAGGTCTTCACCATGGGTCTTCGTATAAAGTTTGCCAGCTTCAATCATGGCGTTTTGAACTTCTTCCGGCAGGGCTTCCCAGCTGTCCCGGTTGATGGCGACAGCACCCGAGAATGCCGCGCCTGCATCAAAGCGGTTGATATAGGGCGCGACTTCGTAAAGCTTGATCGGCAAGGCGCCGAGAGCCAGCGTCAGGGCGCCGTCCGATACACCGGTCTGAACGTCCGTGTAGAAGGTGGTCAGGGCGCCATCGACAGCATTTGCGCCCGTGCCACGAAGCCAGTTTCCAAGCACGCCGGGTGCGGACAGTTTCATGCCGTTGATGTCGGCAATGCCCTTCAGCGGCACCTTGGTGTAGATGTCATAAAGGTCAGTCCCGGTCAGGCCGAGGACCTTGAGATTATGGCTTTCCCATTCCTTCAGAAATGCTTCGTTGGTCTCCAGCAACTGCTGCATGACAGCCAGCATCACTGGCGGATTTGAGGTGGCGAATGGCGAGTTTGTGGAAACCTGGCTGAGGGGAAGCTTTGCCGCTTCCAGAAAGGAGAACACCCAGCCGATATCCGTAATGCCTTCTTCGACTGAAGTCAGCGTCGCATTGGCCTTGTATAGCTGGCCGCCAAAAGCCTCATTCCAGTTGATCTTGTAATTGCCGGACGTCGCCAGGATCTCGTCGGTGCGTTCCATGAAAACCGTTTTGATCATGCCCACCCATGGCACAACTGTCGGGTGACTGGATGCCACCGTCAGATTGATTGTTTCCTGCGCGGCAACCGTTCCCGGCACCGCGATGATTCCTGCAACCAGCAGGCCTAGTAGATTTTTCATGTGTTTTCCTCCCTTATTGATCAGACGAACGTGAATTTTTGCGTTGAATTGTCCAGTTGTACTGTGATGGATCCCTCATTGATCAGCCATGGCCGTACTTTGAAGGAGCGCGCCCCACTTGTATGCATGGGGTCGCGTTCGGCGATTGCGATGGCCGCGGCGCGTGATTCTGCGCGCACAACCACCATGCCCTCACCCTCCCAGCTCTGTTCATCATCCGTCCACAGCGGGCCGGCCGCATACATGATGCCGTCCTGTTCGAGCTGCACCTGGAAAGCCAGATGGTTCTCGATATTGGCAAATACCGGACCAAGTCCATCTGTCGGCGTGGTGAAAATCGCATAGAGCTGCTTTTGCAACATGCCCGTGCTGGCTTCCAGAACTGCCCCTGCCGGGATCGATTTCGGATTGTCCGCCTCACTCATTTAATTCCTCCCCTGTTGGCATTCTTGCCGCTTTGTTTTTTGCTACCTCTTTGCGGATTGCCTCCCCGTGCTCATCAAGGACGGGTGGCGGAACAACGTCAAGTCCGGGTTTCCCGTTGAAATTGTAGGGCGCTCGCACGGTGGTGAATGTTCCCATTTGCGGATGTTCTGCGTGAACGGCCAATTGCAGATGCCTGGCCTGCGGGTCGTCCAAGGCTTCATTGGAATCATAGGCGGGAGAATGCGGTACTTCGAGCGCCAGCAGTTTTTCGCACCATTGGTCCCGGGTCTGCTTGAGGAAAACCGGCGTCATGATGGCAATCAGATCATCTTGATGGGTAATGCGCTCCAGCCGTTCGGCAAACCGGGGATCCGCATTGAGGTGCTGCTGACCTGTTGCTTCCAGAAAGCCCATCCAGAATTTGGTTGGCGATGACAGATGAATGGCGATCCATTTTCCGTCGGCGCATTCGAATGTATAGGATTGCGAAACCACCGGGCGCGAAAGCGGCCCCATGATCTCGCCCTCGGAGAAATAATGGGTGAAACTGTCCAGATTGAAGTGGCACATGGCTTCCAGCATCGAGATGTCGAGGCGGCAACCGCTGCCGGAGGTTTTGCGATCCAGCAGAGCCGCCAGAATGCCCATGGCGGCATATTGACCCGTGACGGAATCGGCGATTGCCGGGCCGATCACCCGCGGATTGGTTGGTGGCGTCAGCAGCCGCAGGTAGCCACTGGCGGCCTGGGCAACCGTGTCATAGGCGGGGCGATCACGTGACGGTCCGGAATTTCCAAAGCCCGAAATGGCACAATAGATCAGCGAAGGATTGATCTTTCGCAGGTCATCTTCACCGGCTCCCAGCTTTTCCGCCACACCGGGTCGAAAATTCTGGATAAAGACATCCGCATCGGCAATCAGTTCATGGAACACCTCCAGGTCATCCGGATCCTTGGTGTCCAGTGCAATGGAGCGCTTGTTGCGGTTGTAGGTCTGGTAATGGGGTGAATAAAGGCCGCCTTTGAAGGCGCGAAACGGATCGCCGGTGCCCGGTCGCTCCACCTTGATGACATCGGCGCCGAGATCCGCCAGATGCATGCCTGCAGCCGGACCGGTGATATAGGTGCCCAGTTCGACGACACGTATGTTTTTCAGAATTTTGACCATGCCGGCTGCCCTAGACCCCGTCTTTCGCGCTGTTGCGTTTCGACAACTTGCCATCGTAGGTGATCGCCTGATCGGCCTTGTGCGACATGATGAATCCGATGGACCGCAGAGATTCCTCATAGAGGTGCGCTGCCAGTCCGGCGGTTCGGGCCAGCAGCGGCACGGCCTTGATCGCTTCCAGCGGCCAGCCTGCGTCCAGAATGACCGCCGGGATCGCTCCCGAAACATTGATCGGCAGAGGGCGTTCGATGATACCAGGCGCGTGTTTCGCAAGGGTTCGGATTGTCTCCACATAGCTGCCGGATATGCCCAGGCTGTCGGCAATTTCCAGCAGCCGGTTTGCCCTTGGGTCGCCTTCATTGTGCTGGGGATGGCCCAGGCCCGGCACCTTTTGACGGGCTGCCTTCAACTCCTTGAGGCTTGCGATGGCTGCCGCTTCGATGTCCGTCCCGTCTTCATCGGCTCGCGCCATGACGTCCGCCAGATATTTGCCAGCAATTTCCGAACTGCCAGCGACCACGCTGCCCATGCCCAAGAGTCCGGCGGACATGGCGCCTTGCCAGGCCTCCGGGCCGGAGGCGAGGGTCATACGTGCGGCCTGAACGCTGGGAACAAGCCCATGCTCGGCAATGGCGACAAGACAGGCATTCATCATTGTCCGTTGCGCATCGGTGGGCTTTTCTCCCGCCACGAGGAGCCAGAAATAGTCGGTGAAATCGATCTGGCCGATCAGATCATCACACAGATCATAGCCGCGCACAGTGATGGAATCGGCGTCCGAACAGGCGATTGCCGTTGATGCCTGATCCTGTTTGCCAATTCTCATGGGATCTCCATTTTTCGTATGCCGAAAATATTTTCTCTTGTCGAAATATATTCGATGGATTAACCTGGCGTCAAGCCTGAAAACGGGCAGCGCTCGTTTGAAGATCGGCCATGGGTTCGTGGTTCAGGCCTTCGATGGGTTTCTGAAAGTGATGGAAGAAGATTTTGAAGCGATTTTCAAAAGGGAACGTCAGACTATTTTTTGAGGCCGCCTGCACGACCTCTTCAAATACCAATGCGATGCATGCCACAGTCAGCCAGGGCAACCCTGTTGTCAGGGAGAATTGAAACAAGTGGAAGCAGCGATAGACATGGCACCGGAAAAAGATAGATCGTCAGATTTTGTGGAAGCTCTGGCCAAGGGCATCGCCATTCTTGAATCATTTGATGCGGCCCATCCTGAAATGACCCTGAGTGAGGTTGCTCGCCGGGTAGGTCTGTCACCAGCCGCCGCACGGCGTAGCCTGATTACCCTGACTGCGCTTGGCTATATCGGGCAGACACAGAAACGCTTTCATTTGAAACCGAAGATCATGTCGCTTGGCTCGGCGCTCTATTTCTCCGCCAGAATTGATGAACTCATGCAACCCGAACTGCGTGAGATCGTCGACAAATTTGGCGATGCATCCTCCGTTGCCACGATGCAAGGAGACATGGTGATCTATATCGCCCATGTCTCCGTGCAGCGGGCACGGCGCGCCGCAGCCGTGGTGGGCGCACGCTATCCTGCCTATGCGACATCGCTGGGCCGCGTGATGCTGGCGGGATTGCCCGAAAACAGGCTGAATGACTATTTCGAATCTGTGGAACCGGTTGCGCTGACTTCCAGGACAATGGTCGACAAGGATGCCCTGCGCGCGGAAATCCGGTTGGTCAGGGAGCAGGGCTTTTCAACCACTGTCGATCAGCTTGACTATGGCATCACGGCAATTTCAGTTCCCATTCGCGACATTGCCGGCAACACGGTCGCAGCCCTGAACTCCTCGGGATACACCGGGATGGTGACGCCAGAATCTCTTAGCACACAACGTCTGCATGAATTGCATGCCGCAGCATCGCGGATTGCATTGTCCATCGCACGCTATCCGATACTCGGATCAATCATCGGAACCTGAAACCACACAGCAATTTTCTGGGAGGAAAAACCATGTGTAGACTATGCAATCCGAAGACGCCTCAAGCGGCCTGTCCGACCCGGCGGGGTTTCCTGACGACAGCGGCCGTAGGCGGCGCAGCAGCTGTTGCCGGTGCCGGTTTCGCTCAGCCCGCGATGGCGCAAAGCGACGGCAAGATGCCCAATGCCGCCAGCACTATGCCCGAAGGGCTTGGAACACCCGGCAGGCGCGTATTGCTCAAGGGTGGCGCCGTGCTTTCCATGGATGATGCTGTCGGCAATTTCCCCGTTGGGGATGTTCTGATCGACGGATCAAAAATCGTCGAGGTCGGCGCCAATATTGATGCCCCTGACGCCGTCATCGTCGATGCAAAGGGCAAGATCGTCATGCCCGGTTTTGTTGATACCCATCACCATCAGTTTGAAACGGCGCTGCGCAGCCAACTGTCCAATGGCATATTGATCAATGATGGACGCCCGGCAAACGAACACAATTACTTCGATACGATCCTGCAGAAGTTTTCCATGGTCTATCGGCCGGAGGATGTCTACATCAATGAGCTTTACGGCTCCATCGCGCAGCTTGACGCCGGCGTGACAACCGTCATGGATGTCAGTCAGATCCACCATTCTCCGGAACATTCCGATGCGGCCATCGAAGGCCTGCGTGATGCCGGACGCCGCTCCGTCTTCGGCTATTTCGAAGGCTGGGGCGAAGGGGCCAAATATCCCGGTGATGCCGCGCGCATCAAGCAGCAATATTTCTCCTCCGATGATCAATTGCTGACCATGGTCATGGGCGGCGAGATCTATCTTCCCGGCTTTGAAAAAGCTTGGGAGGTCGGCCGGGACCTTGATATTCCGATTGCTTTGCACGTGGTCGGAACATTCGGCATGCAACCCACATTTGACAAATTGGGGGCAGAGGGCCAGTTCGGAGAAGACAATATCTTCATTCATATGACCGGAATGTCTGACGACGGCTGGAAATATGCCGCCGATGCCGGCGCCCATGTTTCGCTTGCCGTGCCCATAGAAATGCACATGCGCCATGGCACGCCGCCGATCCAGAAGACCATCGATCTGGGCATGTCGACATCGCTTTCCACCGATGTGGAATGCACCATGACGGCCGATTTTTTCACCCAGATGAGAGGCCTGATCACCCTGCAGCGCATGTTTGCCAATGAAAAGGCGCTTGCAGGTGCGGAATATCCGGCCCTGATGACCACAATCGAAGCCATCCGTCGCGCCACGGTCGGTGGAGCGGAAGGATTGAAACTGTCACGCAAGATCGGAACGCTGACCCCCGGCAAGGAGGCAGATATCATTCTGCTTGATGCCGAGGCCATCAATGTCGCGCCGCTGAACAATGTTCCGGGCGCCGTTGTGACATTGATGGAGCGCAGTAATGTGGATTCAGTCTTTGTTGCCGGTCAGGTGAAAAAATGGTCCGGCGAAATGTTGGGCTTTGATATCCCGCGCCTGACACAGGAACTGGAAAGCAGCCGTGACTATCTGTTCGAGGCTGCCGGAATCAATCGCGACCTGTTTGCCTGATTGGAAAAATCACCGGGCGCTTTTGGGCGCCCGGCTGTCCCATTGTCCGGCTTATTGAGGAGAGCAAAATTGGCTGAACTTGTCGCCACTCTGGCATCAACGCACCACCCCTTCTATCTGAAGGCCACGACCATGCCTGTGGAGCAGCAAATGCCCCAGGCCCCGGAGTGGAAACGCAAGATCGAATCCTACAGGGAAACGCTTGCGAAAACCAAACCCGACATTCTTGTGATGATCGGCTCCGACCATTTTCACCAGATCTTTCTGGACAATTGCCCGCAATTCCTGATCGGCAAGGCCGAGGCCTATGACGCAACCTTCTACAATGAGGAGCGCGAATTCGGCATTCCGAAATATCTGCTGCAGGGCGATCCGCAGATGTCAGGTTTCATGCACCAGCATTTGATGGAGCAGAATTTCGATTTCGCCTTTTCCAATGAGTTGAAAATCGATCATTCGATCATCTGCCCGATCATCACGGTGCGACCGCAAAATGATCTGCCGGTGGTACCCATCTACACAAACATATTCGCACCGCCGCTTCATTCGCCCAAACGGTTCTACGATCTGGGGCGCGCCATCCGAAAGGCAATTGACGATTATCCCTCAGACAAGCGCGTGGCGGCCATTGGCACCGGGCATCTGTCGCTTGAACTGGGCGGGCCGCGCCAGTTCATGGAAACCGGCCCCGACCCGGACTTCGACCATCAGGCGATCGACTGGCTACGCACCGGCAATATTGACGCCATTTTGGAAAATGTCAGTCTGGAAAGCATGGAAAAAAGCGGCAATGCCACCCATGGTTTTCTCAACTTCATTCTGATGCTGGGCGTTGCCGGTCCCGAGGCCGCAGACTATGTCGACAATCTCGACCTTTTCCATACGATGGAAGCCTATTTCACCTGGTATCCCAAGGAGCAGGCAGCATGAGCAAATATTATGTCAACAAGTTCCTGTTCACCGTCGATCGCGATCCGGAATACCTGAAACGATATGTCGAAGATCCCCGCACATTCGTGGCGACCTGGGAACAATCGATCGGACCGAAGCTCAATGATGCTGAAATCTCCACGGTGCACAGTTTTACCCCTGAAGAACGCCGGGCGCTGGTCAACCATGACTATGTGGCGCTGTTCGAAATGGGGGCTCATTTTTTCCTCAACCTGACGATTTTCATCGGCATTTATGATGAACCCTTTATGGCCAAGGATGGGCCACTGGCCTTTCAAAGGGAATTCGCCCGCAAGCTTGAGCACTGGAAGGGCAAAGACTATCCCTCAGTGGAAACGTGAGCCTGCCTTGAAGCGGTGACAGACATTGATGCGCGACTTTGCGTATCACCAAGACAATGAAAGGCGCGGTTCCGTTGATTTTCGGAACCGGCGCCATACAGGAGGAAGGCCATGCTGTTTCCAACATCGCTGGTCGGAAGTTATTGTCAGCCTGATTGGCTGATCGACCGGGCCAAACTGGCCGGTCAGTTCCCGCCGCGTACACGTGCCAAGGAACTCTGGCGCATACCTGCTGAATTCCTCAGGCAAGCGCAGGACGATGCCACGCGCATTGCCATTCTTGAACAGGAAGAGGCCGGCCTTGATATCATCACCGATGGCGAAATTCGGCGCGAAAGCTATTCCAACCGGTTTGCCACCGCGCTCAGCGGCCTGGATGTCGACAATCACGGCACGGTGCTGACCCGTTCCGGCAAGCCTGTGCCTGTTCCCCGGATCGTCTCAAAAATCAGCCGCATGAATCCGGTTGAAGTTGAGGACATGACGTTTCTGCAGGCCCATACGGATCGGTTGATCAAGGTCACCTTGCCCGGCCCTTTCACCATGAGCCAGCAGGCGGTCAATGAATATTACCCGTCGCTGGCTGCCGCTGCGATGGATTATGCCGAGGCGGTCAAGGAGGAGATTGCCGATCTGTTTGCAGCGGGCGCAGATGTGGTGCAACTCGATGAACCCTGGCTTCAGGCCCGCCCGGAGGCGGCCGAGGAATACGGACTGGATGCGATCAATGCCGCTTTGCAAGGGGCGGCCGGTAAAACGGCCGTGCATATCTGTTTTGGCTATGCAGCCATGACAAAAGAACGCCCGGAAGGATATTCCTTCCTGCCGCAGATGAAGAATTGCACCTGCAATCAGATCAGCATCGAGACAGCCCAGTCCAATCTGGACACCTCCGTGCTGGAAGAATTGCGCGGCAAGGATATCATTCTCGGCGTTCTCAATCTGGGTGACCAGACAGTCGAAACCCCGCAAGTGGTTGCAGCCCGTATCCGCCGCGCGCTGCCCCATGTAGACGCCGACAAGATTATCGTGGCACCCGATTGTGGTCTCAAATACCTGCCCCGGGCCGTCGCATTCGGAAAGATGAAAGCCATGGCCGATGGCGCGGCCATCGTGCGGGCAGAGCTTGCGTGATATGAAGGGGTTCGGTTGTTTGTGGATTTGACGCGTCAACTTTCTTTCATCAAATGTCATGGTCGCACAACCACTGACATAGGCATCGACGCCCCAGCTGCGAATAATGTCTGCCGTGCGGGAATCGCGGCAACCGACAGGCGCGTATTTCTTGAATTATTGCCAATGCTTTCGGTAGGCTTCAGCGGCCTCCGGCACCAGATGAAATCCAAAAGACAATGGAATGATCCTGTCCGACGGTGGCCAATGTCGGGCTCATGCGTGAACCAGCCATTCATGACCACGACACACTCCGGCCCTCGTAGCGGTGCAGAAAATCGCGTTCAACATAGTGATCGCTGTGCTTCACGTGCTGGGCAACAGCCAATTTCTGGATGTTATCACCAATGTTCAAGGTGTTTTCATATTTCAAAAGGCCGATTTTCAAACAATTTCCTCGTCAGGATTTTGGCATAGTCATTGCAATTGCGCTTGATAGGCACAGCATTCTGTAGATTTATGTGATTTGATGAACGATGTTTCGGAGATGGGCGTTGGTGGAAAGGCGCATCGCATTCGACTGCACGCAAGCATAAAATCCGTTACTCAATGCTATTATAACATGCATTCTGATGAGCGCTTCAAGATAAATCGGTTTTCTTGAAGGTGGTCTGCTGGATATCCGGTTCCAGGCCATTGCCGCCGAAAGGCACATCTACAACCCGGCTTGCGGACAGGACCTGCTGGAGATTTTTCTTCAACCGGGGAATGCCTGTGGGCTTGGTCTGTGCCAGCGTATGCTGTTCATGCAATGCACGTGCTGGCTCCAGGAGGCTTGCAAGGTGCGGAGTCTCGTGTCCTCGGTTGAGCACAAAGTCCTGAATGCACAGCGCAGGATACATCTGGAATATGCGAAAATGCGATGCAACGCCCATGAAAGGGTTGAACAGGGTTTCGTCAGTGGGTTCCGAAAAATTTTCACTTGTCAATTTCAACAGCTTTTGAGCCGCATTGCGGTGGAGATAATATCCGCCGGAGCCAGCGTGGTTCGAAAGCAGCCGTGCAATCCGTCTTCCCTGACCCACATTTTTTGAAAAAAGGGACGTGCGAATTTTCTGTCGGGTCGTTTCAGCCTTGAGTATGTCAATGTTGCCAGGAAGCCAGCCGTCTGACGCAAGCAATGCGCCGGCAAGGGGATCGATAAACACATCATCTTCGCAGATGAACACCCAATCGTGGCCGCCCTCAGCGACATTCTTCCATGCCAGCCGGTGACTGAGCGTGCAGCCGATTTGCGGTCGTGTGCGTTGGTGGTATCCGCTGCGGACAGATTTATGCCATTCCAGATCTGCATCTGAAAGGGTCTGGCCATCAACGCCGTTCAGCCGTTCCATTTCGACGCCCATGGAAGAAAATTGTTGCCGCATGAATTCAAGGCGTGCCGGGGAGCGTTCGAGGTTGATAACCAGCACTTTCATCAAGATACCCCTTCCGGTTGGCATGCTCACTTTGCGAAACGCATATTGCAAGTGGATGAGTGCGCTTTGATGGCCTGGTTTCTCAATCGCGCAAGGCTTGCTGGTGGGCTTTCACCAGATCAGCCATCGAATTGAAACGGAAATTGACATCAGGCAGGTTGCCGGGGTTCATGGTTGCGCCGAAGCCATCCTTGTCGTGGCGACGATAGATCCAGCAGGATGCCAGACCATGGCGTTTACCCGGGACATGGTCGTGAAACATGCTTTCCGCCGTGTGCAGGATATCCTGTTTTTCAACACCATGGGCTTTCAGTTTGTCGAGCATATAGTCGAAATTGCGATCGGATGGTTTGTAGGAGCCGACATCCTCGGCCGTGTAGATGGCGTCAAATTCAACGCCCAGGCGCTCGTTGCTGCCGGCAAAACTCTCATTGTCGACGTTTGACAGGATCACCAGTCTGAAATGTTTCTTCAAGTATTGCAGGGCGTCTGCGGAGTCGGGGAATGCCGGCCAGTCTTTGACGGATCGGCCATAAGCGGCACATTCTTCCAGGCTGCTGGACACGCCCCATTCCTCGGCCAGCCGCTTGTAGACAATCGACAAGAGTTCGCTATAGCGTTTTCCCGGTGTCCACGCCTGTTGTGATGATTCATGACGGGCATGGGCCTGCAGAATATCGTCGCGCGACAGGCCGCGATCCACCCTTGCGGTCAGCGGCTTCAACCCTTCCACCATGCCCGATTCCCAATCGATAAGTGTGCCGTAGCAATCGAAGGTCAGGGCTTTGAAGTCTGTCAATCTCATGGTCTGTTCCTTGATGTCGATGGCCTTGATCAGCATATCCACGCAATATCAGGCCATATTGGAGCCCGCAACTGATGATCGCGCTGCAATCATTCCATTTGCCGGCAAGCGACTTGTTGCGTGGTCTCTATTGAATTTGAACGGCACTGACCGGTATATTCTTTTGAAATCAAGGAGGTTTACCCGTGCCATGACTTGGAAAACAGTGATAGATCTTGACGCCGTTGGGTGAACCAGTCGCGGTCATCTGCAGGATTTGAGGCTTAATGACCATACGTATATTGCATACCGCAGATCTTCACCTGGATTCGCCGCTGCGCAGTCTGGCGATGAAAGATCCGCGTCTTGAAGCACAGATTCGAACCGCCAGCCGGTCGGCGCTCGAGACCATGGTGCGCTATTGCATTGACGAGGACGTCCAAGCCCTGCTGATCGCGGGCGATCTTTACGATGGACAGGAACGCAGCGCCAAGACGGCGGCCTATCTCGCAACCCAGATGGATCGATTGGGCGATGCGGGCATCCGGGTCTTCTACATCAAGGGCAATCATGATGCGGAAAACCCCATCTCCGGCGAGATCGCGCTGCCGGACAATGTGCATGTTTTTGACGGGCGCGGCGGCAAGGTCCAATTGGGCGACGAAGACATCTATATTCACGGTGTGAGTTTCCGCGACAAACACGCGCCCGACAGCCTGCTGCCGAAATATTCCAGCCCGCAGCCTTCGGCGATCAATATTGCCATGATGCACACGTCGCTGGGCGGTGCCTCCGGGCATGACCGTTATGCGCCTTGCTCGCTGGCGGAACTCACGGCATCCGGTTTCGACTATTGGGCTCTGGGGCATGTGCACAAACGCCAGGTGCACTCTCGATCGCCCTGGATTGTCATGCCCGGCATGCCGCAAGGCCGCGACATCGGTGAAGCCGGGCCAAAATCGGCAACATTGCTGACCATTTCCGACGGCAGCATAAAGGTAAGCGAAATCTCGACCTCTGTTGTCGAGTTCCGTGAGGTCATCTGCGCGCTGGATGGTTTGGAAGGCAATGACACGATCCGCGCCCATCTGCGAGAGGCCTTGCGTGCCGAAGCATCAACGGGTCCAGCAATTCTGCGACTGCGCCTTTGTGGAGAAACACCCTATGCCTGGCATGTGCGGCGTGACGCCGACTATTGGTCCGAGACATTGGGGTCCCTGGCGCAGGAGGCGGGCGACCTGTGGATCGAAAAGCTCTCCATTGATCTGACAGAGCCGACCGTCACGTCACCGGACGGCGTGAATGCCTTGCGCGATGTGCAGCAGCTGATGGCGGATATCAGTCTGGAAGAGGGGTTTGCGGCGGACGCGCAAGCGGAGCTGGAACAGATATTGTCGCTGCTTCCGGCTGAACGCCGACGTGAGCTTGTCCCTGATGCTGCCGCGCAAGATGCCTTGCTGGCCCTTTTGAAGGAAGATGCCATCCTGTCGATGGCGGCACAAATGCGCGGGCAGGGCACATGATGCGCCTGCGCAAACTGGATCTGGCGCGTTTCGGTCATTTCACCGACCAGAGCATCGATTTTGGTGACAGGCATGCGAAGGGCTCCGACTTCCACATCGTCTATGGCGCCAACGAGGCGGGCAAGACCACGACAATGGAGGGCTACCTGCGGCTGCTGTATGGCTTTCCCGCCAGAGATTCCTATGGGTTCAAGCATCAACGCGCCAATCTTTGTGTCGGCGGGATACTTGAGATCAATGACGCGGACCATGGTCTGACCCGCCTGTCCACGCGCAATGCCAATCTGCTGGATGCAACAGGTGACGTGGTGCCGGAGACCCTGCTGCAATCGGCGCTGGGTGGCCTGTCGATGGAGGATTACCGCAAACTCCTGTGCCTTGATGACGAGACGATCGAGGTGGGTGGCGACGAGATCACCAAAAGCAAGGGCGATATTGGAAGGCTGCTGTTCTCAGCGGCTGCCGGGGTCAGCGATCTGTCCGAGATCCTCGACAGGGTTGAGGAAATGACGCTCGACATCTACCGAAAAGGCGGCAGCAAATCCCTCTTTGCAGAGCTCAAACGCCAGCACGATCAGGTGAGCAGGGAAATCAGGGATCACGATGTCAGCGCGTCGGACTATCGCGGCCTGCGCGATGCACGCGATCGCGCAGGCGAAGTTGAAGCCGAATTGCGCCAACAAAAGAAGGCGCTGTCTTTGACCCGGGTGCAATTGGAGGCGATCATCAAGGCCCACCCTCTGGCGCGCGAACTGTGTGACACCGAAGCCGAGATCGAACCGATTGCACACTATCCGGACGCGCTGGATATCGATCCTGAAACCCTGGTGAACATGCTTTCCCGGCGCGTCGGATTGGTTGCTGCGCGTGATCGTGCCGCCAAAGAACTGGAGGCATTGGAGGAAAGGCGCCAGACGCTGGTTCCAAGGCCCGACGCCCTTGCCTGGGCCAAACCGCTGGATGCCCTCAAAGTGCTGAAGAGCAGAGTGGAAACGGCACAATTCGACCTGCCAAAGCGCCAGGCGCAAATGGCCGATGAGTTGAAGGAGATGGCCCGTCGCCTGTCGGATCTGGGCATTGATATTGCAGACGACCCCACCCGTTTTGTCCTTGGTGAAGCACAATTGGCGGCCCTTGAACTGCATCGCAACCTGTTGCTGGATGCCGAAAAGACAATGGAGACGGACAGCAACGAAGCGCAGGCTGCGTCAGAGAAATTCGAGGAGGCGAGCAAAGCTCAAAAGACCGTTGAGGCCGCCGCAAGCGTTGGACCGGAACTGAGTGCGCTCATGGCGCGTTACAATGGCGATCTTCTGCTTGAGAAAGTGACCGCTGCGCGCCAGGAACTGGCGCTGAACAACCGGCAATTGACGTCGAAACTTCAAGGCCTTACCCGGCTCGACAAAACATTTGATGATGTGCCCTTGCTTGCCGTGACGGCTGCTCAGGCCAAGGCCCTGGCTGGGCAGATCGTCAAAGCGGAAGAGAAGCGGACATTGTCGCAAGACCAGCTTGTCGCAATGGAAAAGAAATGGGGCGAGGCAAAGCGTGTTGTGGAACTGAGCAGTGCATTGCCGGAGCTGATCAGTGATGCGGCAGCGGCTGAAACCCGTCGTCAGCGCGATGCGTTTTGGGCGGCGCATCGTGCTGCGCTTGTTGACGAGACGGCTGACCGGTTTGAGACGGCCATGCATGCCGATGATGACAAACGCAGCATAAGGGAAGGGCAGGCCCGGGAAATAGCTGATCATCGACAGGTCATTCGCGCCGAGATCGAAGCGCGTCAGGACTTTGAGACGGCCAGCAAGGCGCATGAGGATGCAAAGGCACAGGCAGCGCGCCTGCACCAACAGCTTGTCGGCCTTCTGCAGACCTGCGCTTTGCCCGACAGTCTTCTGGCGGAGGAATTGGCCGATTGGGTGCAACAGGTTGAGGACGCGCAGCAGGCAAAAGCAATTTGCGCTGCAATCCGCGATGAACATGGCCCCCTGTTTCACCGAAGCGACGAACTGCGGGCTGCGCTTGCAACAGAGCTTGGCGAACCGGACGCAGAGCTGGAGGCGCTTGTCGCCATGGCGCGGGTGCGCATGGCACAATACGATGAAGAACAGCGAAACATTCAAAATGCCAAGGCTGATCTCGTCCGGGAGGCGGCGGAAGTGGAACGCCGTGAAGCCCGGCTAGCGCAATCTGAAGCAAAGCGTTCCGCGGCCCGTCAGGCGTGGGATGTCTATATTGCACAGCATCTGCCCGATGTGACGGCGCAGATCGACCTGTTGGATGCCCTGCCGACTTTGCGCGCCCTGCGCGAGATCAATGAACGCAAGACTGGAGTTCGCCGGCAGATTGAAGGCATGGAGCATGATCTGGCGCTTTTTGAAGCCGGGATCGGCGCGCTCGGGTTCATTGGGGATGTTTCACCGGAAAGCGATCCCCTGGCTGTTTTCGCCGCCTCTGAAGCCGAGGTGTCAGCGGCATTGCGCATAGAGACAGACCTTGCCGCTCTGGTTTTGCGCATTCAGTCGGAGAAAGATGATCTCGAAGCAAGCGATGCTGCGCTGCAGGCAATCGATGCACAAGTCCGCGATCTGGCCGCCGGTTTTGATCCCGAGATCAAGACCGCAACACTGGAGGACCTGCGAGAGGCTGTGAAAACGGCAACCAGAGCGATCGACTTGCGGGCCAAGGCAAAGGTCATGACGCAAGAGCTTCTGTCCGTGCTGAATGTGACAACAAGACAGCAGGCTGAAGCAGCACTGGCCGCGATGGCAGGCCAGCAGGCCGAGGCGGATCTGCAGGAGATCGACACCGAGATCAGCCGGGTTGAACAGGCGCTCGACAAGGCCATCGAGGAGCGCACGGCTGCCGGACTTGCCTTGAACGCAGTGATTGGTGACAGCGATATAGCGGCTCTGACAGCCCGCAAACGCACGATCGAGGCTGAAATGGAGGCGGCGCTCCTGAAATATCTGGAAGGCCGGTTTGGCCACATGCTGGCAGATCGGGCCATCCGCCGTTACCGCGACAGTCATCGCAGCGGTATGATGGCAGCGACCGAAAAGGCATTCAGTGACCTCACCAATGGCGCCTATGGCGCCCTGACGACGCAGCCTGGCGCCGGTGCCGAAATGCTCATGGCCATACAGTCCTCCGATCAGGTGGCAAAGGAAGCCTCCGCCATGTCCAAGGGAACACGGTTCCAGCTTTACCTGGCGCTACGCGCCGCCGCCTATGAACAGATGGCGTCCAACGGGACGGTCCTGCCGTTCTTCTGCGACGATGTGTTCGAAACCTTCGACGAACAACGCACCCGCGCGGCCTGTGGTCTGATGCATCGGATCGGGCAAACAGGCCAGGCCATCTATCTCACCCATCACCAGCATGTCGTGGACATTGCCCGGGAGGTCTGCGGTGGGGAGGTCAGCATTCATGCGTTGTAGGAGTGCGCTGAGACAATCATGGTGCCGCGATCCGGTTCGATTGCCAATGAAAAACAATCTGCATTCTTGATTTGCAAAGGCAAATCGGTCTAACGCCCGTCTGGCATCTGCCCGTGCGCGCGCGCATTGGATGGCATATAATTGAGATCAAAACAGTTCTATTCAGGCCAATGCGCCAGCATGTCGTGCATTGCCGATTACATATTCAAGAGTACTCATAATGGTAGACTGCCCCACGGTCACATTTGTGATTTTGCACAATCAGGATGCTCAGCGCCTGAACCACATTCGCCCGGCCGTCAGATCTTTGGCAGACGATATTGGGGGCAAGGTTCATGAAATTTATCAGCAACCCGAAATCGTGCCCAACACATACGCCATGACGTGGCGCTGGGTCATGTTCAATAGAATCTTAGGCAGAAGGTGGGCCAAATATTTGGGCGGCAGGAAAATTCCCGGCTTTGGAAAATTTCTGGTTGATTTGTGCATCAACGATACAGCACGGATATTCAAACGCAAAAAAGGCTCGCCCGACATGCGCAAATATACGGCGAGGAAAATGATACTGACGCCAAAGCATATTACTGCCTGGCATCGGTTCAACAGCGATTCTGATTACCTGGTCGTACTGGAGGATGATGCGGTGTTCAAAGAGGATACTGCCCGGAGATTTGTCGAGACGGTGGTCATGATTAACAGGCAATTCCATGGTGAAGATGTTTATGCAGACCTTGCAGGCGGCCTTGATCTGGATGTCATCGGTGTTGAACACCTCATCGATCACGCAAACGGTATATATCGGCATTTTTCAAAACCGGTAACCAATACCACCTGCTGCTATTTACTCAGTGCAAAAACGGCAAACCGCTTCAGTGATCACCTGCACACGAGACCAAAACTTCGAATTTTGAGCAGTGATTGGCTGATCAATTACCTGGTTCTTGGTTCAGAAAAATCTTAAACTGCCATCGAATGCATTCACACCCAGCCTCCTGTGTTTAATCACGGCAGTTTTACCGGCGAATATTCAAGCAGTCTGGATTGATATACAAAGGTTGCTGAATGTCGGGGCATTCTCTTGGTATTGAAAGCTGCGAAGGGATTGGCTCCATCGGTAAGGCTGCAACGGGTTTTGGGCAGCTTCGCCGGACGGCAGAAATCCGGATGAACAATGAAAATCAATTTAGAATAATTCTAAAGTATTGTTATCATTGAGTTATTTCCATATTTCATTTGACATATGCTCCATTCAGAGTCATTTAATCCATAGTGAAAGAAACTCTGGACGCAGCGCCGTGCTGTTTGTCCTTCAACTTTGCTTCGCTTTGCTGTTGGATAGAATGATTACGTGCCACTGTAATATTATTACTGAAAAAGAGGTCATCCAGGCGATCAATACGATGCTGGATGAAGATTGCTGGCAATTGATTGTCCCGGTAAAGTTGTATCATGCTATGGAAAAGCGTGGAAAATGCTGTCGTTGTTTCCCCAATGTGGTAGACATCATCATCCGAACAACGGATGAGTACCACACGCGCTTCAACTGGCCGGAGGAGGATCGTATTCCTCATCGGCTGAAGTTGCTTGAATTGCGCAACCATTATGCAGGGGAATTTAATGAAGGGCGACAAAGCGGTCATAGAGCGGCTTAACGAGGCCATTTTTCTGGAACTGGGTGCAGTCAATCAATATTGGTTGCATTATCGTCTGTTGGACGATTGGGGCTACAAGAAGCTCGCGCAGAAGGAAAAGGCTGAATCAATCGAGGAAATGCAGCATGCCGATCGCCTGATCGAGCGTGTCATTTTTCTGGGCGGTCATCCCAATCTTCAAAGCGTCGCACCTTTGCGCATCGGCCAGAACATCAAGGAAGTGCTGGAAGCCGATCTCGCCGGCGAGCAGGACGCATGCGCATCCTACAAAAAGTCCTATGAGATTTGCCGTGATGCGGGTGACTATGTCACCAAGGCGCTGTTTGAGGAACTGCTGACAGACGAGGAAGGTCATATCGACTTCCTGGAAACCCAGCTCGATCTGCTCAACAATATCGGCGAAAAGAACTACGGCCAGTTGAACGCTGCTCCGGCTGACGAAGCGGAGTAATTCTGCCAGACCGGATTGAGATCGGACGGCCGGGTTTTGTCCCGGCCCATCCTGTATGCCGATGCGCCATTTTGTCTATCCCACCAGCGATAACCAACGCCACGCGCACTGTTTCAATTGTCCAGCAGCGGCTTGAGTTCATCGGGAATATGCCCCTCATTGATCAGCCAGCGCCGGATCGTATAGCTGCGCCCGCCTTCGCTGTGCATCGGATCGGCATCCGCATAGGCGCGCGCCTCCTCAATTGACGCGGCACGATAGATGATCATGCCTTCGCCCATCATCTCCTCGCAGCTTTCGTCCGACAGGGGGCCGGCAAAGACCAGCTTGTGGGCGTCCTGCATTTTCACCTGGTAGGCCAGGTGGCGCGGCAGAATCTCCTTCATTGTGTCCGGCGGCGCGATGGGCCTGGTGCGCACAACAAAAAATTCCGCAGCAAGGGAACCGCGCGCCCGCGATTGTTCAACATAGTCATTCCATTTCGGCATCTGAAACTCCTCCTCGGCCAATACAAATAAAATATCGATAAAAATTGACAATACAAGAAAATGTTGATTATTTTGAATTAAGCATGGAGGTTTGCAATGCGTTTTATGGTGGCCCGCGATGGGCAAAATGGCGGGCATGGTACCGCACTCTACGTTGTTGACGGCGGTGACGCCTTTCGTTTGACCGGTCAGGACGGATTTTCCGGCACGGATATTGCTGCGATCATCGAGGCTGACGAAAATCGGGTCGGCGCCCTGTGTGATGCTGCAAGGACCGGGGCCAGTATGCCCGTCGGTTCTCTCACACCTGCATTGCCTCTCAACCGTTTCGGCAAGATCCTCTGCCTCGGTCTGAACTATGTCGATCACGTCAAGGAAGGCGGCTACGACATTCCGACCTATCCGGCCATGTTCATCCGCATGTCAAGTTCGATGCTGGCAGCCGGTGCCCCGATGGTCAAACCGGACTGCTCGGATCGGCTGGACTACGAAGTGGAACTGATGGTGGTGATCGGCAAGGGTGGCCGTCACATCAGCGAGGAAGCAGCGCTTGATCATGTCTTTGGTTACACGGTCTTCAACGACGGATCGATACGTGACTACCAGAGAAAAACCCACCAATGGACGCCTGGCAAGAATTTCGACGCCACCGGCGCACTGGGACCGACAGTCGTGACAGCCGATGAATTGCCGTCTGGTGCGAGCGGGCTGAAAATCGAGTCGCGGCTCAATGGCGCGGTGATGCAGACGGCCAAGACCTCCGACATGATGTGGCCGGTGGCCAAGACCATTGCAATCGTGTCGGAATTCGCGACGCTGGAACCCGGCGACATGATTGCCATGGGCACACCGCCCGGCGTGGGCCATGCGCGCACGCCGCCGGTCTTCATGTTCCCCGGTGATACCATTGAGGTCGAAATTGAAGACATTGGAATCTGCACCAACCCGATCATCAGCGAACAGGACGCCGCCAAACAGGGAGGCGGGCAATGACAAAACCGGCTTCAATCGCACCAACCGGTGCGGAACTTGAACGATTGCGCAGCGAAGCACAGGACGAGATCCGTGCCTTGCGCAAACGCGTATCGCATCTGGGAGAGGACGAGATCAAGCTGATCCTGTCGGGTGCCCGGTCCCATTATGCCTGGACAGACCGGCCCGTCACCGACGCACAGCTTCACGCCATCTATGACATTGTCGCCATGGGCGCCACCAGCATGAATTGTTCGCCGGCACGGTTCATTTTCGTGCGCACCAGCGAGGGGCGCGAGAAGCTGGCCAAATCGCTCAAACCTGCCAATCTGAGCAAGATGGCCTCGGCGCCGGTCACCGTGATCATTGCCAATGACCTGGATTTCTGGCGCGAACTTCCCTTCCTGTTTCCCCATGAGGATCGGCGTCACCTGTTTGAAGGAAAGACAGCCCATATCCAGGATACGGCCTTTCGCAACGGCACGTTGCAGGGCGCCTATCTGATGATCGCAGCGCGGGCTTTGGGCCTTGATGTGGGCGCCATGTCCGGCTTTTCCAACGCAATTGTCGATCAGGAGTTTTTCGAAGGCACCACCTTGCGATCAAATTTCCTGTGCAATCTGGGCTATGCCGACGAGACGGCCCTGTTTCAAAAACTGCCGCGTTTCGCGTTTGAAGATGTCTGCAAGTTTGCCTGAGGAGCTAAGACCATGGCCATAAAGATCAAAACGGAAGTGACGATGCGGGCGGCCGCGGCATGCCCGACCCATGCGCGCGCCGACATCAGCCTTCGCGATCTTACTTTTTCCATTGATGAACCGACAGAACGCGGTGGCACCAATGCGGGGCCAACCCCGACAGAAACAGCGGTTGCCGCTCTGATCGGCTGTACAAATGTCATTGGGCACAAATGCGCTGACAGTCTTGGCATTGAAATCGGACATCTCGAGATAGCGGCGAAATGCACTTTTGACCGGCGCGGTGTAACGCTCGAAGCGGAAATCGAGGTGCCGTTTCGCAGGATCGAATTGACGATCACAGCCCACGGCAGTGCGTCGCATGATGCCCTGCAGCAAGTGGCTGCAGAGGTTCGCAAATTTTGCCCGCTTTCAAAACTGTTTAATGCAGCGGGAACCGAAATCGAAGAGATCTGGCAATTGGCGCCCTAGCGTTCAATGCCGACACCGGTCAACGGGAGGTTGACCGTCACAATGGAGGAAAAGATGAGCAGATTATTACGCAGAACTTTGCTGACAGCCGCAGCAATAATGGGCGCCACCCTGTGTGGTGCGGTCCTGCCGGCCAAGGCAACCGAGACGATCAAGATGATAGCCATTGACGGCTATCCGGACCGGTCCATGTGGGTCAAGGAGTTCTCGAATTTCTTCATTCCCCGAGTGGACGAAGAACTGGCTCGCACCGGCGATTACAAGATTGAATGGCAGCAGGCCTACGGCGGACAGATCGTCAAGCCACGGGGTGTTCTCGAAGGCATCAAGCTGGGGCTGGGTGATATCGGCATCGTCACCACGATTTTCCACAATTCGGCACTGCCAAGCCAGGCCATCGCGGCCGCAACCCCAATGGTGTCTTCAGATGCGCGGGTGGTTGCCAAGGCTGTTGATGAGATTGCCAGGGAATACCCGCAGATGCAGGCCGAATTTGCAGATGAAGGCCAAGTTTATCTGGCGACGGGTGTCGTACTTGACAGCTACGAAATCTTTTCCAAGGAACCGGTCAATTCGCTTGATGATCTGACCGGCCTGAAAATAGCCGGAGCCGGCTACAACCTGCGTTACCTTGAAGGTCTCAAGGATGCTGCAGGGGTGCGCGGTGGTCTGCCGAATTTCTACAACATGCTGCAGACCGGTGTGGTGGAAGCTGCCATGCTGTGGCCGGAGGCGGCCATGACCTACAAGATTTACGAGGTTGCTCCGCATATGCTGAAGGTTGATCTGGGTGCCGTGAATTCCAAGACGGTCACCATCAACAAGGACGTCTGGGACAAGTTACCCGATGCCGTCAAGCGTGTGCTGGAAACGGTAGCAGTGGAATATCGCGATCAGGTTGCCAATGTGGCCATGGACCGCGCTGCTTCCTCTCTGGACGCCTTCAAGGCAGCCGGCGGAACTGTCGTCGTTTTGCCACAGGACCAGCGCGCTGCCTGGGCGGACGCCATGCCCAATATCGCGCAGGAATGGGCCGCGTCACTCGACAAGAAAGGCGCTCCGGGTACAGCCATGCTCGGATCCTATATGGACAAGCTGAAAGCAGCGGGCGCTGTGCCCGTGCGTGACTGGACGAAGTAAGATAACGGGCGGCCTGTCATGCACACAGAAAACGCTACACGGCGGGTCGTTCAACGGCTCTCAGGGCTGGTCAAGGCAGTGGCCATCGGTGCCAATGCCTTGGGAACCCTGACGGTTCTGCTACTTGTTATCGTCATGAATATCGACGTTGTGGCGCGCGGGGTCTTCCACGCGCCCTTTCTGGGGGTGGTCGAAATCGTCATCTTCTCGATGATTCTGATTGTCTTCCTGCAACTGCCCGATGTGGTGCGCGTCAATCGTCTGATGCGCTCCGACGGTTTTCTCACGGTGATCGGCGGCAGCTATCCCAGGGTGGCCAATCTGCTTTCTAGAGCGATTGATCTGCTGGCCTGCATCGTCATGGTGATGATTGTCTATGCAACATTCCCCGAATTCGTTGAATCTTTTGAATCCTGTCACTATTTCACCCAACCGGATTTTGGCCCCGCCCCAACGGGCAACCTGTGGGTCGATTTTTTCGAGGCCACTTCCCGTTGCGACTATTTCGGCACTTTGGGTGTCTTCACCGTGCCCTGGTGGCCTGCCAATATCGCCATAACCGGCAGCACGGCCTTCTGCGCACTGCTGTTCCTGTTCAAGGTCATTTCCGGCCCCGATGACGCAGCGGCCGAGCCGGTTTCCATCGAGGTTGGCGGCATGACACCTGACGTTGAGGAAAGCCACAAATGAGCCCCGTCGAAATCGGATTTTTGTCGGTCCTTGCCATCGTCGCGATGATCTATCTCGGGGTCTATATCCCCGTGGCGCTTGCCAGCGTTTCATTCGTAACGATCTGGATTGTCAGTGATCGGCCGATTCTGGCCATCAATTTCCTGCGCCAGTCCATCGGCGACAGCGTAACGGAATACGAATTTGCGACCATACCGCTCTTTACCTTCATGGGATTGCTGGTTGCCAAGGCAGGACTGGGTACGGAAATCTACCAGGTCATGAACCAGGTGTTTCGCCGCATTCGCGGCGGGATCGGCATGGCCACAGTGGGGGCCAATGCCGTCTTTGCCGCCGTGACCGGATCCTCCATTGCTTCCGCCTCTGTGTTCACGCGTGTGTCTGTGCCGGAAATGCTGCGGCTTGATTACAACAAACGTTTTGCAGTGGGCGTCGTCGCCGGCTCTTCGGTTCTCGGCATGATCATACCGCCCAGCGCCATGCTGATCATCTATTCCTTCGTGGCGGAGGTCTCCGTCGGTGACATGTTCATTGCCGGCATCCTGCCCGGCATTCTGCTGGCGCTCGCCTATATTGCCGCCATTGCCATCATGGCGAAGTATTTTCCGCGGTTTGTCGGCGGCAGGATCATCGAAATGCCCGCAGAGGACCTTTTGAGCTGGTGGCAGATCATCGGCAAGAGCGCGCCGATCGCCATCCTCATCTTCATCGTCCTGGGTGGCATCTATACGGGCTGGCTGACCCCGGTTGAGGCCGGTGCTGCCGGCTCGCTGACGGCTTTGGTGATTGCGCTGGTGCGTCGTTGCATTTCGGGTCGGTCGTTCTGGGAAGCGCTGCTGGAAACCGGACATATCACCGCCAGTATCCTGTTCCTGATCACCACGGCATCGCTTTACAGTCGCATGCTCGGCTATGTTGACCTGCCCAACGAATTGCAGGGTTTCCTCGATGCCCACGAGCTCAGCTTTTTCTGGATCATGGTCGCCTATGTGATCCTGATGCTGTTTCTGGGAACATTGCTGGATACGGCATCCATCATTCTGATTGTCGTGCCGCTGTTCATCGATATCATCGAACCGATGGGGCTCAGCCTGATCTGGTTCGGCATCGTCACAGTGATCGGCGCTGAAATCGGATTGTTGACACCGCCGCTGGGAATTTCCTGTTTTGTCATCAAGGCCACGCTGGACGATGACCGGATCAGCCTGAAGGACGTTTTCCTTGGCGCCTTGCCCTTTGCAGCCGTCATGCTGGTTATTCTGATCATACTCATCCGCTTTCCCGATATCACAACCATACTTCTGAACTGATAGGAGATTGTCATGCGCAACGTGACCAAGGATACGCTGACCCAAACTTTTCTTGATTATTGCGGAGCCGAGACGTCACCGCGGCTGCGTTTTGTCCTCGAGAACCTCGTCGGGCATCTGCATGACAGCATCAGGGAAACCGAGCTGACCCATGATGAGTGGCGCAAGGCCATTGAATTGTTGACCAAGGCCGGCGAAATCACCACACCGCAACGCAACGAATTCGTGCTGTTTTCCGATGTGCTGGGCATTTCGTCACTGGTCGACATGGTCAATTCCAGGCCGGAGGCCACGTCATCAAGCGTATTGGGACCCTTTCACATTCTTGGTGCGCCTGACCTGCCCTTCGGGGGCGACCTCAAACGTGACAACGAAGGGGCCACCGTCATCGTTGAGGGAAAGGTGCGCGATACGCAGGGCAAGCCGATAGCAGGCGCAGTGATAGAATTGTGGCAGACAGCTGAAAACGGTCTCTATTCCAATCAGGATGGCGCCCAGCCGGAATATAATCTGCGCGCCAGCATCAAGGTCGGTGACGACGGTGCCTATGCACTGACGACGGTCAGGCCTTCGCCCTATTCGGTACCCGATGACGGGCCGGTCGGAGAATTGCTGCGGGCCACGGGCCGTCACGCCTGGCGCCCCTCGCATCTGCATTTCATCATCAAGGCACCCGGCTACCGCTCACTGGTTACCGAGGTTTTCCCAAGCGATGATCCATACCTCGATGAGGATGCGGTCTTTGGCGTGCGTGAGGATCTTATCATGGAATATGTCGAACAGAATGATACGACAGGCATTCCCGATGCCTTTGAAGCAAAAGACAAGATCACCGCGCCCTATTTCAGGGTTGATTTTGATTTCGTGCTGAGTGAAGAAACAAGCAAATAAAAGCCGGGTCCTTTTGATGCTATCAGGGTACAGTTCAGGCGCGTTGCTGGCATCTGTCGGGCGCCGTCGAATGTTGAGTGCAATCAGGGATGGGAACCGGGCTGCAGATTGGCCTGAAAGATAGAACACATGACGAAAATCAACGCGCTGTTTGACGGCTTTTGCGCAGCCATTGAGGATCGCTCAAACCCCTTCATCCATGATGGGGATGGCGTGGTGACCTATGGCGATATGCTTGATCGGTCAGCGCAATATGCCAATGCACTGATCGATATGGGTCTGAAACCGGGTGATCGGGTAACCGTACAGGCGGCCAAGAGCGTTGAGGCCGTGCTCTTCTATCTCGCCGTCATTCGTGCAGGCTGTGTCTATCAACCCCTCAACACCGCCTATACGATGAGCGAAATTGCCTATTTTGTCGAAAATGCCGAACCATCGCTGATCATCGTCGATGCCGATGCCATCGCGCCGATGCAGGAACTGGCATCAAAGACCATCGGCGCGCAGGTGATGACCCTTGACCTGGAGGGACCGCATTCACTGAGCCGACAGGCCTCGTCGCTTGGCACAAGCTTTGAAAACGTCGCGCGGACCGAGGATGATCTGGCTGCAATTCTCTATACATCGGGCACCACGGGCCGCTCCAAGGGGGCGATGCTGAGCCATGGAAACCTGCTGTCCAACGCCACGGTGCTTTGCGACATCTGGCGCTTCACCGCGCGGGATGTATTGATCCACGCATTGCCGATCTTCCATACGCACGGGCTTTTCGTCGCGACCAATGTGGTCTTGCTGTCCGGCGCATCGATGCGTTTTTTCAAAGCCTATGATCCGGATGCGGTTCTGGATGCCATGCCAACCTCAACTGTCCTGATGGGGGTTCCCACCTTCTATACCAGGCTTCTGTCCAATCCCCGCCTGACCCGCCAGCAGGCCGCAAACATGCGGCTGTTCATTTCCGGTTCTGCGCCTTTGCTTGCCGAGACCCACCGCCAGTTCAGCGAACGCACCGGCAAGGCCATTCTCGAGCGCTATGGCATGACCGAAACCAACATGAATTCCTCCAATCCCTATGACGGTGACCGCAAACCCGGAACCGTCGGCTTCCCCTTGCCCGGAACCGACATACGCATCACCCAATCGGAGAGCGGACAGGTTCTGGAAAATGGAGAAGTGGGCATGGTTGAAGTGCGCGGTCCAAACGTTTTTTCCGGCTATTGGCGGATGCCCGAAAAGACCAAAGAAGAATTTCGCACCGACGGTTATTTTATCACCGGCGATCTCGGCATGATGGATGAAGACGGCTACCTTGTCATTGTCGGGCGTGGCAAGGATCTCATCATCACCGGTGGTCTGAATGTCTATCCCAAGGAGATTGAATCGGAAATCGACGACATGGAGGGCGTTGTTGAAAGCGCCGTTATCGGCGTACCGCATGCCGATTTCGGAGAGGGGATCATTGCTGTCATTGTCGCCGAGAAAGACAGCACGCTGACCAGTGATTCTGTCAGGCAGGCACTGGGCAAAAATCTTGCCAAATTCAAATTGCCGAGGATCTGCTATTTTGTTGATGCGCTGCCGCGCAACACCATGGGCAAAGTGCAAAAGAACACATTGCGTGAAGCCCATATGCATGAGTTTGGCGGGTCGGTTGATACCGCCGCCAAGCAACCTTCCGGCGAGGTGATCTGAATATGCCTATTGATGTGGCGACAAAACCGGACAATGGCACAACCGGCAGTTCCTCAATCACCGCGCAATTGTTCGAGCGTTTGCGTGGCGATATCTTGAAGGGTGACCTTCAGCCCGGGCAGAAGCTAAAGATCGAATTGCTGCGTGATCGCTATGACGTCGGTGCCAGTCCGGTCCGTGAAGCCTTGAGCATGTTGACCTCCGAAGGGCTGGTCGAAAGGCTTGATCAAAGGGGATTTCGTGTTTCGGACATTTCCGTCAGCGCCTTTGAAGAACTGCTGCGGACCCGCTGCTGGCTGGAAGACCGGGCGCTGCGGGAATCCATTGCTTCCGGTTTGGCTACATGGGAGGAGGGCGTGTTGCTCGCCCATCACCGTTTGACCAAAACACCGCGTTCCGGCAAGACCTCAGACCGGGCAAGTCCGCAATGGGAGATAGCCCATAAACTGTTCCACATGTCGCTCTTGTCAGCCTGTGGTTCGGGTTTTCTCATCGGCTATTGCGAGCAGCTCTATGATCTCAATATTCGCTACCGCAACCTGGCGGGAACCGTGGCCTATCCATCGCGCAATGTGGCACAGGAACATGCCATGATCTGTGAAGCGGCCCTGGCGCGTGACGCGGACCTGGCCGTTGAACGATTGATCGACCACTACACCGGCACCGGCGAATTCCTGCGGATACAATTGAACGAAATGGCCCACCAGAAGTCATCGCAAGGTGCAGACGTGTCGTGATGACACGTCTGGCCCTGGATCAGTTGGTATGAATCATTCCACCCGCTCGCCGAAAACCGAGCGCAGATTGGAACGGTCCAGATTGTGAACATCCCGCTCGCCGCACAGCGCCATGGTGACGTCCATTTCGTTGCGCATGATTTCGAACATCCTGTCTACGCCCTCGCGACCCATGGCGCCCAGCGCATAGAGGTACGGGCGACCGATATAGGTGCCCTTGGCTCCCAGGCACATGGCTTTCAGGACATCCTGTCCGGAGCGGATACCGCCATCGACATGCACTTCCACCTTGTCGCCGACTGCTTCAACGATTTCGGGCAGCATGGCGATTGCCGATGATGCGCTGTCAAGCTGCCGCCCACCATGGTTTGATACGACAATGGCATCGGCGCCGCAATCGAGGGATTTGACCGCGTCTTCCTTGTCCAGAATACCCTTCAGGATCAGCGGCCCACCCCAGCGATCCTTGATCCATTTGACATCATCCCAGGACAGTTTCGGATCAAACTGTTCGTTGGTCCATGCGCTGAGTGACGACAGATCCGATATGCCCTTGGCGTGGCCGACAATATTGCGGAACGTGTGCCGCTTTGTCTGCGCCATGGACATGCACCATCGGGGCGATGTCGCCATCTGCCAGATATGTTTCGGGGTGAATCTGGGTGGCGCGCTCAGCCCATTGCGCAAATCCTTGTGCCGCTGGCCGAGGATTTGCAGATCAAGTGTCAGGACGAGCGCCGAGCAACCGGCGGCTTTCGCACGATCGATCAGGCTGTTGGCAAATTCCCGATCACGCATCACATAGAGCTGAAACCAGAAGGGTTTCGAGGTGTTTTCCGCAACATCTTCAATGGAGCAGATGCTCATGGTCGAAAGCGTGAAGGGCACGCCGAATTTTTCGCAGGCCTGGGCAGCAAGGATTTCGCCGTCAGCATGCTGCATGCCGCAAAGGCCGGTTGGGGCCAGCGCCATCGGCATGGACACATCCTGGCCGATCATTTTGGTCGCCAGCGTCCGGTTCGTCATGTCGACAGCAACCCGTTGCCGCAGCTTGATCTGCGCGAAATCGCTCTCGTTCGCCCGATAAGTGCTTTCCGTCCAGGATCCGGAATCGGCATAGTCGAAAAACATTTTCGGAACGCGCCGCCGCGCCAGTTTCTTCAGGTCTTCAATTTCCAAAATGGGCGCCATTGCGCTTCTCCACATCAGTTGGCGCGTTTGCGGGAAATTGTGAATGAGATTTCCGGACAGGCAACGCGAAGGAACAAATTTACCTCACAATATCAGCCCATTCAGTGAAGCACCCAGAGGATCATGAAACCGAATATTGCCGAGGTACGTGCATCATAAGGATGCACATACCGCTGGCAAGAGCGTACAGCGTGACCGCAGGGAAGTTATTCTTTGGTTTGGGCTTTCCCACAATTTTCCGTAGTCCGGGTTACGGCCTTGTGACCACTTTCATTTATTTCGAGACAGGCAGCCGATCTTCGATAATATTGGTCCAGAAGGCGATTCCATAGGGCAGGGCCTCGTCGTTGAAATCATATTCGGGATGATGCAGTCCGGCTGTGCTTCCATTGCCGACAAAGATGATGGCGCCGGGTTTTTCCTGCAGCATGTAGGAAAAATCCTCGCCGCCGAGGCGTGTTGGCTGTTCCCGGTCCACATTGTCGGTTCCGACAATCCGTTCGGCGGCCAGTGCTGCATAATTGAACTGTTCGTCATGGTTGACGGTAACCGGACAAAGCCTGTCATAGGTCAGTTTGGCCTGCACGCCATAGGTGCTGGCAACACCTTCAACGATTTCACCCATGCGGCGTTCGATGGTGTCACGCGTATCCTCGTGCAGATTGCGCACGGTACCTTTCAGTGTCGCTGTCTGGGGAATGACATTGTTGGCCTCGCCCGACTGCATGGCTGTAATCGAAATGAGACCATTCCTGATCGGGTCGACATTGCGCGTTATAATGGACTGGAAGCCATTGTAGATCGCGTTGGCTGCCACCAGCGGGTCGTTGCATTTGTGTGGTCGTGACGCGTGCCCGCCGACGCCCTCGATTTCCACGTAGAAAAAATCCGTTGCTGCCAGAACCGGTCCGCTGCGAAGTCCGAATTGGCCGACGGGCAGGTTCGGCATATTGTGCATGCCATAGACCTCATCGATGCCGAAGCGCTCAAACAGGCCGGTATCGATCATGGCTTTTGCGCCGGTGCCGCCTTCTTCAGCAGGCTGAAAGATCAGGACGACTGTTCCTGAAAAATTGCGGGTTTCCGCCAGATATTTTGCCGCTCCCAGCAGCATGGCGCTATGGCCATCATGACCACAGGCATGCATGGCCCCGGGTGTTTTCGAAGCGTGCTCATCGGTTGAATATTCATCCATCGGAAGCGCATCCATATCGGCACGCAATGCAATGGTCGGGCCGTCACCGGTCCCCTTGATAATCGCGACAATGCCCGTTTGAGCAATATTCTCGTGAATCTCGTCCATGTCCATTGTCCCAAGCTGATCGGCAATGTAGCGGGACGTTTTTGGAAGGTCGAATTGCAGTTCGGGATGCTGGTGAAGCCAGCGACGCCAGGTTCTGACTTCCGGAACGAGATCAGCGATACGGTTGTTTGTCGGATGCATGCTTGGGTCCTGTTGTACTGCGCGGTCGCTACAACCGCATGAACGGGCAATGAGTGCATTTTCCAAGCGGGCGATGCAAGGGGCAAGCCTTGGCGTTTGGTTGAATCGACAGGATCCCGAGCCAACAGATCAGCAGCGAAACGCAGTTTATTGGGGATTTCCGGTTGCGGCGTGGCCCCTGTACCCAAGGTCATGAAGAGTAACGATTTGTTACAAGGGTGGGGATAATGGACCGATCAGTGCCTTTGCCCGGCTTTTGCGCCTTACTCTCAAAAATAATTCGAAGAAAGTGAATCGGGCCAGAATGAATCGGCCAGAGTGAACGGGAATCCCGCCATCAAATGGTTCCATTTGGTGAAAAAACGCTCTACCAACCAGAGGGTATCGGGTGACCATGAGGGACAGCATCAATGAGCAACACACATTGTCGTATCGCCTGTGTCGGGGAGGCCATGGTGGAATTGGCGCTGGACACTGCCGGGACAAGTGCACAGGTCGGGTTTGCCGGTGATACGCTGAATACGGCGATCTATCTGGTTCGTGAAATAAGGGGTGCTCACGACGTTGCATTCGTATCCGCCATCGGCACGGACACGATGTCGGACCGCATGGCGAATTTTATTGAAGCCGAGGATATTTCCACCGACCGATTGCAGCGTGTCGATGACCGTCTGCCGGGCATCTATGCCATCAATACCGACGATCATGGCGAGCGTACCTTTGCCTATTGGCGAGAAAACTCGGCAGCGCGTACTCTGTTTCAAAAGGCTCCGGCTGCGGATTTTTCAATGCTTCAAGGCTTCGATGTGATCTATCTGTCGGCCATCACGCTTGCCATTCTGCCACCAGCCATTCGCAGGGCGCTGTTTGACTGGATCAGATCGTTTCGTGGCAGGGGCGGCATTTTCGCCTTTGACTCCAACTACCGGCCGCGTCTCTGGGACAATGAGGACATCGCTCGGGACGTCGTGTCTGCGGCCTGGCGTCTGTGTGATATTGCTCTACCGTCCATAGATGATGAGATGGCGCTTTTCGGCGATGCGGATGAAGCATCCGTGCTGGCCCGCATCGAAGCCTGCGGTGTCCGCACCGGGGCCTTGAAACGCGGCGCCAAGGGCCCGATCCCGATCAATGCGCCCGTCAATCCTTCACTGCTGTTTGTACCCGCAACAGAAGTTGTGGATACGACCGCTGCAGGCGACAGCTTCAACGGCGGCTTCCTTGCGGCATTCCTGGCAGGGCGTTCGCTCGATGATGCCATGATGGCAGGACACAATCGCGCCGCTCTTGTGGTTGGTTGCCGAGGCGCAATTGCGCCTCGGGATATGCTCTAAGTCGCTGCAGTCTGTTCAGCCGGCCGGAATCTCACCGACGTTTTTCGGGACATGATAGCCCCTTTGAACAGCTTCGCGCTGCAGGATCCGCTTGTACCAGGCGCGCACATTGGGATATTGCGCCAGATCGATCTTCTGCCACTCGTAGCGAGAGATCCAGGGCCAGCAGGCCATGTCGACGATGGAATAGTCGTCAACGATATAGTCACGGCCTGCAAGGCGTTTTTCCAGAACGCCGTAGAGACGGTGGGCTTCCGTACTGTAACGTTCGCTCGAATATTCGGATTTGTCCGGGTTGAAATGGACAAAGTGATGGACCTGGCCAAGCATCGGACCAAGGCCTCCCATCTGCCACATCAGCCATTCGATTGCCGTGGCCTTTGCCCGCGGGTCGGTCGGCATGAACCGGTCATATTTCTCTGCCAGATAAAGCATGATCGCACCGGTCTCCATCAGGCTCAATCCATTGTCATGGTCGACAATCGCCGGGATACGGTTGTTTGGGCTGATGGCAAGAAAGTCCGATGCGTGTTGCTCGCCCTGAGCGATATTGATCGGGAAAACTTTGTAGTCGACGCCCAACTCTTCAAGCAGGATCGAAACCTTGCGGCCATTGGGGGTGGTCCAGGTATAGAGATCAATCATCTGTTTTCTTCTTTCTTGATTGTGATCTGACCGCGTCAGGACTGCTGCGCTTCACCCTGGGCACGGGCTGCCGACAATGTCTGCGTTGGCGTCAGTGCTTCGGGATCGACAATCAGTTCGATGAGATAGTTGGTATTTGAATCGCGTGCGCGCTGCAATGCTGCCGGGAACGCATCGGTTGCCTCCACCTTCTCGGCGGCAATGCCGAACGCATTGGCATAGGCCACAAAGTCCGGATTTGTCAGTTCCGTTGCGATGATCCGCCCGGGGAAATGTCGTTCCTGATGCATGCGAATGGTGCCATACATGCTGTTGTTGACGACCATGAAGATCACTTTGGTTGCATATTTTTTTGCTGTCGCCAACTCCTGCGCGGTCATCAGGAAGCACCCGTCGCCTGATATGCACACAACTGCGCGATCAGGTTCTGCAAGACTCGCGGCAATTGCGGCAGGAACGCCATAGCCCATCGAGCCGCTGGTGGGTGCCAGTTGCGTGCGGTACCCGCGATATTGGTGAAACCGGTGAACCCAGCCCGTATTGTTACCGGCTCCATTGGCAAAAATGGCATCATCGGGCAGGGTCGTGGAAAGATGCCCGACAATTTCAGACATGTTGAGCCTGCCTGGTCCGTCCACTGGAACAGAAAAGGCTTCATAATCGGAGCGCTGCTGCGCGCGCCATTGTGCCCATTTCGTCACGCCATTGCCGTTTCCGATGGCGTGGGTTGCTTGCCAGAAGGTATCGGGTGCCGAGGTGATCGCCAGGTCTGCGGCATAGACGGTGTTAAGTTCGTCGGCGCCGGGGTGCACATGCACAAAGCACATCTGCGGATTGGGAATATCAAGCAGCGAATAGCCCTGTGTCGTCATCTCGCCAAAGCGTGGGCCGACGCCAATCAACAGATCGACGTCTTCCATGATGCGTTGGCGCAATTCTGGGATCGGCCCGATACCGATGACGCCGACATAATTTTCGTGTCTGTTGTCCACATAATCCTGACAACGGAAGGACGTGGCAACCGGCAGCCCGGTTCGACTGGCAAAGTCCATGGCCTCACGGGCACTTTGGGCACTCCACGATGGACCGCCAACAACCAGCAAAGGGCGCTCTGCCTTTTCGATCAGGGCACCAAGTTCCATGATGGCTTCAACTGTTGGTGAAGCTTTTGTCACCGGTTGCGGGCGCAGATCAGGTATCTCTGCAAGGTCGGACAGCACGTCTTCCGGCAGAGCCAGGACTACGGGGCCCGGACGCCCGGCCTGCGCCACGTGCCATGCTCTTGAAATATATTCCGGAATGCGCCTGACATCATCAATCTGCGCCACCCATTTGGCCATGTCGCCAAACATTTTGCTGTAATCGATTTCCTGGAAAGCCTCGCGGTCACGCGCATCACGGCTGACCTGGCCGATAAGCAGGATCAATGGAGTCGAATCCTGGAATGCGGTGTGGATGCCATTCGACGCATTGGTTGCCCCGGGACCGCGTGTAACCGCACAAATGCCAGGCTTGCCGGTCAATTTGGCATAGGCATCGGCCATGTTCGACGCACCCGCCTCATGCCTGCAGGTAATGACCTCTATGGTGTCGCGTTGATCATGGAGCCCGTCGAGCAACGCCAGAAAACTTTCGCCCGGAACACAAAAGATTTTCTGGACGCCGAGCAGAGCCAATTGGTCTGCAAGGATGCTGCCGCCATGGCGCGCTGGCGGCGGTGCACAATGCGGCGGTACATTTGTATGCGACATGATTGGCCTCAAATGCTTTTCAACGTCGTGCAGCCAAAGCGGGCCAACCCATCGTTTTAATCCGAGAAAGGCACAAGGCAATACTTGTCTCTATGCCATCAGGACCCTTACTTTCGCGTTGGCGCCGGTCGCTGTCAAGGCGCACAGCCTCCCCATTGCATATTGCGCCACCAGCCCTGTTCTGTTTCATCGTGGAAACGGACCTGCCTTCGCGCACAGTGGCGAAAAGGCAGGCGCTTTCAGAACGTTTGGCTGGGAAGTGGTCCCTCAAGCCTTTATGGTTGTCTGAACCTGCGTGCCCAGACCGGTAATGCCAAGTTCCATCCGGTCACCGGCTTTGAGATAGATGGGATCTGGCTTTTGACCCATGCCGACACCGGGCGGTGTGCCCGTGGAAATCACGTCACCGGGTTGCAGGCTCATGAACTGTGACAGGTAGGCAACCACGTGGGCAACACCATAGACCATCGTTTTTGTCGTGCCGTCCTGGTATCGCTTGCCGTTGACGTCCAGATACATCGACAGGTCCTGTGGATCGGGAACCTCGTCACGCGTCACCAGCCAGGGGCCAATCGGTCCAAATGTATCAGCCGATTTGCCTTTTACCCACTGGCCGGAACGTTTCAACTGGAAGTCGCGCTCCGAAAGATCGTTGATAACGCAATAACCGGCGACATGATCAAGGGCATCAGCTTCACTGATATATTTTGCCTCCTTGCCAATCACCACACCCAGTTCGACTTCCCAGTCGGTGGCCGTTGAATTCCTCGGAATCTCGACATCATCGTTGGGACCGCAGATTGCAGAGGTCGCCTTGAAAAACACCACGGGTTCAGGGGGGACGTCCATGCCGGATTCGGCCGCGTGGTCGGAATAATTCAGACCAATGCAGATGAATTTGCCAACACCTGCTACACAGGGTCCAAGGCGTGGGTTGCCGTTCACCAGCGGTAAAGTTGTCAGGTCGATCTTGGCCAATTGGCCCAGTGCTTCGTCACCCAATGCATCACCGGAAATATCAGCCAGATGCGCCGACAGATCTCTCATGTTACCGTCACTGTCGAGAATGCCGGGTTTTTCCTGTCCAGCTTTGCCAAAACGTAAAAGTTTCATATTTTTGTCCCTGTTTTCTTCGGTTTCATTGTCATGTGGCCCATATCAGGTGGCCCATCCGCCATCGATTATGTGTGTCTGTCCGGTGGTGAAAGCGCTTTCGTCACTGCCCAGATAAACCGCCAGCGCGGCAATTTCCTCTGCCTTGCCGACCCGCCCCATCGGTTGCCGCGCGATAAATTCCTTCTTGGCCTTTTCGTAATCGCCACTGGCGCGCAATCGCTCATGAAGCGACGGGCTGTCGACTGTCCCCGGACATATGGCATTACAGCGCAAACCCTGCGTCATGAAGTCGGCTGCTATGGATTTTGTAATTCCGATCACGGCAGCCTTGGATGCCGTATAAACGAAGCGATTGGGCACACCTTTCAGCGATGATGCCAGAGATGACATGTTGATGATGGAGCCACCGCCATTTTCCAGCATGGCCGGAATGACCCTTTTACACAGACGAAAGGTCGCCCGCGCATTCAATGTGAATGCAAAGTCCCAATCTTCCTCACTGCATTCCAGGATCGAGCCCGAATGCACAAATCCTGCGCAGTTGAACAGAATGTCGAGCGTGCCGGTCTGTTCCAGAGCCAGATCAATGGCCTGTGGGTCGGTGACATCAAGGTGCAGAGCAGTGACACCATCCAGTTCCGCCAGTTCGGCAAGGGATTTTTCATTGATGTCTGCGGCATAGACTTGCGCGCCTTCGCGAATATAGGCCTCTACGCTAGCCCTGCCAATTCCCTGGCCCGCCGCAGTTATCAGGGCTTTTTTCCCTGCCAGTCGTTTGTTTTCAGTCATTGTGAAACACTTCCTCCATCATGGACCATTGCTCGCCTTCGGCTCTACTCTCCAGTGGAATCTGACAGGGGTCCGTCAGCTTCCACCATTCTCTGGTTGTCGGGTCTGCCGCTATTTTCGCGGCGTCCTGCGCAAAATCCTGCCCGTGGTATTCCCAGTAACCGAACAGGATGTTTTCCGGTTCGCGCAGAAAGATTGAGTAATTGCGTATATTGCATTCAGAAATTTTTGCCAGCACATCCGGCCAGGCATTGGCATGCAATCGCTTATATTCGGCAATTTTATCCGCCTTGATGCCGATCATCATTCCCATTCGTTTCATGGAATACCCCTGTATGATTCGCGAGATTTAATACTTTTGCAGTCAGTTTGCGAATATCCCAATTTGAAAGGCAATAGTCGAGACCAGACGATCTATTGTCGAGACGGGCGTCCCGTCCTGGAAAATCTGTCGTTCGCTTTTGTTGCCCTGCAAGCTTTTGTCACTTGTACCATTTCCGCTTGCCATCGCTTTGGCAAAAGGTGGTTCAATGCGCGTATGCGCGCGGCAATCAAAGCTGTGGACGCAAGGAAATTTGATGGACCGCGACATCCTTCCAAATGTTGCGCTTTCCGAGCGTATTGTGTAACCATTTCATATGGGATTGCCTGCCTTCGTATGGATGGATAACAACGTCCCTGCACAGGTGAATTTCCTGTTCTCTTTCATTGTGAAATATATCTGGGACGGTCCCATATTTCATGCTGAAGAATTCCTTTGCAAAAGAATGTTTTTGGCAGATAGCAAACAAACGTCATCTTTTGTTACAGGGCCCCTCGGGTATGAACTCCCATGAGAGATTTTCCTTTCCGGGATTCGAAGAAAAGTGACCCAGTGACAGCTAGAAAAATACTCCTTGTGCAGCCGCAGCTTTCGTCGCTTGATGGGCATGAACATACCCAGATTTCCGCTCTCGACATGATGCTGCCGGATGATCGGATAATTGTGCTGACCCGTATCGACTTTGCGCTGGCAGACCAGATGACCGGTGTCGAGATTTATCCGGTGTTTCCTCTGCTTGCAAAATCCGGCGCAGGAGATCGGCAAAACAAAAAGCCCCACGACAGCAATAAGGAAAGTAGTAGCAGCAAACCCTCTGTCCCGGAGCGGTATCTTTCTTACGTGGAGGCTTTGTCTGCTGCCGTCCGGCGTTTCGAAGCAGGCCCGACTGATTTGCTGATTGTTCCGTCTGCCGGTCCCGACGAGATTGCTGTTCTGGTCGCATTTTATGAGCAGTTGGAAGACGCGCAAGCACCCAGAGTCATATTGCGCCTCCTGAGTGAGGATGTGGTATCGGGTTTTCCTGCGTCATTCATGGAGCGCCTGCACACCTGTTGCCGGGCCGGCCGGTTGTCTTTGCATACGGAAACCCCTGAGCTTCGCCAGCGTCTGGAAGAACACCATGGATTGGTGATTGCAGGTCAGTTCAACCTGCCATGTACCATCTTTGCTGATGAGGTGGATCACGCGAAACCGCCACACCGTTCTGATGATGATATCAAGGTTGGCGTATTGGGCCGCCAACGGGCAGAAAAGGGGAGCTACCGCATTGCCGGCATCTTGAAACATTTGCGGCAATTGGCTCTGCAAGGCAACGGCAAACAAAAAATCCGGATCGTCTATCAGGCCGTCAGAGCAAAACGAATGCGCCGACTGATGATAGAGTTCGCAGATCGTCTGAGTGCGGGTCGCAATGCCAATGTGACCATACAATATCTGGAAAGCGGCATGTCAAAAGAAAGCTTTCGAAAACTTCTTATGGATGTCGATATTCTGCTTTTGCCCTACGACACGAAACGCTACCGCTATAGCGGTTCGGGTATCATCATGGACGGCGTGTTTGCTTTGAAGCCCATTGTCCACAGCCGCGGCATGGCCATGCAGGAATTGCTGTCTCATGGCAACGCGGAATCCGCCACCTCCGACAGGGAGTTTGCGGAGAAAATACTGAAAATTGCGTCCAATTATGACCTTTACAAACAATCAACCGGTGCTGCCGCTGCCTATGCCGGGCAATTGCTGGACAAGTCTGGAGAAATCTTCAGGAATTGAATTTCCGGTTTGCTCTTGGCCGCCCAAAAGCTGTGACGCTGTCAGCGATTTTGGTGTAAACCAACAGGCTGCTTTGCCAGTCTTTAACTTCTCCCCGTTAGACTATCTGTTCGAATGCATGGGAATCCGTGCCTGCAATCTTGAAACCGTAGAGCCTGCAGCCCGCAGATATAATCATCCATGGCATCAACAATCAGCGCAAAATACAGCATCGAGTTGGCTCCAGACTTTGCTTTCCTGAGCGATGAATATTCTGCCCTTGTCGATGCGGCCGATGCCCATGTTTATCAGCAGCCCATCTGGCTTGACGCTTTCTATCGGATAATTGCGCCAAATCGCGGCGCCAGGCCGCATTTTCTGGTGGTCCGCAGCCGGGGCGATGGCATTTTGCAATTTGTTCTGCCGCTGATTGTGCGACGAAAGTTTGGCCTCAGACTGCTGGAGACAGCGGATCTTGGTGTCAGCGATTATGTCGTTCCGGTTGGCCTGCCCGCATTTTGGCAGGATCTCGAAAACGACCCTTCGTTGCGCAGAAAATTGACAACTGCCTTGCCCCGTTTTGACCTGTTGCGCATGCGCCCGGTTCGTGAAGAAGATTGCAGAAAATTCAAGCTTGTTACCGGAATGGACCCCATTCCACTTGGATTTTCCGCCCATGCGTCGGTGCTCCGGAAGCCCTATGAGGACTGGCGCAAAAGCGTATTGAATGGCTCAATGCGCAAAATGATCGATCGCAAGAGGCGAAAATTGCACCGGGACCATTCGGCCAGCCTGGAGGAGCTACACGATCCTGCGGAGATTCAACGCGCCCTGACCAGACTTGCCTTGCTGCGGGCCGGACGGTTTGAAAAGGATCCCATTCAACAGGAATTCGTGCTGCGTTTTTATATCGACGTTGCTCAAAAGGGCGCCACCACTGGACTGGCCAGTACCTGGCTGATCAAGGCGGGGGGCGATGAGGTTGGCGTCCTCTTTGGTGTAACCCTTGAAGGGCGTTTTTACTATCTGCTGATCGGCTGTGACTATGACAATTTTGGTCAGTACTCACCCGGACTGCTGATGTATGATGGCATCATGAACAAGTGGATAGAGGGCGGTGGAACCTGCTTTGATTTCACCATTGGCGACGAGGCGTTCAAGCGCAAATTTGGCACTGTCGCCACAAAAATGCATATGTTTTTGAGCGCGGGAAGCCTGATTGGGAGAATTGCCAGACAGATCGTGGTCTGGCGGCTGAACAAGCGACTTGAGTTATCTGAGGAGGGGCAATGAAACACAACGGTATCTTGAAGAATTCCATCATTATTGCGGCACATCCAGATGATGAATTATTATGGTTTGGCGGCATTCTTCGAGATGTCGACCAGATCGTTCTTGTCTACGAGGATTTCTGGCCGCAACCGGATGTTGGGCAGGCCCGTAACGCTGTTCTGCAAGACTACCCGCGTGACAATGTCATTTCCTTGAAAATACCGGAAGCGGCGACCAATGGTTGCGCCGATTGGGATAATCCCAGAATTGGTGATTTTGGCATTGAGCTGGGGTTCGAAGCCACGCTGCGTGATCTCAAGCAGCAAGTCAAACGGGTCATCGGCAAGAGCGATGCTCCTGCAGAAGGTATCGAGACCAGTTACAAGAAGAATTACAACCTCATTTATGACAGGCTCAAGACCATCCTGACGCCCGACATGAATGTGTTTACCCATAACCCCTGGGGCGAATACGGACATGAAGATCATCTTCAGGTCTACAGGGTCGTCGAACATTTGCGCAAGGAAATGGGCTTCAAACAGTGGATGTCGAATTATTGCTCAGAGCGGGCTTTGCCGCTGGCGATGACCTATTTTCACAATGAGGAAGTGAAATATTTTCAGGTGCCTGTTGATAAGCGTTTCTCGAACACGGTCGCGGATGTCTACCACAAGCACGGTTGCTGGACATGGGCAAAGGACTGGAAATGGTTTCCCTTCGAACTCTATACCGAAGCACCATTTGCGCAAAGCGATGAGACTGGCCAGCCGCACCTTCTGCCACTCAACATGTTCCGCCTGGGTGAGTGAAGCGGCTTTGCGCCGTCAAATGGTTTTGCCTGAAGCGTTTTGTGGTCGGTAACATGCGTTCGCACACTGCTTCATGAAGGTGTCAGTTTCTGATGCTTTCCATACCGGCAACGGCAAAGCGCAAAAGCACATCATAGGTCTTGTCGAGGTCATCAGCGCGGAAGTTCCCGTTCGACAGTGTATCCAGACGCTGGTTATTGCTGACACCCACCAGCATCAAATGCAGGACCAGTGAAAATGTGCGCAGCAGGTTTTCCTCGCTGGCTTTTGGAAGTATCTTGCGTAATTCATCAATGAATAGGGTTGCCGTCTCATCGAAGTTTTCCCGCAGGATTTCGATCCATCTGTTTGATTGTCCGAGTTTGGACAGAAGCATTACATAGGATGGCCAGCCTTCGTCACTGGAACGCATTTGATGAAACAGCGGCTCCATGAATGCATCAAGGATTGCGCGAAGCGTCAGATGATTGTCTTCCTGCAGTTTCGCCAGCCTTTGCCTGCGCAGCGTGTTCAATGTTTTGGCTCGGCGGGAAATAACCTGTCTGAACAGATTTTCTTTGGTTCCAAAATGATAGCTTGCCAGAGCAAGCGTGACATCAGCTTTACCGGTGATGTCACGCAGCGATACCATATCAAAGCCGTTCTCTCCGAAAAGAACTTCGGCGGCGTTCAGTATTTTTTCCTTGGTCAGATTCCCATTGGTTCGTGTCACAGGCAGAGAGGGCGGCTCAGCAGAAGAGGGGAGTCCGACTGTTTTTGTCATTTCTGTGATCAGCCTGACTGCAGGGTATTGAATAGGTATTGTCAGCTATATGTATAGACAATATTGCGTTGCCTGCAAATCGATGTGGTCAAAGGCACAGTCAAAAGCTGTATCGTTTGGCTTTCGTGCCCGCTCTTGTTTGGCTGTGCAAGCCAATCCGAGGCGCGCCAGCAAGGGGGCTGGAAACAGGAAATCCGCTCCGATTTGCCTGCCTCCGGATATCACAGCCCTTTACCAGGAAGATCAATTGTCGGTGGGTTCCTCGGCAATTCCCGCATAGGGAACATTGTCACCGCCGTAGCGGCGAACCCGCACATTCGCCTGCTCGCCATGGCCGGCAAATCCTTCCAGCGCGCACAGCCGCGAACAATAGCGCCCGACATGGGCACTGGCTTCATCCGTCAGCACTTTCTGGTAGGTACAGGTTTTGAGAAATTTGCCGACCCAAAGGCCACCGGTATAGCGCGCAGCCTTTTTTGTCGGCAGCGTGTGGTTTGTGCCAATGGCCTTGTCGCCATAGGCGACATTGGTGCGCGGTCCCAAAAACAAGGCGCCATAATTGACCATGTTTTCCAGGTACCAATCATCGCGATCGGTCATCACCTGCACATGTTCGGAGGCAATGTCGTTGGCCAGTTTCAACATTTCGTCGTGATCATCGGCGATGATCACCTGACCATAGGTTTCCCATGCCTTGCGGGCGTGTTCCGCCGTGGGAAGAATATCCAGCAGGCGTTGAACCTCGGCCATCGTTTCTTTTGCCAGTTTTTCCGAGGTGGTCAGCAGGATCGCGGGACTGTCCGGCCCGTGTTCCGCCTGGCCGAGCAGGTCTGTGGCGCATAATTCTCCGTCAACCGTCTCGTCGGCAATCACCAATGTTTCGGTCGGTCCTGCAAAAAGGTCGATACCGACACGTCCGAACAATTGCCGTTTGGCTTCAGCGACAAATGCATTGCCGGGACCAATCAACAGGTCCACCGGCTGGATGCTTTGCGTGCCAAGGGCCATGGCTCCGATGGCCTGAATGCCGCCAAGGGCATAGATCTCGTCGGCTCCGGCCATGTGCTGTGCCGCGACGATGGCGCTTGCCGGAGCGCCATTGAACGGTGGGGCGCAGGTTGCGACGCGGGGAACACCCGCAACCTTGGCCGTGATCACCGACATATGCGCCGATGCCAGCATCGGGTATTTGCCTCCCGGCACGTAACAGCCGGCCGACTGAACGGGTATGTTCTTGTGACCAAGGATGACACCCGGCAGGGTTTCGACCTCGACATCCTGCAAGGCTGATCGTTGAACCTGTGCAAAATTGCGCACTTGCTGTTGGGCAAATTCAATGTCGCGAATGTCGCGGGCTGTCAGTTGGTCAAGACATTGGTCGATCTCGTCCTGTGTCAGGCGGAAATCTTCGCGGTCCCATTTGTCGAATTTCCTGGAGAGTTCGCGCACGGCGTCGTCACCGCGCTTTTCGATGTCGGCAAGTGTTTTTTCAACAACGTCCCGCACATTTCTGTCGATCTCCGCAACACCTGATGCCTCAGCACCTTCCTTCAGCCACTCAGCCACATGAAACTCCTGCTAATGTAAACATATCAATTTTCCACGTCATTTTCACAACCGACCCAATACGCATGATGCGCATGCAAAACAGGATCCCGGTCATGGCACCCTACGCCCGTTTGGCTGGCGGATGCCATGGTGTCAACCGTTTCCGCAAGGGCAGGGAATTGAATCGTTTAAGGCGCTCTGAATTGTTGCAATGGCGTAATATTAAGATTAGACCAAATTGGTCGAATGACCAAATAAGAAGCTTAAAGGCAAATTAATGAAAGTCGCGATCATTGGCGCGGGCGGGTTCATTGGCACCGCATTGACGCGAAAAATCCTGCAGAACCGCGATGTGCGTTGCGTTTCCCTGATGGATTCCACCGATTTCCCTGTGCCAGATGATCATCGCATAGAGACTGTCCGGGGAAGTTTTGCCGATCCGTGCATCCGCAGAAAAGTGGTGGACGGGGCTGACAAAGTCATCCTGCTTGCCGCTATTCTGGGCGGTGCGGCCGAGTCCAATTATGATCTTTCACGGCAGATCAATGTCGATGCAACTCTCGATCTGTTCGAATATTTGCGTCTGACACGACCTGACACACGGGTGGTCTTTGCCTCGACAATCGCTGTCTATGCGGAACCGCTGCCTGCTATCGTCGATGATTGCACACCATTCGGGCCGACCATGGTCTATGGCGCGCAAAAGCTGATGATGGAAATCGCCCTGTCAAACTTTCAGCGCCGCGGATGGCTCGATGGCGTGGCAATTCGCCCCTCGGGCGTGATGGCGCGCGACGGTGCTGACGCCCGTTTGAAAACCGCCTTCATGAGCAGGGTTTTTTATGCCGTGAAGCGCGGTGAGGATCTTGAATTGCCGGTGGCGCCGCAATCGACCACCTGGTTGACATCGGTTGACACGGTCAGCAGCAACTTCAGCCATGCGGCGTTCCTGTCGGCGCGGGAACTGGGCAATGAGCGGGCATTCACGCTGCCGGCCCTGCGCCTGTCTTTTGAAGAACTTGTCGCGGCGCTTTTTCGAAAGTACCCGGAAAGCCGGTCGCGCATCACCTATGCACCAAATGACCAACTCATTTCCCTCTTCGGGGCGTTTCCGCAATTGGTTACCGAAACGGCGGACCGCCTGGGCTTCCAAAGAGACGCTGACGCCGATGATCTCGTCGCCCGCGCGCTCAGTGTTCCATGAAAGGCAGACATTGGGCCATGACATCAACGCTGGCAAAGCCAAGCAGCGCCCAATCGACAGGCTGCGCCTGTTACCGGTCAACCATCATCAGTATCCAACAGTGAAACGCTGTCTGATGTATTTTGGCTGTTCCAGTTCATCGACCAGTGCCAGCGCGAAATCCTCAAACGAGATTTTGCTGTTGCCTTCCTTATCAATGAGCAGATGGTCCTTGCCATAGCGGAATATCCCGGTTCTCTCGCCCGGTCTGAACTCACGCGAGGGTGAGATAAAGGACCAGTCGAGCGCATCGGTCGTTTTCAACAGTTCCAGCAATTGCGTACCCTTGAGCGAATTGGGCTTAAAAGGTTCAGGCAGGCTATGGATCTCTTCAGTTCCATCCGCATGCAACAGACTGCCCGCGCCGCCGACCACCACATAGCGTTTGACGCCGGAATCCTTGACGGCCGAAACAATCACCTCTGGTTCTAGTTCGATGAACCGCACCGATGAAACAACAGCATCATGACCTTTGATCGCGCCGGCCAGGGATTCACGGCTGCCATCGGTCCCGATGGCTGTAACGCCATCCAGTTTCGGCACGTTTTCTGGATGCCGGACGATGCCGGTCACCTGATGTCCGCGATTGACCAACTCGTTGAGCACGCGCGATCCGGCTTTTCCGGTTGCACCGACAAGAGCTACTTTCATGTCTTTCTCCTCAAATGATGATTCTGAAATTGCTGGGTTTCCGATCCGATTGGCTTATCGCCTTCATTTCTTGATAGCCCCACCGGCCAGTTCCATGCCAGTTGAGATCTAATGGATTTCGGGATGCGTCTTGATCGGGGTATCATCACTGGCGGGCACCGTTGGGCGTTCGATCATGCGATGGACACGCGGCCTGTCCGGGCCCCGGTGCAGCGCAATGATCCTGGCGTAAATCTCGGCGTCTGCCTTTGTACGGCGCTGGTTGTGGCGCACATATTCCACCCAGGTCGGCACATGGTAGCTCTCGACCCAGATATCCGGGTTTTCCAGATCACGCAGCAAGACCCATTGCTGCACACCATCGCGAATACGGCTGCGCCGCCATTGCGTCATGACGGCAAGAAAATCATGTACGTCCTGTTGGGCGATTTCATAATCCACCATGACCATGATCGGGCCGCTGCGAGAGGTCAGATCCAGCCGGAGTTCCGGTTCATTGAAGCGGTCGTGAGGGTCCAGATTGAGCACGCTGAATTCCGGCAGGGAAAGATACAGGCCAATCAGTGCGCTGGCCACCAGAACCGCCGCTGCTACCATCAGCGCTCGGTCGGCCCCATTGGATTCGGCAATCATTCCCCATATCCAGCTTCCCGACGCCATGCCACCAAACGTTGCGGTCTGATAGAACGACATGGCGCGCCCGACCACCCAGCGCGGCGTTGACAATTGCACTGTTACATTGAACAGCGAAAGTGACACGACCCAGCAACTGCCGGCAAGCAGCAGAACCGCACAACTCAGCCAGACGTCACGGCTGAGGGCGAGTGTCAGGGCGCACAGTGCAAAGGTCACCGACGCACCGCGCACGATGGTTTCATTGTTGAAACGTTCCCGCAGGCGCGTGTTCATCAGGGCGCCGCCGATGGCACCCAGCCCGAAACATCCAAGCAGGATACCGAACGTCAGGGGCCCGCCCTGCAGCAGGTCGCGCGCCACAATGGGAAGCAGTGCCAGCACCGCTATGGCGCCAAACCCGAACAGCAGGCCGCGCAGCATCACCTTCAGCAGATTGGGTGACATGGTAACGTAGCGCAGTCCAACGGATATCGCCCGGCCTATGGCCTCGCGGGGCAGGGTGCGCGGCGAACGGGGCGATTGCCAGCGCAACAGCGCAATGATCAGAAAAATATAACTGCCCGCATTGATGGCAAAAGCTGTCGCCGCCCCGGAGATGGCAACGATGATACCACCGATTGCCGGACCAACGCTGCGCATGAGGTTGAAGCCCATACTGTTGAGGGCCACAGCCGATGGCAGGTCTTCCCTGGGGACGATATCGCCCATCGATGCCTGCCATGAGGGCATGTGCAGTGCCGTGCCGCAGCCTATGGAAAAAGTGAAACTCAACAGCAGCCATGGCGACAGCAGGTCGAGAAATGCGAAAATGGTCAGCCCCACAGAGGCCACCAGCATGAAGATCTGCGCCGCCAGCATGATGCGGCGCCTGTCGACGCTGTCGGCCAGCGCGCCGGCAATCAATGAGAACAGCATGATGGGCAGAACCGAGGATGCCTGGACGAGCGCAACCATCTGGTGTGAATCGGATATCACCAGCATGATCCAGGCAGCGGCCACGGCCTGAATCAAACCACCAAGATTGGACGCCAGTGTGGCCATCCAGAGCGTTCGAAACGTTCCGTGTCTGAATGGTGCCAGTGGGGATGCTCTTTGAGGCACTTCGCGGATATTCCTTGCAGGCTGCCCACACAGGTCCAGCCGAAAAATCTGGCTATGACCGTGCATCGTGCCACCTTCAGGTCTCACAAATCAATTGATTTGTAAATCGCAATACAAGCCCTTCATACGCAGATAGCAGTTGCTGCGATGCATTTGTTATGTGTGGACAAATAGCGCGCATTGCGTAATGTGGCGATGAGTGAGAACTGCCGGGGACGGGCATTTGCAAGGCAGCAGGGAGGATATGCCTTGGCATAATTCCGTCCTGCCGGGCATGCGGTTCAAACCGGATAAGGTCGGCAGTTCAGTGTAAACCAACGGGAGGACGACATGACAATCAGAAGAATTATGACCGGGGCCGCTTTGATGGCTCTGTTCGCGGGATCGGCAATGGCGCAGGAAGTCAACTTGCGGCTGGCCCATTGGGTGCCGCCGACGCATCCCATCCAGACACTCGGAATCGAACCATGGGTGGAATCATTGAAGGAGGCCTCAGGCGGGCGGATTGGGGTTACGATTTACCCTGCTCAGCAGCTTGGCAAGGCGCCGGACCACTATGACATGGCCCGTGATGGCATTGCTGATATCGCCTATGTGAATCCCGGTTATCAGGCGGGTCGTTTTCCGATCTACAGCCTGCTGGAAGTGCCGTTTCACATGAACAATGCCGTTGAGGGCGCCATGGCTCTGCATGAGTGGTATGCCCCGATTGCTGAAAAAGAGATGTCGGACGTGAAATTCTGTCTGGCCAATCCGCATGACCCCGGCACCATTCATTCCAAGAAACAGATCCTGGTGCCGGAAGACCTGCGCGGTCTGAATGTGCGTCCGGCGCATGCCACCATGTCGCGCTTCGTCAGTGAGCTGGGCGGCGCATCGGTTCAGGTGCCGGCGCCTGCAGCCCGTGAGGCAATTGCCAATGGCGCTGCCGATGCGATTACCTTCCCGTGGAATTCGATTTATATTTTCGGGATCGACAGCGAAACGAAACAGCATCTGGACATGCCTTTCTATGTGTCAGCGCAACTGCTGCTGATCAACAAGGCAACCTATGAAGGGATGCCGGACGACCTGCGCGCCATTCTGGATGATCATTGCACGCCGGAATGGTCGAAGAAATTCTCTACGGGCTGGGCTGCGAATGAAGCCTCAGGCCGGCAGAAAATGATTGATTCGGATGAGCATACGATCAATGTGCCGACACCGGAGCAGGTGGCCCTGTGGCAGGCAGCTGCTGCGCCGCTGGTCGATCAGTGGAAAGCCGATGCAACGGCGGCCGGTGTTGACGCCGAGGCGACCTACAAGGACTATAATGACGCGCTGAACAGGCATAACGCCCACTTTTGATGCCTTGAACTCCTTGGACAGGTGGCGCGGGCAGGTTTTGCCCGCGCTGCCGCTTTTGTGACATGGACAGACTGCAAACAATTCTCGAGGCCATTTCACTGACCATCGAAAAGGTGGCCGGTGTGCTCATGGGGGTGATCACCATTGTCGTGGTCGTCTCCGCGATCGGTCGGTATCTGTTTTCCTTCCCGATCCCCGATGCATTCGATATGTCCCGGCTGCTCATTGGCGCCGCGATCATGTGGGGTTTTGCAAGTGTCGGCTATCGCGGCTCACATATCAAAGTCGATATCATCTCCGAGATCATGCCAGCTAAGGCCCGGCGCTGGATCGATACATTCGCCTGGGCCGTGCTTTTGCTCTTCACCTGCCTGCTGGCCTGGAAAATGCTGGATCGCGTTCTCAGCGCAGCCAAAAGCGGCGAGGCGACCATGGATCTGCGCTTGCCCGCCTGGCCCATCATGGCGCTGATCTGGGCAGGTGTGGCGGTCAGCATATTGACGGTCCTTGCCCGGCTGATCCTTGTGGCAACGGGGCGCACCAGCCTCGATCATTTTGAATCCATTGACGTCGCGGACGAACCGCCGCATGCAGGACAAAGCTGACCATGGCCAATGCTGATCTAATCGCCGTATCAGGCTTTGTCGTGCTTTTTGCCATGATGATCCTGCGGGTGCCTGTGGGCATTGCCATGGGCCTGGTAGGCGTTGGCGGCTTCGGCGCCGTGGTGGGCTGGGGACCGGCATTCAATCTTCTGGCGCAATCGCCGATCCGCACCATTACCGATTTCAATCTGACACTGATTCCCTTCTTCGTGCTGATGGGTGTGCTGGCCACCAATTCGGGCATGTCCAAAGAACTGTTCCGCACCGGCCAGGCGTGGTTTGGCTCCTTTCGCGGTGGCATGGCTCTGTCGACGATCGGAGCCTGTGCTGGTTTCGCCGCAATCTGCGGTTCGTCTGTAGCAACGGCAGCCACCATGACCAAGATCGCCCTGCCTGAAATGCAGCGTGTCGGCTATCGCGATGATATAGCCACTGGCGTGATCGCCGCCGGCGGCACTTTAGGCATCCTCATTCCGCCGTCTGTTGTGCTGGCTGTCTATGCTTTCATCACCGAGCAGGATGTCGGCAAGCTGTTCATTGCAGGGGTTCTTCCCGGCATCCTGGCAATCCTGATGTATATGTTCACCGTGCGCATTGCCTATGCGAAACATCTGCCCGCCGGAGAGCGCTTTGATCTCGGCGAAGCCATCCGCTCTCTCAGTGGTGTCTGGGCTATTCTTCTGCTTTTCATTGCCATTATCGGCAGCATCTATTTCGGCCTGGCAACGGCAACGGAAGCTGCCGCTGTCGGATCCTTCCTGACTGCTTTGATTGGCATTCTGCGTGGCCGCCTCAACGCTTCGCGCCTTCTGGAAAGCCTGATCGAGGCGCTGCGTACCTCCGTTGCCATCTATACGATTCTGATCGGCGCTATCCTTTTTGGTTACTTTCTTGCTGTCACGCAATCGCCGCAAAAAATCACCGCCTGGCTGGTCGGTCTCGATCTCGGAACCTATGGCACCCTGTCGCTGATCCTTTTGTTTTTCCTGCTGATGGGCTGCATTCTGGATGCTATGGCCATGATCATCCTGCTGGTTCCGATTGTCTTTCCGGTGATCCTGCAGCTCGGCTTTGACCCGATCTGGTTTGGTGTGATCATCGTGATGACCGTGGAACTTGGCCTCATCACACCGCCTGTCGGCATGAATGTCTTCGTGATCAATTCCATCGCGCGCAAGATCAGCCTGCAGACCATTTTCCGTGGCGTTCTGCCCTTTGTCGCCGCCGATATTTTACGTTTGATTATCCTGGTCGCGTTTCCGGCGATCGTATTGTATCTGCCCACGACCATGAAGTGAGAATGACCGTTCATCCGTGCCGGAAAATTGCCGCCTACCGTGAGGTGGGGCGGGACTTCCACTATATTTTGCCGTGAAGAATCTGTGCCAATTCATTCTCCAGCCATTTGCGGGAAGGAATATGGGTGGTGAGGGACAGGGCCTTTTCATAGGCCGGTCGCGCATGGGGAAAGTCGCCTGCCTGCCGCAGCAAATAGGCCCGTGTCGCCCAATAGGGCTGAAAGCCTTTGATCTGATCTCCCTCAATGGCCGCGAGGGCGGCAAGTCCTGCCTGGGGGCTGGCAGACCGGCCCAAGGCGGCAGCATAGCCCACTGCGGCGCCGGTCGTTGGGGCAATGGCCATCAAGCCGGCATAGAGTTGCGCGATGACCTGCCAATCGACCTTACCCAATTGCAGGCGGTCACAATGGGCGCTTTGTATGGCGGCTTCCAGTTGAAACCGCGCAGGCGCTTTGAACGTTGCTGCTTTGGCCAGCATGGTCTGGCCACGGCGGATCAGCAGACGATTCCATCGCGACACATCATGCGCTTCCAGTGGAACATAGACACCCTGCTGATCAATGCGCGCATCGCGCCTGGCAAAAGAAAAGGCGATCAGTGCGGCCAGACCCAGTGCTTCCGGTTCGTCCGGTAACAATTCGCAAACAAGTGTAGACAGATAGAGCGCCTCGGCACTGATGTCCTGGGTCGGGTCGCTGTTCTCGTTATCTTGCCAATCGAGCGAATAGGCGCCATAAATGGCCTCCAACACGGCAGCAAGACGCGGTTTCAGATCATCAGGCTCCGGCAGCGAAAAGGCAATTCCCGCCTGTTTGATCTTGCGTTTCGCACGCACCAGACGTTGCGTCAGGACGGGACCGGGCATCAGGTAGGCAGAGGCTATTTCGCTTGCCTGAAACCCCAAAACCGTTTGCAACATCAAGGGTGTGTGCACCTGTGCATCAATCGCCGGATGTGCACAGGCAAAAATCAGGTTCAAGCGGCGGTCAGGAAAGTGATCGGGTTCCTGCATATCGGTCTGCGCAGCCTTTTGCGCCAGAATGAAATCCTTATCATCAAGTGAACCGGAGGCGGTTCTGGCTGCTGCACTTTTTGCCGCATCCTTCCGCCTGTTTTTGGCCACCGTAACAAGCCAGCCTTCCGGGTTTGTCGGTATTCCATCCCTCGGCCATGTCTCCAGCGCACGGGCAAAGGCATCAGCCAATGAATCTTCTGCACTTGCAATGTCGGCGCCATTGCTGACAAGTATGGCGATCAAACGCCCATAGGAGGCTCGGGCGACGTGGTCTGCCTTCGCGCGAACCTCCCCGGACCGCCTATCCACGGTAAAATCTATCCGGCATAGGGGTTTCCACCTTCGGGCATGGCGGATGCCCTCACTTGAGGCAATAAGTGAAAAGACCCGGTCGACCGGCGCCTTGATTGTGGCCACACGCTCAATAGTTTTGCTCGACGGCAGTGCATAGGGAACGGCGGCCACGGCGGCAACTGCGATGGCGGAAATGATGATCCAGGTTTGCATAGGTTTTCCTTTCGTCTGGCTCGAAAGCAGGATCGCTTTCACTTGCATGACGAAAAGAGAAGACGTCAATCGACAAAGACAGCTGACTATTTTGCTATTTGTTCAAAAAGCATCGAAAATAGTACGTTCAATCCCATCGGGGATGGTGCTTGCGCGCGATAAAAAACTGCGGTTTCGGGTGCAATCGAGCACAAAGGATCAGGTTTTAAAGATTGGTGGTCCCTATGATCACCGGTGCCAGGGAGGTTTTCATGTCGCCGGAATCTGACAGTCAATATCATGCGAGAATGCAATTGGTTCTGCGTTATATCGATGAACATCTGGATGACCGATTGGCTGTCGAGGATCTTGCCGGGGTTGCCGCCTTTTCAAAACACCATTTCCAGAGGCAATTCTCCGCACTCTTCAAAATCAGTGTTCACCGCTACATTCAGCTCCTGCGCATGAAACGAGCCTCCTACAGGCTGGCGTTTCGAAAACAGGAGTCCGTTCTCTCAGTTGCGCTGGACAGCGGCTTTGAGGGCCCTGAGGCTTTTTCCCGGGCCTTCCGACAGCACATGGATCAAAGCCCGAGTGCTGCAAAACAAAAGCCGCTCTGGGGGCCCTGGCATCAGGCCCATGCACACCTCAACCAGATAAGGAGCAATTACATGACACCGAATTTTTCCGCCAATGATGTCGAGATACTGGAGTTCCCCGAGACCCCTGTTGCCATCAAATCCCATAGGGGTGACCCTGCCTTGGTCGGCGATTCAATTCGTCAATTTATCGCCTGGCGTCGCGCTGAAGGTCTTTCACCGGCGCGCAGCGCGACGTTCAATATTTTTCACAGTAATCCCGATGAAACGCCTGCCGATGAATACAGGCTGGACATTTGTGCACAGACAAATGGAAAGATAGCCGACAATGACGCGGATGTTTTTGCGGGCACGATACCAGCCGGGACCTGCGCCCGTGTGCGCATGGTTGGCTCCGGCGACGATCTGAGACCGGCGATTTCCTATCTCTATGGCGAATGGCTGCCAGCCAGCGGCCATGAATTGCGGGACGACCCGATTTTCGTCCAGCGAATCCGCTTCTATCCGGATGTGCCTGAGCATGAGGCTGTCACCGACGTCTTCCTGCCAATCATGACGCAGGAATAGTCATGATTTCGATTTCCCGCGGGGCCATTGACCTGGCCCCGCGGTTTCACAAAAACAGTGACGGATTGGTTTTTGCCACGATCGCGTACCAGTCCTGACGATCAAGCTCGGTATTGGCCGCTTTGATGGCGCCGGCTATGCGGTCGCGCTTGCCCGATCCGACAATGGGTACACCGCCGGCTGGATGACGTGCAATGAATGCAATGGCAGCTTCAGCCGGTCCGGCAAGCCCGTAGGTCTGTGCCGTTTCCGCCAGCAAGGATCGCAGTGCAGCAATCTGTTCGTCGTCGCTTTTCAAAAGGCGCCCGCCGCCGACCGGCGACCAGATCATCGGTTTATACCCCTCCCTGAGGGCATGATCCAGCGTGCCGTCGGAAATCGGATCAAGATGAAGCGGGGAGAATTCAATCTGATTGGTGGTGACAGGCGCCTTCAGACGCGAGGCTATGAGGTCGATACGCGATACAGACAAATTGGAAACGCCGACGTGGCGTATCTTGCCCTCCGCGATAAGCGCGTCGAGGGCTCCTGCCGTCTCATCCGGGTCCATCAGATAATCCGGCCGGTGCAGCAGCATCAGGTCGATCTCGTCAATACCGAGTTTGCGCAGAGAGCGTTCGGTCGAATTTCGGATTTCCTTTGCGCTGAAGTCGAAATGGCGAACGCGGTTTTCGGGCCTGAGCCGGGAAATCCGCTGGATCCCGCATTTCGTGACAATTTCAAATTTGTCGCGACCGGCCCGGGCAATCGCTTCGCCCAATTCTTTTTCAACGGAAAACGGATCAGGATCACCATAGACACTTGCCGTATCAAGCGTGGTTATGCCTTGCTCATGCAGCCAATTGAGATGTTCTGTCAGTTGTCCAAGGCTGGAAAACTGGGATTGCATCCGCATTGAGCCCCAGATGACGCCGGATAATTCTGGTCCGTTCCTGTGCATGCGGACGCGGGAAACCGCATTGACATCTTTGCTCATTGATTGTGCTCTCTGTCTGGATCGCATGGGATGTTGGCTTCGCTGGCCGCATCGAAAAAATGGACATTGGGCGATGCGAAGCTGAGCGGTATTGTCTCACCTACTGTCGTTTTGAGGCGTGGCGGCAACACCGCGACGAGATCCTGGCCTGCCAATTCCACCAGCACATGCGTGTCGGCACCTGTCGGCTCCATCACATTGATGACGGCGGGCGTGCCGTTGACAGGGTCAATTGCGATGTCCTGAGGCCTGATGCCCAGGACGATTGCCTGATCTGATGTGCCCTGCGGACTATACTGCAATTTGACTTCACTGCCGTCTTCGAGCGTGAGGCCGGGACTGCCATCTGCCGCCAGACGCCCCTTCAGGAAATTCATCGACGGGGAACCGAGAAAACCTGCGACAAACATGTTTGCCGGGCTGTCATACAGGTCCATCGGTGTGCCCATCTGCTCGACAACACCGCCACGCAGAACGACGATCCGGTCCGCCATCGTCATCGCCTCAATCTGATCGTGGGTAACATAGACGATGGTCGTTCCCAGTCTTTGATGCAATGCCTTGATCTCTGCACGCATCTGAACACGCAGGTTGGCGTCGAGATTGGACAGGGGTTCGTCAAACAGGAACACCGCCGGATCACGCACGATCGCCCGCCCCATGGCCACCCGTTGCCGTTGCCCGCCCGATAGCTGAGACGGCTTGCGTGCCAACAGGGGAGTCAGGCCGAGAATCTCGGCAGTACTATTGACCTTGGAGCTGATCTCGGTTTTCGATTTTCCGGAAATCTCCAGGGAAAACCCCATGTTCTGCGCCACGGTCATTTGCGGGTACAGCGCGTAGTTCTGGAACACCATTGCGATATTGCGTTCTTTCGGCGTCAGATTGTTGACGACCCGCCCCCCGATGGAAACCGTGCCGTCACTGATTTCCTCAAGCCCTGCAATCATCCTCAATAGTGTCGATTTTCCACACCCCGACGGCCCGACAAGAATGACGAATTCGCCATCCTTGATATCGATATCGACGCCATGCACGACTTCCAGTGCGCCATAGGACTTGCGAACACCTGAAATTTCCACATTTGCCATGGGGTTTCCTCACGTTTTCCGAGGACGTACCCGCAGGGCCAGCCGCGGCCGTCCGGGAAGCGCGACGCCGAAATCAGCCTCCGCCTTGCCGCCGCGAATGAGCGTGCCGTGGCGGGTGGTGGGAACAACATGCGCCTCGATGATCTTTGCAGGTTCGATGGTCATGTTCCAGGTGTCGATCAGATCGACATCGTATTGGCCGCCATCATCCGGAAGACCGCTGGTCCAGCGAACCGGCTGATGTTCCCCGAAATAGATGTAACGAACACCGTCCACACCATCGATGCCACCGGAAATCCGGCTCCATGGATAGCCATAATAGTCGCCGATCGGTTCAAGCCCGTGTTTGACATCCGCGTCAAGCAAGGCGCGCAGCCATTTGATCCGCTTCCATGATTCTCCGTGCAACTTACCACCCTTGGCCCACCAGATCAGATCATCAGGATCTGCATAGGTTTCGCCATGCCCGGCATAACCGCCGCGCAGCGTCGTGATCCAGAACCGGTGAACCAGTTCTTCAGCAGAAATATTGCCCCAGCTTTGATAGAGCGTTCCCTCATATTCCGGTTCATCATTGATCACCGGCTTGCCGTAATCCGCGCGCCATAATGGGGTCTGTTTGACGTCCCAATGCTGAATGCACACATGGGTGATCCATGGCAGGCGGTGGTTGTAGTTCTTGGCCGGATCACCATTATGGATCGACATCAGGTGGTGCATGTGGTCGTTTTCTTCCAGCACGTGGCAGAACCTGTGCCACAGATCCATGGGCTTGGTGTCCATCAGAAAGTCGTACTCGTTGGCCAGTGACCACCAGACGTTGCGATAGGCTGAAATCCGTGCCGCGAGATAGGCCAGGAAACGACAGTCCTGCTCTTGTGTCATATCCGCGTAACCCCACCGGTCATAGGGGTGGAAAAGGATGACGTCGGCCTCGATTCCCATTTCAGCCAATCTGCCGATCTGGGTTTCGAAATGGCGGAAGGCCGCTGGATTGGGGCGGTCGAAGTCCATCTCGGCTTCGCCGTCTCCAATCTTTTCAAAAACCGGATGCAGCGCCGGATTGGTGTTGTAGGGATAGTGTTTGGGAAAGACGGCCATGCGAATTTTGTTGAAACCGGTTTTTGAAAGGGTCTCAAGGGTTTCTTCCTGCATAGCCTCTGTCTGGTGCGTCCAGGCATAGCAGGTTGTGCCAAAGGGCTTGTAGGCGGTTCCGTCCGCATGGGCGAAATGGAACCGGTTGCGCACCCGCACCGGGCCATGCACACCGTCGCGGGCAGGGGTGACGGAGAGGCTTCCGCTCTGGGCGTTCAGCGCCGCGGCATCCGACACGGTGGTGAACGTCCATTCGCCTTGCGTATCGGGGCAAAAGCGCACCCGGTAGGTGCCTTCACCATCATAGAAACCTGGCACGTCGACGGTGCGGTTGCCCAGTTTGAACTGCGCTGCGAAGCTTACATCCATAAAGGGATTGCCATCTTCAGGGCCCTGTGCGCTGAATTCGAAGATGTCCCATACCGCCACTTTTTGCGTGCTCATTGTGTATTCTCCTTAAAAATGTTCATGAATGCAGCTCAGCCTTTGACCGCGCCGGACGTCAGGCCTGAGACGAAATACCGTTGGAAGATCAGGTAAACGATTGTAGCGGGCAGCACCGTCATGACGATTGCGGCGTTGAGCTGACCATAATTGTCAGAAAACTGGCCCTGGAAGGACATCAGGCCCAGCGGCAAGGTCCACATATGTTTGTCCTGCAGCAAGACCAGCGCCATGGCGAATTCGTTCCACGTTGCCACAAAGTCCAAAATCAGCAGGGCGGCCAGCACCGGCAGCGAAACCGGCAGGAATATCCTGCGGAAGATGGTGACGTGTGACGCGCCATCTATAAGCGCTGCTTCTGTCAGTTCCTTTGGTATGGCTTTGAAAAATCCATGCAGAATGAACACCTGATAGGGCACACCAAAGGCCAGATAGGGAAGGATGACGCCCGGATAGGTGTCGATCAGACTGAGCGAATTGACCAGGGTAAACAACGGCGCCAGCATCACCTGGAACGGGATCATGGCGCCAAAAAGCACAAAGATCAGCAGGAATTTGTTCCAGCCCATCTGAATCTGCGCCAGCGCATAGGCCGCCATGGCGGAAATCAGCAGTCCAAGCGGCACCTTGATGAAGGTGATCACCGTGCTGTTGACAAATGTCTCGTTGAAATTGCCCTTTACCCACGCTTTTGTAAAATTTTCCCAGACGATCTTCTCGGGCGGCGCGAAGGCGGCGGAATTCAAAACCTCCGGATTGGATTTCATCGCCGTGAACGTGATGAAGACAATCGGCGCCAGCCAGATGATCGCCACAATAACCAGCGAGATCCACAGGCCGATGAGAACCGGGTCCCGGCGCTTTGGCAGGCTTGAAAACGGGGCGGTTTGAGCATCGACTATTGTCATTTCACGGCCTCCTCGCGGGCTTGCGACCAGCGCATATAGGGAATGACAATTGCCAGGGTGATCACCAGAAGCACGACAGAGACAGCCGAGCCGCGGCCGAAATCAAAGATCTGCATGGATTGGGTGAACGCCCACATGGCCAGCATCTGGGTGGACTGGGCCGGCCCGCCGCCGGTCATGCCGTAAACAATATCGAATGCCCGCAGCGATGAAATCGTCGAAAGCACCAGCACAATGGTGATCGTCGGGCTCAAGGCCGGCAGCGTCACATATCTGAAGATTTCAAACCGGCTGGCGCCATCAATACGGGCCGCATCGATCAGCGTTGACTGAACGCCCTGCAAACCCGCCAGAAAGAGCACCATTGAGAACCCTACGTGTTGCCAGACATAGGCAACAAACATCGAGTAGAGCGCAATTTTGCGATCCCCCAGCCAATCCTGTGCCAGAGATCCAAGCCCCATGTCTGTCAGTAACTGGGTGAAAAGGCCGAAAAACGGATCATACATCCAGCGCCACATGGTCGCGACGGCAATCGGCGCAATAATGACCGGCAAATAGTAGATCGCCCTCAGGCTTGCCCGTCCAAACAGTTTCTGATTGAGGCCAATGGCCAGCAGCAGTCCAACCAGCGGCGGGAAGACAACGGAGAGTATGGTCCAGATCACCGTATTCTTCAGTGAAACCCAAAACACCGGATCATTGTTGAAAATGTAATTGTAATTTTCCAACCCGACCCATTTGCGATCCGCACTGATACCGTTCCACTCCTGGAAGCTGAGTATCACCACATCGATCAGCGGCCAGATCGCAAAAAGGGTGTAAACACCAAAGGCCGGAATCAACAGAATGAGTGCTTGAGATCTGGCCGATTGAAATAGGTTCAGCTTGAACATGGTGCCTGCGATGATTCGAATTTGGGTGGGTGCAATGAAAAACACTATGGATTCGCATAGTGCCTTCCGCGGCACGCAAAGCTGCGCCGCGGAAGGGTTTGTGTCTCGCCCTATCGATTGGAGGCGATGAATTTGGCCATTGTATCCGCAGCGGTCTGGGGTTCCATGTCGTTAGAAGCCAGTTCGTTGATCACCCGGAAATACTCGGTTGTCACATCGAGCGGGAATGCCTGGTCGCCATTGACAAAGGTGCCACCGGCATTGTCAAAGATTTCGATCCACTGCTTGTGAAGATCAAGCGCGTCATCGCTCAATTTGACGTCTTTGTTCACCGACAATGCACCAAAGGCACCGACGATCTGTGTCTGGAATTCTGTTGAAGAGAACATGTCCAGAAACTCGGCGGCCAATTCCTTGTTCTTGGCTTTGGTCGAGATATACATATATTCCGCGAAACCGTAGAGACGATCTGTGCCCGTGGGGAACGGGAAAATGCCATATTTCGAGATGTCGGTGCTCTCGTTGATGGCGTTCACCATCCAGTCACCTTCGAGCATCATCGCAGCGCGTTCGGCATACCACAATGTTGCAGCCTGCTTGTGGTCGATACCCATGAATGGCGCGAGAATGTAGTCATCGGTCCACCATTTCATTTCGGTGAAAGCTTCGACGGCGCAGGGTTCAGTTGCCCAGTCGGCTTCCATGGACATCAGCGCGTCGTGCTTCTCAACGCCACAGGTGGTTTCCAGAAGAACGTCCATGAGACGCATCAGGTGCCAGTTGACGGTGCCGCCGAATGTAAAGGCTGCGATTCCGGCTTCCTTGAGTTTGACGGCAGCTGCTTTCAATTCCTCATAGGTCTGTGGCTCACTGTCGATACCGGCCTTCTTGAAGACATCCATGTTGTAATAGACAGCCTCGCCCGAGAAGCGATAGGGCATGCCGTGTTTGCCATCGGCAAAGGCCTCGACAAAGGCTTGAGAGGGGACTGTCAGGCGATCTGCCCAGCCATATTTTTCAAAATATGGCGTCAAATCCGTGCTGAGGCCAGCCTGAACATATTCACCGCCCAGACCAAGACCCGCCCACAGAACATAAACATCGGGGCCGGTATCCGAACCCGATGCCACCCGCAGCGCGGTCTTGTGTTCGTCGGTTCCGCGTTTGACAAATTCAACGTTCACATCCGGATGCATTTTTTCGAACGCCACGACACTTGCGTCCAGCGCTGAAACCTGTGCGTCCGACGAGTAATTCAGCGACCAGACGGTCAGATTCTCGGCATGGGCCGCTCCGCTGATCAGGCAAATGCCTGCCACGGAACTGATAAGTGATCTGCGAAAATTCATGGTTTTCTCTCCTCCCAAAGATTCAGTCCCTTGTGGTCAAGGGCTGACACCGGACTCAGCATCCTGTACATTAATCATGTTGTCAACTGATATAATATGTTGCTGATATTCTAATATGGTAGGTAAGTATGGCGACGATCCATGGGTGTTGGTGAACGGAGAACGCATCGTGCCTGAAAGGATGCCAGACTGGCCCCGGGACTGATGGCGGCTGGCGGGCTGTTCATGGCATTGTGCCTAAGCGCCCGCGATGTCGGGTAAGCAGGCTTTGAGCTCAGTTTCCATCAGGCGCGATATCGGTATTTTACAGACAAAGCGGTCGAAGATGGGGCTTTGAAGTGCGGTGAAACAAACACCGGCATGCCGGTGTGTTTTGCCGCGGCGAACAATTGATCAATATGCGCGACCGTATCATTGGCCTCGACATTCTTGCCCGCAACGCCCCATCTGGGCTCAGAAAATCATTTTGCGGATCAGTGACCAGAAGGGCCGTGCGCCCGTCGACGATTTCAAAACCCGAATCGGGCAGGCCGCTGTCATCGGCGATTGCGTTGCTGCCCACGAGGGCGATTGCAAGCACGGCAGTCAAGGCCAGAATGCTGACGCGGATTTCTTTTGAGAAGGCAGATCCAAGGAGGTGATCATTGCGCTCTCCATGGTGGTGCGCACAGGCGCTGCAGGTTGCTGATCAAAGATAACCGCAGGCAGCTCATAAACGCCCGCCCAGAGTGCCTATATCCAATAACCCACTGTAAAAACGTTACAAATTGTTTCTGGTTGCGCCGTTATTTTCCCGCAAATTTTTCCAAGACGTCAGTTTTCTTTTCCACAATCGCCATCAGACCCGCTGTAGCGGGGTGCAAGGAGTGGATTGACATTGCCAATTAAGTCCGTACTTTATTTTTTATGACCAGACTTTCCATCGATATTGGCGGAACATTCACGGACATTGTTCTTGAGGCAAATGGACGTCACGCCACCCACAAGGTGCTCACCACGCCTGCCAGGCCTGAGGCCGGTGCGATGGGGGGCATCACAGAGTTGTTGGCGCGGGAAAATGTCGTTCTGGCGGATGTGGATTCCATTATTCACGGCACAACATTGGCAACCAATGCGCTGATTGAGCGCAAGGGTGCGCGCGTTGGCTTTGTGACAACAGCCGGCTTCAGGGATATTCTGGAAATGCGCAATGAGAAGCGCTTTGACCAGTATGACCTCAACATCGAATTGCCCCAACCGCTCGTTTCGCGCGACATGCGTTTGACCCTGGACGAACGGATTTTGACGAACGGCGACGTCCTGCGTGCGCCTGCATTGCACCAGATCGACGCCATTGCCGATGATCTGATCGCCAGGAATGTCGAAGCTGTGGCCATCGGTTTCCTGCATGCCTATGTGAATCCAGCCCACGAGGTGCTGGTTGCAGAGCGTCTTGCGCAAAAGCTCGGTGATGATGTCACCATTTGCCTGAGCGCCCAGGTGTCACCGGAAGCACGCGAGTATGATCGGTTTTCGACCGTGTGCGCCAACGCCTATGTGCGGCCCCTGATGTCACGTTATCTGGCGGGATTCAGCAAGGCGCTGAGCGATCAGGGCTTTTCGGGCTCCTTTTTGATGATGCTGTCGGGCGGTGGTTTGACAACCCTCGACCAGGCGATGAAGACCCCCATCAGGCTGGTTGAATCTGGGCCGGCCGGCGGCGTTGCCCTGGCCGCACATGTTGCCCGGGAAATTGGATCCGCCCAGACCCTTGCACTGGATATTGGTGGCACCACCGCGAAAATCTGTTTTCTGGAAAACGCCATACCGCAGACAACCCGAAAATTCGAAGTCGCGCGGGCCTGGCGCGACATCAAGGGCAGTGGTCTGCCGGTTCGCGTTCCGACGATTGAACTTGTCGAAATCGGCGCCGGTGGCGGATCGATTGCCAAGGTCGATGCCCTGTCGCGTCTGACGGTGGGGCCAAAGAGCGCAGGGGCTTCTCCCGGCCCCTGCGCTTACCAATTGGGCGGCACGGAAGCGACCCTTACCGATGCGCATATCGTTTTGGGAAATGTATCGCCCGAAGGGTTTTCTGGCGGTTCGATCACGCTCGACCCGAATCTCTCCGTTGCAGCAATCGAGGAACAGCTTGCAGCACCGCTCGGTTTGAAATCGGCGGAAAGCGCAGCGTCAGGTGTTGTTGAAATGGCCGATGAGATCATGGCCAATGCGGCCCGGGTACATGGTCTGGAGCTTGGCAAGGACATTTCCCGGTTCGATCTGCTGGTCTCCGGCGGCGGCGGTGCATTGCATGCCGCACGCATTGCGGAAAAACTGTCCATCGACCGGATCATCGTTCCGCACAATGCCGGTGTTGGTTCGGCTGTCGGTTTTCTGCATGCGCCGGTTTCCTTCGAATCGGCGCGGTCCGTCATGCAGCCTGTTTCAAAACTGGATGCACAGGCCGTTGAAGCCGCTGTGGTCAAGGCCAGAGACGAAACGCGGTCGGTGATTGCCGCCATCGCCGATCCCGAGGCCATCGAAATCACCGCCCATGCCGAATTGCGCTATGCGGGGCAGGGGCAGGAAGTGCGGCTTGATTTTGATGCCGACGCCCCTTTTGCGCCGCAACTGGCAAATATCGAGGAGCGATTTCATGCGGCCTACAAGAGCCTCTACAAATTTACCATGCGTGAAATCGATGTTGAATTTTTCTCTTTCAGCGTGACAGCCACCGCCCATTTGAAATCTTCTGCCTTGAGCATTGAGCAAGGGGACACTGCGGACAGATCAGAAGCGCCTGATCGCCAGGTTTACGACCTTGATGGTGAGGCATTCATATCTTTTCGAACAGTCTCACGCGATCAATGGATGCCGGGAGAAACGGTTCCGGGGCCTGCGATCATAACGGAAAGCCAGACGACAACGCTCATTCGCAAAGGCTGGTCCTGCCACAAGCTGGCCAGTGGGCACCTGATCCTGGAAAGGGTGCATCCCGCATGAGCCAGCCAACAAAAAAACATGCGGTCACGGATCGCCAGATCATCGCGCTGAATGTCATATGGAACAGGCTCATTTCAGTGTGCGAAGAGCAGGCCAACGTTTTGATGCGGGTGGCCTTTGGGACAATCGTGCGCGAGGCAGGCGATCTTTCGGCAGGTGTGTTTGACGCCCATGGGGCCATGCTGGCGCAGGCCGTGACGGGCACACCTGGCCATGTGAACACAATGGCTGAATCCGTTCGGGCCATGCTGGCGCGCATTCCCGCTGACACTTTGCAGCCCGGTGACGCGCTTGTCACCAATGATCCCTGGCTTGGAGCAGGGCATGTGTTCGATTTTGTGGTGGTCACGCCCGCCTTTCTCGATGGAAAGATCGTCGGCTACCTTGCCTCCACCAGCCATATTGTCGATGTCGGAGGGCTTGGTTGGTCTGCGGAAGGGCGCACTGTCTTTGAAGAAGGTGTGGTCATTCCTGTCAGCAAATTGCGCAGGCAAGGCGCTCTGAATGAGGACATTCTTGGCATTATCGGCATCAACTCGCGCATCCCCAAGGAGGCGCGCGGCGACATTCTTTCGCTGCTGAGCTGCAACGACACGGGCGCCGAACGGCTGATCGCCCTGATGCAGGAATTCAATTATGCCTCTCTTGAGAAAATCGCGGAATTCATATTCGAGCGGTCGCGCGCCGGCATGGCTGCCGCCCTGATGGATGTGCCCAATGGCGCCTTCTGCAATGAACTGGTGCTGGATGGCTATGACAGTCCCATCGTCCTGAAAGCCACAATGGTGATTTCAGATCACCAAATTCATGTGGATCTGGCCGGTTCATCTCCCTCCATAGACCGCGGCATCAATTGTCCGCTCAACTATTCCATTGCCTATGCGGCCTTTGGCATCCGGGCATTGCTGGCGGGCCATGTGCCGAACAATGCCGCTGCGCTGGAAGCCATCAAGATCACGGCGCCGCCCGGTCTGATTGTCAGCGCCGAGCGTCCTTCTCCGGTGACGGCACGCCATGTCATTGGCCAGGCTTTGCCCGATCTCATGCTGGGATGCCTGGCCCAGGCGCTTCCCGGCAAGGTACTGGCGGAAAGCTCCGGCGCGCTGTGGACCATCTCTCTTTCCGGACACGGAGACACGCCCTTTTCGTCACTCAATGTTGCACTTGGTGGCATGGGTGCACGGCCCGGTGCCGACGGCCTGTCGACGACGGCTTTCCCTTCAGGCGTTGGATCGGTTCCCATCGAAATCGCCGAGAGCGCCGCACCGGTGATTTACCACAGCAAGGAATTTGCCACGGATACGGGCGGTGCTGGTCGCTATCGCGGTGGATTGGGCCAGCGTGTGGAGATTGGCGCCCGCAACCGGGAAACCCTCCAACTGTCGGCAGCGGCATTCGAGCGGCTGAAAATCGGTCCGGCCGGGCGTGATGGCGGGTTACCGGGTGCGCCCGGTCGCGTCGAGATCACGGATGGGACGGTGATAGACGACAAGGGCAATTATGAAATTCCACCGGGAGAAAGACTGATCCTCAGAACGCCGGGTGGTGGTGGGTTTGGAGACCCCGGACTCAGGGCGGCAGACCTGATCAAACGCGATATTGCCGAGGCGCTGGTCAGTGAGGATCAAGGCAGCAAACTCTATAAATATAACAGTCAAAACAGGAAGGAACAGTAAGATGAACTATATGAGAAAAATCGCAGTGGCAGGCATAGCCCTTGCCATGAGCGGCGCGGCTGCGCAGGCCGACACCAAATGGGACCTGTCAACAGCCTGGCCCGCAACCAATTTCCAGGCCAAGACCGCCATCGCATTTGCTGATGCAGTGCGTGAGGAAACCAATGGTTCGGTCGATATCACGGTTCACCTGAGTGGTGAGATCGGCGTCAAGATTTCTGAAAAACTGTCTGCCGTTGAAAATGGCATTGTGCAGATGGCAGACATGCTATTGTTCCTGCAGGCCGGTGAAGAGTCGCTGCTTTCAATCGACACCCTGCCTTATCTCATTCAGGGCCAGGACGAAATGAAGGCGTTTCTTGAAGTTGCCGGTCCGACCTTTGACGAGATCGCAGCCAGGCACAATCAGAAAATCCTCTATTATGTGCCTTGGCCGAGCCCGGGTGTTTACACCAAGTCGGCGATTGTCAGCGCCGACGATATGTCCGGAAAGCGCATTCGTGCCTTCAATGCCGCCAGTTTCGAGTTTTTGAAAAACCTTGGCGCAGCACCATTGGAAATGCCATGGGGCGATGTCGCTGCAGCTGCAGCTGCAGGCACCATTGACGGCGCAGCAACATCCTCTTCATCGGGTGTTGATGGAAAGCTGTGGCAATTCACAAGTCACTTCAATCCTCTCAACTGGTCGACATCGACGGATGCCGTCACGGTCAATCTGGATGCATGGAACGCCCTGACAGACGACGAGCGCGCAACGATCGAAGGACTGGCCGCCAAAATGCAGCCTGAGTTCTGGGCGGTGTCTGCGGCTGAAGACAGTGGCAAGGTCGACATTCTGAAAGAAAACGGGATGATCGTCACGAGTGCAGATGATTCCCTGAAGGCCAAATCGGCTGAGGCAGGCAAGGCCATGTGGGCCGCCTACATCGAGAAAAACCCCGATGCCAAGCCGCTCATTGATGCCTACGCGGCCAAGCTCGGCAAATAGGAAAGTGTGGCTGGATCGTGTTGACGCGATCCGGCCACCATCAAAACATGGACAGGTTTCTCAACACGGTTGATCGTTCGTCCCGTTTGCTGGAAGGCTTGGCGGTCCTTTTGCTTTTCGGCTTTTGTGGTCTGATGCTTGCCGAAGTTGTGGCGCGTGGCTTCTTTGGCCAGAGCCTTGCCTACTCCTGGGAGTTCAGCGCCTTTGCCATGGCCTCGGTTTTTCTGCTGGCATCGGGGCGGGCGATTCGCACAGCAACCCATGTGCGGGTGTCGTTGATTCTGGAAGCCGTGCCGCTGCGCATGCGACTGGCTCTGGACATCCTCGCCAATGGGATCGCACTGATCATCGTCGCCCTTATCGGTTTTGCATTGTTCAATGCGCTCTCGACGTCCTTTGATCGTGGACTGGTCTCGCCCACCATTGTCAGTACGCCGCTGTATGTTCCGCAGGCCGTGCTGGTGCTTGGCGCCCTGCAATTGTGGTTTGATTTTCTTGCGCGCCTGATCCGATTGCTGACGGGACGCGAACCGACACTTTCAGGTGCGGATGCCGCACCGGAGGAGGTCGCTGATGTTTGATATCGCCCTTGTTGCCGTTTTGCTCTTTGTCGTGCTGCTGGGATCCTCGGTGTGGATCGGCCTGTCGCTCTTTGCCACCGGCTATATCCTCCTGTCTGTTTTCAAACCCAATATTCCCATGGAGATCTATGCCGGCAAGGTGATCTGGGGATCGACGACCTCTTTGGAACTTCTATCTTTGCCGCTGTTCATCCTGATGAGCGAAATACTGGTGTCAGCCCGTCTGGGACGCTCTTTGTTTTCCGGTCTTGCGCCCTGGGTCGGGCGGCTCCCCGGCGGTCTTCTCCATGTGAATGTGGCCGGATCAACGCTCTTTGCAGCGGTCTCGGGATCATCGGCGGCGACGACAGCCATCGTCGGCAAGGTGACATTGCCGGAGCTTGCAGCACGCGGTTACAACCGCAGTCTGGCGATGGGGTCGCTGGCCGGAGCAGGCACGCTGGGTTTTTTGATTCCGCCCTCGATCATCATGATCATCTATGGTGTTGTGGCAGGCCAATCCATTCTTGAGCTGTTTGTCGCGGGGGTTGTTCCCGGCGTTCTTCTGGCGCTGTGCTATTCCGGTTACATTGCCATCCACCAGATCGTCACCCGATCACAGCCCAAACAGGATGTTTCAACCTTTGCCGAGAAGCTCCAGGGGCTTCGTCAGATCGGGCCGATTGCAATCTTGATTATCGGCATCATGGCCTCGCTCTATCTCGGACTTGCCAGCCCCACCGAACTGGCGGCTGTTGGTGTTCTGGGCGCCCTGTTGATTGCCGTTTTTACAGGTGAGTTTACTGTCCGGGGCATGGTGGATGCGGGACGCCGCGCCGTGCGCACAACCTCGATGATCGGGCTGATCATCATTGGCGCAGCACTGTTGAACGCGGCCTTCGGCTTTTTGGGCATTCCCAAGGCGATTGCCACCGAGATCGCGGCTCTTGGCCTTTCGCCCTTTGCGCTGATCTGTGTGCTTCTGGTGTTCTATGTGATCATCGGAATGTTTCTTGATGGCACGTCGATCATCGTGATGACGCTGCCCGTCACGCTGCCGCTCATCACGGCGGCCGGTTTTGACCCGATCTGGTTCGGTGTCTTTGTCGTGGTGACCGTCGAGATATCTCAGATCACCCCGCCCATCGGCTTCAATCTCTTCGTCATTCAATCCCAGACCGGGGAAACCATCGGCGCCATTGCGCGCGCGGCTCTGCCTTTTTTCCTTGTGCTTCTGGGTTTTGCCCTATTGATAACCCTCGTGCCCGAAATCGTGCTTTGGCTGCCAGGAACCCTGCAATGACGCTCACCCTTCATGAACGTGTCGAAGACGATATCCTCGATCGCATTCAAACGGGGGATTGGCAGGTTGGAGATCGGCTACCGCCGGAAAAGGACCTTGCCGCGCAATTGGGCATCAGTCGTTCAACCCTGCGCCTTGCCTTCGACGGGCTGGAACGAAAGGGGGTTCTGGAGCGTAAAAAGCGGGCCGGGACGCGTATCATTTCAAACAGTCCGCAATCGCGTTTCCAGATGGTGACAAGTGGTCTGCGCGAAGTCCTGAGCCTTGGCCGCGATACGTTTCTGGATGTCAGCCAGACGCGGGTCGTTGCCGATGGCGAGATCGATCTGCTTGAGGGTCTCAAGAGTGAAACCGGCCATTGGCTGGAGATAACCGGTACCCGTAAGATTGATGGCAAGGAACCGGCATTCAACTGGTCGCAGATCTATGTCACCGGTCGCTATGCCGGCATTGAACCGGCACTGGGAGATGCGTTCAGTTCCGTCTTTCAGGTGATTGAAAAAGCCTTTGGCACCTCTGTGGCCCGGGTCAACCAGAGCGTGCTGGCCATTGCCTGCCCGAAAGAGGCCGCCGCTGCCATGGGACTGCGGCAAGGTGATCCGGTCTTGCAGATTCTGGCCAGACTCCATGACGCCGATGACCGCTTGATCGAAGTGTCATCTGCAATTTTCGACCCGGCCCGGTTTCAGGTGAACACGGATGTGCGGGTTGATTGACGGCCCTTAGAGCCAGCGGACCTCAGGCGGCTTTGAAGCTGGGAATGGTCATGCCGTTGCGTGTTTTCGTGAAAGCCACTTTCAGTCTTGCGCCGATATTGAGATTGTCTAAGGTGCCACCCCCGACATCAATGTGTGAAGCCATGCGCACGCCCTCGTCGAGATCGACAAGACAAGGCGCATAGGGCACGGCCTGGCCAAATTGTGCCACGGGAGCGCGTTCGACAATCACAAAACTGTACAGCGTTCCAAGACCGCAGACAGCCTTCCATTCAATCGCCTTTGCATGGCAATGAGGGCAATGGCCGCGGGGGTAGAAGTGAAAGCGTGAACATTCCTCGCAACGCGGCAACCACAATTCATGCTCCGCTGCCTTGCGCCAGAAAAAAGCTGCCTCGGGCTGGTTCGAAGGGGAGGGGGGAAGGAAACCTCTCATCTGGCGCGTTTTCCCAGTTGCAATTTTGGTGCACGAAATCCGCCATTTGCCATTTCCAAAGCAATCCCGGCCGACAGGACTGCCGCATCATTCCACGGCGCGGCACTCAATTGCACCCCAATCGGCAGGCCTTCAGTGCTCCAGCCGGCATTCACGGTGCCAGAGGGCCAGCCACACAGGTTGAAGGTCTGGGTATAGCTGATTGACAGGACTTCAGGGGCTGTGGACAAACCTCGATGTGGTGGCGCAAAGCTGGCGAGCACCGGGCACAAGATCACTTCATATTGTGCCATGAATCGGTACATGCGCATGCGGAAACGATTGAGCCGTTCGACATAGGCAAAGAACTCGGCCGTGGTCATGGTGCGTGCATAGGCACGGGCAGCGCGGGCACTATCGGTGACAAGCTGTGAAATTCGCCCATCGGTCAATTCAAGAAAGGCAGGCGATCTCGCGTCGGTTTCAGGCCGGTGTCCAAACATCAATTCCGCAGTCTCGGCGATGCCCTCGGGCCGATCTGAAACAATCTGCGCCCCGCAATTGGCCAGATCATCTGCAGCCGCATGGATGACTGCGCGCGTTTGTGCGCAGGATGGCACCACGCCATTGTCATCAAAGACCGCAATCCGCATGCCCCGGATCGGCGCATCTTCGGGGTTTGGCGGTGCAAAGGGCACGACGGTCGGATCAACCCCATCCGGTCCGCAAAGCAGCGGCAGAACCCGCGCCACATCGCGCATCGACCGGGCCAGAGGACCGGGCTGATTGCGCTCATGGTTGAAAGCGATTGCGGGAGGGAATAGGCCGGTTCTGGGCAGGCGTCCATAGGTCGGTTTTATCGAAGCCAGACCGCAAAAATGTGCGGGGATACGAATGCTGCCGCCTGAATCCGTACCAAGTCCGATCGCGGACATGCCGCTCGCAACCGATGCGGCCTCGCCGCCGCTGGAACCACCCGGGGTTCGGCCCAAATCGTAGGGGTTTGAAGTGCGGCCGAACACGGCATTGTCCGTTTCGACAGCATCTCCCAATTCGGGCACGTTGGTTTTCCCGACAACCATGGCCCCGGCCGCCTCTGCCCGCGCGACAATTGTAGCATTGGCGGAAGCGCATGGCTTTGTTCGTGTCACGACACCAGCCGATGTTGGATATCCGGCTGCGTCAAGCAGATCCTTGACGCTCAGAGGGACACCGTGCAATGGCCCCAACGGTTTGCTGTCCTCCTGCCAGGCGTCCAGTTCTGCGGCGCGCGTCCGGAGTTTTTCCGGGTCGTGGGCGACCATGCAGTTGATAGACGGATTGGCAGTTTGAATACGCCCAATGATGGCTTCGGCGATCTGCACTGCGGACAGGTCTCCCTTGCCAATCGCGTCGACAATGTCAAAGGCATCTGCGGTGCAAGGATCCATTACCCGTTCTTTCCGGGTTTTGCGTTAGGGTCCGCACCCAGGGCGAGAACCGGTTGGAAAATACCACGACGCACTTCGGTCACGACCACGGCTTCGAAGAGCCCCGCGACAGCAAAAGGATCTTCGTCTGCAAAAGCCTGCGCCTCCTGTTCTGTCTCGGCAACGATGAGATAAAAGCTGCCTTTCGGTACAGTCTTGTGCTGTTGGGCACCGGCCCAGACAATGCGATCAAGCCTGTCCATCAAATAGTTGGTGTGGGCCTGAAGATGTGCAGCCCTGAGTGCCGCAGCCTCGGGTCCGGGTTTGTCCGTACATAGAATGCTGAAAAACATGATTGCCCTACTCTTGCTCCAGAATGATCGTCGTTGCCGATGACAACAGCCCGCCATAGGCGTTGAGCAGCGCCACTTTGCAATCAGCCACTTGGGCCGTTGCGCGGCCTTGCAGTTGTCGCACACCTTCAACAGTCAGGAATGCGCCATACATTCCCGTATGGGCATAGGCCAGACCACCGCCATTCGTATTCATCGCCAAACCGCCCTCTTGCCCGATTGCCCTGTCGCGGATGAAATCCGGCCCCTGTCCCTTGCCGCAATAGCCGATGTCCTCCAGACCCAGCAGAACGGAATGGGTAAAGGCATCATAGGTTTCAACCACGTCAACCTGTGAAAGTCCACGCCCTGCCATGGCGAGGGCAGCGGGTGCGGAATGGGCGGCCGGCGTCACGGTCAGGTCCGGCATCTGGCTGATGATGGCGTGGCTCGTTGCCTCGCTTGCCCCCGTCATGACGACCGGATGGCATCCCTTTGGCATATCATCCCGCCGAACCATCACAATGGCGCCGCCACCATCAGAAACCAGGCAACAATCAGCACGACGCAGGGGCCGTGCTATGAACGGCGATGCATCGTATTCCTGCCGGGAAAGTGGTTTTCTGAGTGTTGCCCTGGGCGTGCGTGCGGCCCAATTGCGTGCTGCAGATGCAATTGCAAAATGTGCGTCTCGGCTTCTTTCCTCACCATATTCGTACATGTAACGCGCCGCCGCCAGACCATATTGGATGGGCGCGCCGATGATTCCGTGCGGCACTTCATAGTCAAGATGCGGTTGATTCGGATCGGGGCTGTCGACGACGTTGCCATGAGGCAATCCCTCTGTGTCCTGCAATGATGCGCGCACCGCACTTCGACCGGCCTGACCATGGACAATCAGGGCAATGCGGCAAAGGCCAGCGTCAAGTGCGGCCGCAGCATGGATCATCTGGGTCAGGAATGAATTTCCCCCGATCCAGGTATTGTCGAGATGACGTGGCCTGATGCCAAGGTATTCGGCCAGAGTGAGTGCGCTGGTGCGTGCTGTGAAAAGCCCATCGACAGCACCAGGCTCAAGGCCGGAATCGGCCAGGGCATTGTGCGCGGCTGATACGGCCAACATCAATCCGGATTGATCGGGCACTGTGCCAATGGCGTCCGATTCACCGGCACCTGCAATGACGACATTGCGCAATGACCGCCCGGTTCTTGGGTCCGGGAAACTGTCCAGAGACGCCATGTCAGATCATCCCGTGTGGCGCCGTGCCGCCGGGCCCTTCAACGGCACCTGCAACAGATCTTCCCCCCAATAGACATGGCCGTCATACCGGTTGGCAATTTCACCAAGCACCCGTTCGCGCACGCCGGGGACGTCAATCTGGTCCGGCAGATGGGTCAACACCAATCCACCCGCACCGGCCCGTTGCGCGGCATCTGCCACTTCAAGATGTCCGCAGGCACCGGCAAGCCAGTCCTTGTGCAGGTCTGTGCCTGAAAGTTGGTGACACATGTGGATCATCACATCGCAGCCCTTGGCCAGTTCTTCCAGTTCCGCACAGGGGCCGCTGTCGCCCGAATAGACGATGCTGCCCGAAGGTCCATCCAGACGATAGGCTAGGCATGTCAGCCAGGGTTGTACATGTGGCACTTCGATAACCTGCACGTCGATGGCGCCGAGGGTGAAATGGTCGCCGGCAGTCACTTCCCGCACATGCGGCTTTGGCGCTATGCGCGGGGGTTTTCCGCCTCGCAACTGATAGGTTTCGATGCTGGCCGGATGGTTGACCCTGGCCTGAATATCAGCGGAATAGGCACCGGTCGGTGAAAACAGACTGTCGGTCATTTGCCGCGTTGGTGGTGGACCGAATACTTCAAGTTCGGGTATTGCCCCGTGCCCCTGATCCCAGCGGGTCAGCACAAGGCGCGGATAGTCGAGGCAATGATCAAAATGAAGGTGACTGAAAAGCAGATGTGTAATCTGACTTGGATTTGTTCCGGTCTGCAGCAGTCGATGATAGGCGCCGGGTCCGTGATCAAGCAGAATCCGCATGTCTTCAAATTCGATCAAATATCCCGAAGATGCCCGTTTGAGAGATGGTGCAGGTGTACCCGTGCCAAGGAGGGTCAGTTTCATGCGTCAATCCTGATATTTGCTGTGATGGTCAGCGCTGTGCAGGCGCAGCGCTGACCTGTTTGACTTCTGCTGGCAGGATTATTCGGCTTTGAGCCAGGTATCGGCGGGATTCCATTGCGTCCGGTTCAGTGCGAACAACCCGTCGTCCTGCAAGCGAGAGGTCTTGACGGAGAGATCGGAACGGGACCACAGCGGCAACATCAGAGCATTGTCCTCAAAGAAGATTTTCTCGGCAGCCCAGACCTGTTTCTGCTTTTCTTCAAACGTTGTTGCAGCCGTGGCGGCAGCCAGTGCAGCCTCGTAATCGTCGGGATGTTTGACAAGCTTCCAAAGCGGACTGCTGTTCGACAGGTCGGCGACGAAGGCGCGTGCAGCATCCGGATTGGGCGCGCCGGGCGAAGCCCACATCAGGCCTTCCCATTCTCCCTTGACCACAATCTTGACCAATGCGCCGCGGTCAACCAACTCCAGTTTGGCATTGATCCCGACCTCTTTGAGGTAGGCCTGAACGGCGGTAAAGGCATCGACAGTCATGGGCGGAGAATTCCATGTTGTCAGCGTTGTTTCAAAGCCGTCCGGATAGCCGGCTTCTGCCAGCAGGGCGCGGGCTTTTTCCGGGTCGTAGGGAAAACCTTTGACATCGGGATTGTAACCCCAATGCACGGCATCAACCAATTGGTTGGTGGGCTCGAAAAGACCGCGTGTCAGGCGCTCCACAATGCGTCCGGTATCGACGGCATGGATGGTGGCCTGCCTGACCCTGACATCGTAAAAGGGGGAATCCTCTTCCGTGCTGTCAAAGACGATGCCAAAGCCTCCAACACCCACGCGGGCCCGGTTGATAGCCCAGGCGTCGTCGTCCATGAAGGGAATGGCATCGGCGGGCGAAAGTTCGGTGAGCGAATGCACCTCGCCGGCGCGCAAGGCAGAGAACTGGGTTACCGGGTCGGCAATGAAGACCCATTCGATCCCGTCCAGATAGGGTTTGCCATCCTGCCAGTAATCATCGTTTCGGGCATAGGTCTGTTTGACGTCTTTTTCCCAGGAGACCAGCTTGAATGGCCCGGTGCCGACGGGGTGGCTTTCAGCCCATGCCGGATCTTCGCCATTGGCCGTGAATGCGGTCGGCGAGATCATCAATCCCGGCGTTCCGGCCAGACTGCCGATGATCGTGTTGTCGTTGGTTTTCAGATTGAGAACCACGGTCAGATCATCAGTCGATTCCACCGTTTCCACGGCTTTCAAATCCGGCCGGTCGGATGCCATGAACTGTTCGAAGTTCCACTTGACAGCTGCGGCGTTCAGGTCCGTGCCGTCATGGAATTTGATGCCCGGACGAAGCTTGAGTGTGATCTTCAGATTGTCGGTGTCTTCCACCCAGCTTTCCAGAAGAAACGCTTCGGGAAGACCTTTGTCGTTGTAACGAAGAAGCGTTTCTAGTGCCGTCAGGGCAGGCAGGAAATCGGTTGTCCGGCGCATCGTGGGCGGATATCCGATCGAGGCACCGTCTGCCGCCGCGGCGATCTTGGCAATGCCACCGCGATCCTGTGCCTGTGCAGGCAGTGTGAAAGACAGGCAGGTTGCCATAAGTGCGCCGATCAGCGCCGCCCGCCGTGTGATTACTGGCAAAAACATGATAAAGTCCCCTCTATTCATTTGTGCAATTTTCACTGAACCTTCAGAGAAGATTGGCACATTTTTCGGACGGGGTCAAATGGGTTGTTCGGCACCCTGATTTGTAATGCGTCCCTCTTCAAAGGCGTGACATGCCACCATCCGGCCATCGGCAATTGTTGTCAGCGCGGGAATGTCGGTACGGCAGCGTGCATTGGCCAATGGACAGCGCGTTCGATAAACACACCCGGAAGGTGGGTTGGAAGCATCGGGTATTTCACCGCTAATCGGGACTGGATTGCGCGCCCGCTCAGCGATCGGATCGGGTATCGGCACGGCGGCAACCAGCGCTTTGGTATAGGGATGTACGGGGTCGGCGTGCAGGTTGTAATTGTCCGTCATCTCGACCAGTCGGCCCAGATACATGACGGCAACCCTGGTGGCGAACTGGCACACCACGGCAATGTCGTGGGCAATGAAAAGGGACGTGAAGCCGACCTGCTGGCGCACATCATCCAGCAACGTCAATATTTGCGCCTGAATGGATACATCCAGCGCCGAAACCGGCTCATCCAGCACCAGAAATTCAGGCTCTCCAGCCAGCGCACGGGCAATGCCGATGCGCTGGCGTTGTCCACCAGAGAACTCATGGGGATAGCGCTTTGCCATTTCGGGTCCCAGACCAACGGTTCGCAGCAATTCTGCCACTTTTTGCGTTCGGGTCTTGCGATCGGCAAACATGCCTCGAATGACCATCGGCTCAGCGATCAGACGGCCGATGGTCATACGGGGATTGAGTGATCCGAACGGGTCCTGAAACACCAGAGACATGCGCTTGTGAGCGGGCATGCGCCCCACATGTGCCTGATCTGCCAGCAAGGTCCCGTCAAATTCTATCCTCCCCGCTGACAGGGGAACCAGACCCAATATGGCGCGGCCCAATGTCGTTTTGCCCGAGCCGCTTTCTCCAACAATGCCAAAAACATCGCCTTTGGAAATATCCAGCGACACATTGCTGACGGCCTGAATATGCCGCTTCGCCGCGGTAAACATGCCGCCACCCACATCGAAAGTGACGCTGACATTTTTGATCCGCAGAAACGGTTGGTCACCGGCCATTGTCTGTCTCTCCGGCAAAATGGCACGCGGCGCGGCGCGACTCTGGGAAAAGGCGCAAACCCGGATCAACCATGCACTGCGCCTGCGCTTTCGTGCAACGGGGCTGAAACGGGCATCCTTGCGGCAGAACCGATGGATCTGGCGGCAAGCCTGGTATGGCCTTGGGTTTATTCACACTGCCCAAACGCGGCACACATTGCAGCAAGGCGCTGGTATAGGGATGCAGCGGTCCTGCAAAGACAGCTTCGGTTGTGCCTGATTCAACAATTTGCCCTGCATACATCACCTCGATGCGAGACGCATAGCGCGCCACGATGCCAAGGTTATGCGTCACTAAAATCAACGACACACCCAGTTCCCGCACCATGTTCGTCAGCAATTCAAGAATTTGCGCCTGGGTGGTCACGTCAAGAGCTGTTGTTGGTTCATCTGCGATGATGACACTGGGCTCGCAGGCAACGGCAATTGCAATCATGATCCTTTGGCGCATGCCGCCGCTGAATTCGTGCGGGTAGGCGCGCAGGCGCTGCGCCGCATCGCCAATGCCCACCATTCCCAAAAGGTCTGCAGCACGGCTCAATGCCTGGGATGCAGTCAAATTGGTATGCTCTTCGAGCGTTTCCAGAATTTGCCGACCTATGGTCAGGACCGGGTTGAGTGAACTCATCGGTTCCTGAAAGACAAAACCGATCTGCCCACCACGAATATCGCGCATGACCGAACCTGAGCGCGGCAAGCTCAGCAGGTTGTGCCCGCCAAACATGGTTGTTCCGCTGACCTTTATGCCGGAGGTCTTTGGCACCAGCCCCAACATCGACATCAGCGTGACGGATTTTCCCGATCCGCTTTCCCCGACGATTGCCAGCACCTCCTGATCGAGGAGATCAAAATTGACGTTGCGCACCACATTCTTTTGCGCAGCGCCCGCACCAAAGGAAACGCACAGATCGCGAACCTGCAAGACCGGATCTCCAAGGCTCATAGCTGACCTTTCAAACGCGGGTCGAGCATGTCGCGCAGCCCGTCTCCGGCCAGGTTGAACGCCAGCACCGTGACAACCACACATATGCCCGGCAGGATGGACAGCCATGGATATTGCACCAGATAGCGATACCCGTCGCTGACCATGGCGCCCCAGGCGGCCTGCGGAGGCGTGATGCCGATACCAAGAAAACTGAGCGAAGCTTCAGCCAGAATGGCCTGGCCCATATTCAATGTGATCAGAACCACCAGCGAAGGCAGGCAATTGGGGAAGATATGCTGGGACAGAATGCGCAGTTCACCAGCGCCTGCGACTCGGGCGCTGACCGTATAATCCAGTTCCCGGATCACCAGCACCAGACTGCGCATCACCCGCGCGTAGGTGGGTACCAGCGCCACAGCGAGTGCAAGAACCACATTGGTAACACCCGATCCCAGCACCGCCGCCATGGCAATGGCAAGAATGATGGGTGGCACTGAAATCAGCGCATCCATGATGCGCATCAAGATGGTATCGGCGATACCGCGATAATAACCGGAGAGCATTCCGATCAGCGTTCCGATAATCGCCGCGATGGTGACCGAGAACAGCCCCACCTGAAGGGAAACGCGCGCGCCATGGATCAGGCGGCTCAATACGTCGCGCCCCAACCCATCGGTGCCAAGCCAATATTGCGAAGACATGGGCATCAGGTTGTCCAGCAGATCTTGAGCGTTGGGATCATAAGGCGCAATGACATCTGCAAAGATCGCCGTAAAAACCAATATTGCGATGACCAGAAGGCTCAGTGCTATATCCGGGCGGCGCAGTGCCTTGCGAAAAAACGCCCGCATCGCGCCAGGTCGTGGTGTCAGGCTGCTATCCTGGGAAACGGGGGTGCCGGTCATGCTAGCGTGTCCTCGGATCAAGAATGCCATAGGACAGATCAACCAGCAGGTTCACGACAATCACGATGCTGGCGAAAACCAGAATGCAGGATTGAATCACCTGAATGTCCCTGTCGAAAACCGAATTTACAATCAGCCGCCCCATGCCGGGCAGGTTGAACACGGTCTCCACAATCACCGATCCACCCAGCAGGCTGTTCAGATGCACGCCCATCAACGTCATGATGGGCATCAATGCATTACGCAGCACATGGCGCAGCATGATTTTTCTGCCTGACAATCCCTTTGACCAGGCCGTGCGGACATAGTCCTGATGGATCACTTCCAGCACCGAGGAGCGGGTCTGGCGCGCAATGGCCGCCATGGGCGCAAAGGACAAGGCAAGCACCGGCATTGCCATATGGCGCAAGGCCCCGACCGGGTCATCCATGAACGAAACATAGCCCTGGGTTGGGAGCCACCCAAGATGCAGGGAGAAAAAGTAGATCGCGACAACCCCAAGCCAGAATATCGGCGTGGCCAGACCCAAGGTTGCAGCAACCGTCACCAGACCGTCGATCCAGGTGCCGCGGTTCATCGCTGAGATCATGCCCGCCAGAATGCCAAACACCACGGCAACGCCGAATGCACAAAGACCGAGGATGGCGGTCACGGGCAGGCGCACCATCAAGATGTCCAGAACCGGCTCGCGGTAGGTGATCGACTGGCCGAGATCGCCTGACAGAACCTGGGTCAGCCAATGCCAGAACTGAATGGCAAGAGGATCATTGAATCCCAATTCTTCGCGCAATCTGATGATCTGGCTCTCGGTTGCATCCAGACCGAGCATCGTCAAAACAGGGTCCCCCGGCATCATGTGAACCAGCAGGAACACCATGACCGATACAATCAGGATAACGACGATGGCCTCAGATAGTCTTTGTGTGAGGAACCTGATCATGGATTATCCGCTAGCCCGTCAAAGACCGCTGCCATTTGATCCAGAAACATGTCTATGTCGTCATGTGTCATGACGGAACTGATGGAGATAACCCCGATATTGGTGACCAGGATACCCCGGTTGAGCAAAGCATTCATGGCCTTTTTCAATAAAACAGTTTCTTCCGCCCGTGGATAGAATTCGCGATAATTGCGTATCGCGCGATCATGCGCGTGCAGCCGCAGCATCGAGCCTGTTCCCGTGACCTGCCAATTCAGGCCCCGGTCGGCAATCTGCCGGTTCAGGCCAGCGCGGGCTCGATCGGCAAGGTTGTGCATATGGGCATAGCTGGCCTGGGTCAGCGCTTCCACGGAGGCGATCCCCGCCGTCATGGTCAATGGATTCCCGTTGAATGTCCCACCGTGCCAGACAATGGGACCGTCTCCTGACGGGTCGAAAGCGCTCATCGCAGCCTTGGTACCAGCAATGGCTCCAATGGGCAGCCCGCCGCCGATCAGTTTTCCCAATGTCGTCAAATCCGGTGTGATGCCCACGATTTCCTGGTAACCACCGCGACCAAAGCGGTAGGTCACCACCTCGTCGAACACCAGGACGATGCCGCGCGCTGATGTTTCCTCGCGCAACATGGCGAGGTAATTGGGGTCAGCCTCTATCAAACCCATGCGCACCGGTACCGGGTCCACAAAGACGGCGGCCATCGCGTGGCCATGTTCTGCCAGAAGGGCGCGGGCAGCATCGATATCGTTGAAAGGCAGGATCAACGCTTCGTCTTTCATGCTCTGCGGGGTTCCCCGGGATTGCTCGACTGCATTGGGTTTTTCAGCCGGACCCCAGTTTTCCGGACGTGAGGATGTACTCAGTTCCAGCGCTTCATAGGACCCGTGGTAGCACCCTTCGCATTTTGCATAGCGCGCCCGTCCGGTCAGTCCACGCGCCGCCTTGAGCGCAGTCATGGTGGCTTCGGTACCCGAATTGGAAAATCGGATATGCTCTGCCCCGGGTATGCGCGATATCAACGCCTCGGCCAGTTCGATTTCCAGTTCGGTCGACATGCCAACGCAGGTCAGCATGGCTGCCTGCTTCTGCACACGCTCAACGATATCGGGATGGCTGTGCCCGTGGATCAGCGTCGAAAAGGCATTGTGCAGGTCAAGCCGTGTGTCGCCCTCGACATCGGTGACATAGGCCCCTTTGCCTGAGACCGCATAAAGCGGATAGGGAGGCCACCACAAACTGGTTCTTGTGTTGCCGCCGGGCATGACCTTGCGGGCCCTTTCATAAAAAGCAGCCGAACGGGAATCCAGATCAGGGTAGGTGGTTTTCATGGTCGTCATTTTTGTGGAACCTTGTTGTCCAGCCGGTCGCCAAGCATGGCGATCAATTGTGCCTTGCGCGGCTTGCCCAATCCAGTGCGGGGAAATTCTGAAACGATGACAATGTGATCGGGCCGTTTGTGCTTGGGCAGCCTGTCACGGCAAAAGACTTCCAACCCGGCAAGCGAAAGCCGTTTTCCTGCCTTAGGCTCAACGAATGCGGCGATACCATCTTCGCCAACGCCCAGCCCCGCATCAAAGGCGGAGACAGCAACGTCTTGCACATCCGGCAGCTGTCTGAGAGCAATTTCAATATCCGCCGGCGCAAACATTTCGCCATTTCGCCGCAACATGTCCTTCATTCGGCTGACATAGATGAACGTGCCATCGGGTGCGCGGCGACCCAGATCGCCGGTCAGCACCCAACCGTCCTTGACAACTGCGGCTGTGGCCTCGGGATCATCCAGATAGCCGTTCATTGCTGCCGGATTGCGCAATCGAATTTCGCCTTCGCCACCGCCGGTGACCTTGTGGCCAGACGGATCAAATAGTCCAGCGTCACAATGGACATCACTGGAGGGATGTCGCGGGATGCGTCCGATGGCAGGGGAAGGCTGCGGATGGCCTTCGCTGGGTCTGGGCGCCAGCAGACCCAAAGGGCATTCGCTGAGGGCATATCCCGTATGGATCAACGCCCCGGTCTTCTCAAACAGGCCAGCGGCAATCGCCGGCGCCGCACCGCCGGTCAGTATGCGCCGGAAGGCAAGCCTCTGAGGCTCGGCACTTTTCAGTTTCTCCCACCACATGGGCAGTGCGGCAGCCGCCAGAACAAGAACATTCACCTGATCGCGTGCAATCCACTCTGCCATACGCGAGGCGCTGAATCGGGCATATAGTACAAAGGGTGCCGTGGCGCAGAGGCTGGCAAGCATGGCGTATGCAATTGCGTTGATATGGAACAGAGGGTTCGATGTGGCAATGATATGGGTCGGGGCGATTTCCAGTCCGAATGCAGTGGCTTCTGCTGCTACGATCAGGGCCCGATGGGAGAGAACCACGCCCTTTGGCTGGCCTGTTGAACCGGATGAAAAGACCACCAGAGCCGCTGTGTCGGGGGTCGGATCGGCCGGTTCAATTGCAGATCCAATCGCTGGCACATCCAGGCCGTTTGCGGTTGCAGTGCCCGTCGGCACAGGCATGTCTTTCAGGTTGTCATTGGTGATGAGAAGGTCAACACGTGCCTTGATCAGCAATTCCCGCAAGGCCGTGTCCGACAGGGAAGGGTCTATGGGCATTGCCAGCGCACCGGACGACATGACGGCCAAGAGCGTCAAAACTGCATCCGGGCCGGATGGCAAGGTGACTGCGATACGCGCATCCGGACCGAGACCGGCATGACGCAGCTGTTCGACCCGCAGGTTGACCGCTTCCGCACATTGGGCAAAACCAAGGACTGTCCCTTCGCTGCGCAACCAATCGTTGTTGCCGCCAAGTCTGGCGGCATTGGCCAGCAACGCGGGAATGGTTCGTTTTTCTGCGTGAAGCGGTGTCATGAAGGGCAAGGTCCGGCACAGATCGAAACTGGTATTTCCGGAACCCTAACAGAAATATCTCTGAAGTTACAGCGAAATTTGTTTTATCAAATATTTAGCTTGATACAGTGCTGTCGGAAGGTAAATGATCAGCAGCATAGGGATCGAAGGTCTCCAGTTTCAGCGCCTGCATCTCCAGCAACTCCAGCAGGCGCAAGAGTTCCTTGCGATCCTTTGCTGACAGTGCCTCTGTCAGAAGCGCCTCGCGCTCCAAGGCACCTGCGACAACCCGCTTGTAGGTTTCAATGCCCTTTTCCGCCAGCTTGAACAGAACCTTGCGCTGGTCATCACCATCGTCGCGCTTTTCGACCATGCCATTTTCGTACAATGTCGCCAGCGCTCTGGTTGCCGTCCCCGTATCAATTTTTGCCAGTCTGGACAGGTCGGAAAGCGAACGTTCATCTTCCGGTCCCAGAACGGCAACAATACGCCATTCGCGCAGTCCAAATCCGAAATACTGGCGATACAATCGCGCGCCGGTCAGACCAATCTGGCCGCTCAAAAGGGCAAGTCGATAGGGCAGATAGTCTTCCAGAACCAAAATATCTCTTGATGGCATATCCTATTGCTTCCCTGTCTTTTCCTGTGCGCGCTTTCGTTGCGCCCTCATGTTTTGTTTTAAGCCGGCTTGCGGCTCCAGAAGATTTGCTGCATCACCCGGTCAGCCAGACAAAGGCCCGTGCCAGAAAGGCTTTGACGCCCTCTTTTACGGGGGCTCCATGGGCCATGACCACCGACTGGGCTGGCCATGCCAGAATGTGCTGGATAGCAGCACGCGCGGCGCGCCGATTGACGAAGGCGACGCGGAATTTTCGCGGCACAGACGGTTCGGGCGTAACCATCAGGTCCAGCTTTGCCACGATGCCGCGCCAGCCCGAGTGCGCATCGAGGGGGAATTGCTGGAGCAGATCGGTAAAAAGCACCGTGCCGCTTTTGATGTGAAAAAACACCACCTCGGTCGTGATGAGATTTCCCGGCACAATCACCTGATCGACATCGCCAGCCCAATGCTGATCGGGCGCATTTTCCAGGTCACCGTCAAAGGCAATATCCTGGCGCTTTTTGCGCAATCCAGGCGGTGCATAGACGCGGGCAGCCGGATAGGCGCGCTTCCAGTCTGCAAGGGACAGGTGATGCAGCGAATTTGGCGCTATGATGTGACGCACCGGACCCAAAGCATCCACCTGCGTGCGAAGTTCTTCCGACAGGGCGATCGGGGACCAGATGAAAAGGCCTCCGTCAGCCAGCCGGATGATTGCCATGCGGGTGGGATAACGAAATCCGATCACCGCGACATCGGAACCATCCGCTGTCCAGATATCCTGACCGACTGTGTTCAACATGACTGATCCAATGCAACGTGCTGGAAATAATATCAAGAGCCGTGCAACAATTTTGGGAAGGCAGCAGGCCCTGCAAGCACTGCGGCTGTTCCGGTCAGATTGCCCGATTTTGATTTCGCTACAAGCACGCCACGACAACACCAATCACCGGGTCGGGTGCCATCAAAGGTGCGAGGCCATTCATGGTAACTTCGAGTTCAGCGAAATAAGCAACCGTTTAAATTCCGGGCCCAAGAAACCACAGACCAGCGAAAATGAAGGCTGCAAGAAATACGGTTTCCGAGACCAGCAGTCCGATGGCTGGCAGGCCGACTTTCAAGGTTTCACGCAGCGACGTTTTCATCCCGACGCCGGCAATGGCAGTCAAAAGGGCCCATCGGGACACAGTCGCCGCCAATTCGCTGATTTCGTCCGGAACCAGACCAAAGGATTTGGCGGTTGCAAAGAGGATGAATACAGCGACAAAGGCCGGCAGCAGAGGTGGCCGTTTGGAAAGATCATCAGAAGTACGCCCTGCCGCGCGAACCACGATCGATGCGACCAGGACAATCGGCGCCAGCATGGCGACCCTGAGCAGTTTCACGAAAGTTGCGACTTCGCCAGCCTCGTCGGAAATTGAAAAGCCCGCGCCGACCACCTGAGCGACGTCGTGGATCGTCGCTCCGATAAAGATGCCTGCGGAATGATTATCCATCCCGATCTTCGATATGCCGATCGGGTAGAGGATCATTGCAAGGGTCGAAAGCAGGGTAACGCCGACCACCGTGAACACAAGTCGCTGTTCGGATTTGTCATCCTTGGGCAGGATGGCAGCAATCGCCATTGCCGCCGATGCCCCGCAGATCGCCACTGCGCCTGCCGACAAAAAAGAGAACCGACGGCGAAATCCAAAGAACCGTCCTACAAGCATGCCAAAGGCGATGGTGAGGATGACCCCGCCGATGACCATGCCGACAATCGGCCAGCCCAGCTCCTGGGTCATGCCAAGACTGATCCGCAGTCCCAGCAGGGCAACCCCGAAACGCAAGACCGTACGGGCCGAAAAGGCGATGCCTTCGACGCAACGGCCTTCTTCCGACAGAAAGTTCAATGCGATGCCAAACAGCAAGGCCATGAGCATTGCCGGTGCGCCGTAGTGTTCGGCTATGAATTGTCCGGCCAGAGCGATGAGGGCGGCGACAAGAAATCCGGGAAATATCGCGTGGAGCTTTGATTGCAATTGTTGCATTTTGTTCCTTTCCGGCGTGCGGCGATCATGTCACCAGCATCGCGCGGATGTCTGTCAGATAGTGTGCGGGCACCAGCAGCCCATTCTTGTGCGCGTCGTCGCGTGCCTTCAGCCGCCGCTCGCCTGGCAGACGTGTGCCCTCCAGAGCGCTGATATGCGCAAGCAGGCTTTCAAGACGCATCAGGAAGCCGTCGCGCCGTCTGGATGGATCAATGGCAATCAGCAGCTGTCCGACAGCTGGCGGTGGCCCGTCTGCGGTAAAGAAGGAGCTGGCCTCGTGGCTGAACTGGCTTCCGGTAAGGGCGGCTGCCAATATCTCAACCATCAGTGCAAGTGATGTGCCTTTGGCGTCGCCAATGGGCAACATTGTTCCCTCCAGCGCCGCCTGAGGGTCCGTTGTCGGCTGACCGGAGGCATCAAGCGCCCAATCCGGGGGGATGGAGGTGCCGGATTTCCTGGCATGCATGACTTTTCCGCGTGCGACCCTGGAGAGCGAAAGGTCGATCACCAGAGCCGGGGCATCTTGCCTTGGTGCGGCAAAGGCGATCGGATTTGTACCAAAAACCGGCACGTTTGATCCCCAGGGTGCAATGGCCTTTGGCCCGTTGACCATCATCAGTCCGATCATGCCGGCATCAGCCACTTTCTCGACATGATAGGCAAGGGACCCGCAATGGTGGGAATTGAAAACCGACATCAGGGCCATGCCATGCTGCCCGGCGGTTTGAATACCCTGTGCAATGGATTCATCAAGAGCGGGATAGGCAAGTCCGTTGTCGGCGTTGGTCCTGACGGCCGTGTCATTTTCCTTCACGCTCGAGATCCGGGCATTCCGGTTGATCTTGCCGCTGCGGATCTGCGCAATATAGTCACCCGCCCTCGAAAATCCGTGTCCCGATTGCCCTTCGGCCTCGGCGGCAACCAAGGCACTGGAAACCGAGCGTGCAGCCGCCTCACTGATTCCACTTGTCAGAAAGGCCCGGTAGAGCAGCAGTTCGCATTCAGCGATGCTGATACGTTCAACATTTTCCATGATGTTCCATTGTTCGGAGAGGGTGGCCACCTTGAAGATGGCCACCATGAAGGAAAATCAGGCGCTTCGATAGTACTTGGTCATCGAAAATTCACGGTGACCCAGAGCTTCGGCGGCCGTGTTGCGACCGTTCGCCGTGCGGCATATCATTTCGATCAGTTCGTCGCCGGCCTGATCAATCGTCATGTCACGACGCAGAATGCCCGAAACGTCCACATCAACGTGTTCGCTCATGGTGCGCACTGTCCGCGGGTTCGCCGTGATCTTGATCACAGGCACAATCGGATTGCCGATCACGTTGCCCTGGCCCGTCGGGAAGGTGTGCAGAACGTAACCACCGGCGGCCATCAATGTCACACATTCAGCCGCAGCCGAAGACGAGTCCATGAAGTAAAGACCCTTGCCCGATTGCGGTGCTTCTGCCGGCTCCAGAATATCGATGTACTGTGAGGTGCGGCCGATCTTTTCCAGATTGCCGAGCGCCTTTTCCTCAATTGTCGTCAAGCCGCCTTCAATATTGCCTTTGGTTGGCTGGCTATCGGACAGGTCGTCTGTCTGATTCGCAAAGATCACCTCTTCCGAATAGGCCTTCCACATCTTGTACCAGCGCTCGCCAACCTCTTCGTTGATTGCCCGCTTTTTGCAGATATGTTCCGCACCGGTAATTTCCGATGTTTCGCCAAAGCAGCCATAGATGCCGTGCGGCAACAGCTTGTCGTACATATTGCCGACGGTCGGGCAGGACCCCAGACCTGTTGTCGTGTCGGATTCACCGCATTTGGTCGAGATCCACAGATCGCTGATCGAACATTCCTCACGCTGCAATTCGGATGCATAATGCACCATGTCCTTTGCCGCGCGCGATGCGTTCATGATGGTTTTCAGATCGCCGTTTTGCTCGATCGAGAAGCCCTCAACAGGCTTTCCAGTCGCCGCAATGCCGTCGACGACCTTTTGCGTCCAGCCCGGTTCAATGCCGATGACGACAACGGCCGCCACATTGGGGTTGCACCCAGTGCCGATGATGGTGCGAAAGTGCACGTCAAGGTCGATGCCAAACTGCAAACGACCATAGGCGTGCGGAATCGCCAGGGTGCCTTTGATGTTGTTTGCAACAGCTTCACAGGCTGCGTTCGAAATATCATCCAGTGGCAGGATCAACACGTGGTTGCGCACACCGACACGTCCGTTGTCGCGTCTGTAGCCCTGGATCGTCACTTTTGAGAGGTCTGTCATGGTCGTTATCCTTACCAGCGCTTGGTTTTGCAATTTTGCGTGTGCAGGTGATGGCCTTTTTTGACATCGGCAGTCATGATGCCGATGTCTTCGCCGTATTTGAATACGGTGTCGCCCTTGGCCAGGTCCTTCAGCGCGATCTTGTGGCCGATGGGGACAGCCTCGAGCGCGGTCAGCCGAAAGGTCGAATTGTCGTGTGTCACACACACAAGCATATCTGTGTTGGCTTCCAGCCCTTCGACAACAACAACACCAACGCTGTCGCCTTGTTCATGCACCAACAGATGCGGGATTTCAGACATTCAAGTCTCCATTTCCAGGTTAGGTTTGAGAATAATTTTCGGGGAGGCCGTTCTGCCGGCACGTATGTCGGCAAAAGCAGCCAATCCGTCAGACAGCGGGCGGCTTTCTGTCCAATCGAGAGCGCCCAGACGCCCGTCATAGATCGCTTGTGCTGTCTGGCGAAAATCTTCGGCAGTATAGGTATAGGTGCCGATAAAGGTAATTTCCTGAAGTGTCATTCGGCGTATATCAAGGCCGCCTTCGCTCTGGCCCAGACCGATATGTGCGATGACGCCGCCGGGCCGCGCGCGGGCGGAGGCCGTGGCCCGCGTCTCGGCATAGCCCACACCGTCAATGACGATGTCGAAAAGGGCATCTTCGCCGATCGCTGCGGCCTCGCGCGCATCCTGACCGCAATTGTGTTTGAGAAAATCCCGGCGCAGGCTGTTCGGCTCGACAATGATGACATCCGTGATGCCCTGCGCGGCAAGACTGAGCGCGGCGCCAAGACCGATCGCACCGCCGCCCATAACAAGGGCGCGCATTGGCGTGTCCTGTTCAACCAGGATGCGACGGGCCTCCCGCACGGCATGCCAGCCACAGGCGATGGGTTCCGCCAGCGCGGCCCTTTCAAGTGTCACATGATCGGGAACCGTTACAAGATTGCTTTGCGGAATGGCCAGAAGTTCGGCAAAGCCGCCCTGCCGTGGCTCCATCGAGATGATCTGCCGGTCCGGGCAAATGTTGTCGCGCCCCGATTTGCAGGCCGCACAGGTTCCACAGGTCACCAAAGGGTTGACCGTGACCCGTTCACCGGCGCGTTGGCCGCCTTGCACGATGCCTGCCGCTTCATGACCAAGTATCAGTGGTGCGGGGCGGCGTTCGTCATGGCCGAGAAATGCATGCATGTCAGAGCCGCAGATGCCAATGCTTTCAACCCGGACAATCACCTCGCCGTCGCGCGCAACGGGGTCGGGAACATTCGTATATTCGAGCGTCTCTGGCCCGCTGTAAACAAGTGCCTTCATTTGGATGTGAACCCTCCGTCGATCATGATCGTCTGACCGGTGACATAGGCTGAAGCGTCGGAACACAGAAACAGTATCGGTCCGTCGATATCCTGCGGTTCGCCGTTGCGCCCGATGCAGGTTTGCGCAGCGTTGCGCGCGGCCCGCTCCGGGTTTGAAAAGACAGCTGCTGTCAGTTCTGTTCGGAAAAACCCTGGTCCGATGGCGTTGATATTGATGCCATGGGCCGACCAGGCCTCCGCCATGGCGCGGGTCAGTTGGGAGATGCCGGCCTTGGATGCGCCATAGGACAAGCCGCCGGGAAAGGCCCGGGTGGATTGCAGCGATGCAAAATTGACGATCCGGCCCCAGCCTTTGGCTTTCATCGGCGCAACAAGATGTTGGCTCAGGAAAAAAGGCGCTGCCAGGTTCAGATCAAGTGTCAGGTCCCAGCCTTCCGGCGTCACCTCATCGGCCACCTGCCGCGTGTTGATCCCCGCCGCATGCACCAGAATGTCCGGCGACCCGAAGGGGTCGGCAATCTTTTGTGGCAGATCCGCAAGCCCGGCCCGGTCCGCCAGATCATGGACAATGGAATAGGTCTCGCCAGATGATTCAGCTTCCCATTCAGCAAGCTGGTCAGCGCGGCGCGCCACACCCACGACCTGCGCACCGGCTGCCGCCAGAACCAGGGCAGCACGTCGCCCCAGCCCCGAGCTGGCACCCGTTACACAGGCGGTTTTGCCGGTGAGGTCAAAAAGTTCTGTCAGAGGCAACGGATTACTCATCTGCGGTCAGGTCAAACACTTGGTCTGGGAAATATTTTGCCAGTCGGATGTCTGCTGTTCGCGCATGGCCTTCCATGCCTTCAAGCCGGGCGATCCTCGCGGTTGCCTCGGCGATGGATTTCGACCCTTCACGCGTCGCCCGCTGCCAGGTCACGATTTTCATGTATTTGTGGACGGACAGGCCACCTGTGTATTTCGCTGCGCCCGATGTTGGCAGGACATGGTTGGTGCCGGATGCCTTGTCACCATAGGCAACGGTTGTTTCCTCGCCCAGAAACAGCGAGCCGTAACAGGCCAGACGGTTCAACCACCAATCCAGATCCTGCGCCTGAACGGTCAGGTGTTCGGGAGCATATTCATCGGATGTCGCTGCCATTTCCTCGCGGTCGGCACATACAATGACCTCTGCATAATCCCGCCAGGCGGCAGTGGCGTTTTCGCGGTTCACCTCCGGCAGGCTGTCGATCAGAACCGGCACCAGTTTCATAACCTCTTGCGCCAGCGGGCGATCATCCGTCACCAGCCAGACGGGAGAATTGTAACCATGTTCGGCCTGGCCGACGAGATCAGCGGCAACCACCATGGCATCAGCAGAGCCATCGGCAAGGATCAGGCTGTCGGTTGGTCCGGCGATCATGTCGATGCCAACGCGTCCGAACAGAATGCGCTTGGCTTCGGCAACAAACTGGTTGCCGGGCCCAACCAGAATATTGGCTTCCGGCAGACCGAACAGGCCATAGGTCATTGCCGCAATAGCCTGCACACCACCCATCGCAAGAATGGTATCAGCGCCTGATATATGAGCCGCGTAGACAATCGCCGGTGCAATCCCGACGCCGGGGCGCGGTGGTGAACAGGCAACAATGTTCTCGCAGCCTGCAACCTTGGCGGTGGTCACGGTCATGATGGCGCTGGCGATATGGCTGTAGCGCCCGCCCGGCACATAACAACCAGCCGATTTCACCGGGATGGTTTTTTGTCCGGCAATCAGGCCCGGCACAATCTCGATCTCGATGTCTTTTAGCGTTGCCTTCTGGGCTTCCGCAAACCTTTTGACGTTGGCATGGCTGAATTCGATATCGCGTTTCAGCTTTTCCGGGACCTGGGCGACAGCGGCCTTGATGTCACTTTCAGACAGCACGATACTGCCTTCGTATTTGTCGAATTTGGCCGCATATTCCAGCGCTTTCGCGTCCCCGCCAGCTTCAATATCCTTCAGAATCGTCTTGACGATTTCCTGCACGTCAGAAGCGTCGCTGGCTGAAGTCAGTCTTGCCTTTTTTAGGTATTCTCGGGTCATCTATCGTGTCCTATTTGTAGATGTCTGGAAGAAGCACTGTGGAAACCAAAGGCACGTAGGCGATCAGCAGGACCACAATGAGCATGAAGAAAACAAAGGGCACTGCGCGGGCCGCAATCTTGAGTATGGACTCGCCTGTAATGCCGGAAACCACGAAGAGGTTCAGTCCTAGCGGTGGCGTGATGAAACCGACCCCAAGAGAGGTGATCATCATGATGCAGAACTGGATTTCGTTCATGCCGATGTTGTCAGCCAGCGGTTTGAGGATCGGCGCCAGGATCACGATATTCGGCGTTGTTTCCATGACGCAGCCAGCGGCAATCAGGATGCCGACCATCATCAACAACAGTATATAATAGTTTTCAGTCAGCGAGGTGACGGCATAGACGAAACCCTGCGGAACACCCATGACCGCCAGTGCCTCGGCCAGCGGCAGTGAAAAGGCGATGATCGGCAGGATCACGCCATTGACTTTTGCCGAGCTGACCAGCATCGACGGGAAATCCGACAGTTTGAGCGTGCCCAGAATGAATCCGAGAATGATGGTCACGATAACGGCCGTCGCACCCGCTTCGGTTGGCGTAAGACGACCGGAAAAGATGCCATAGAAGATGATGCCGGGGACAAGGAAGGCGTACCATCCGGATTTGATGGCCGTTACAAGCTGCCCTGACCATTCACCAAATGTCATCAGGCCGCCACCTTCATAGGCGTGTTTGCGGTTGACGATGATATTGGTAACAAGGATGGACACCAAAATCAGAATGCCGGGTATCAATGCAGCCTGAAACAAGGTCGAAGCTGATATGCCCAACACGAGACCGATGATGATATAGGCAATCGACGGCGGAATAAGAATGCCCGTACAGGCACCCGCAGCCACCAGGGCACAGGCGTAGGGGCGGGGGTATCCGCTTTCCACCAGCCGGTTGATTGTCATGCGCCCGACAGCAGCAGCCCCTGCAGCGTCCGAGCCGGAAATGGCGGAAAACATGCCGCAAACAAGCACCGTCGCTGATCCGAACCCGCCGCGCGCCCAACAGGTCAGCGCCTCGGCGACGTCCAGGAATTTGCGCGACAGGCCGGTGCGAACCAGCGCGTCTCCCGTCAGGATAAAGAGAGGCACAGCAGTCAGGGCAAAAGCGTCGATCCCGGAAAAAAGAGATTCACCCATCAATGACATGGGCAGGACGCCGGAGAAATACAGCATGCCAATGGCGCAGCTGCCGATGGCCGCCCAGACCGGCACGCCGAGCGTGCACAGGAGGACGAAGATCAGGACCGGGCCGTAGAAGGACCAACCAAGTTCGACTGTTTGTTCTTGTAAGGTGTTCCAGAGCATTGTTCAGCCTCACTCAAACAGGGTGTTTCCTTCGAAGACCGGACGACCATTTATCAGGTCGCGAAAGTCACGAAGAAAAGATTGAACGAGACGAAATGCGATCAGGCCAAAACCGATTGGCACAGCGGCCAGAGCCCAGACTTTTGAGATGCGCAATCCGTCGGTGACGGAACCGAATTTCCAACTGACGTGTACAGTTTCCAAAGCGTAGTAGAGTGCAACCAATGCAACGAAGAACATCACGAGGTCACCGAAGATATAAAGCAGCGCCTTGCCCCGCTGGCCGACATAGTGAAACAGCACGTCAATGCGAATATGCGCGCGTTCCTTGACTGCCGAAGCAGCCCCGATCCAGGCGAGATAGATGAATGCGTAGCGCACAACCTCTTCACCCCAGATCGATGAATAGGAAAATACTTCGCGTCTGATCACTTCGACAGCCATGGTGAGGACGAGCATTGTGTAGAAAACCAACAGCGCCCATTTCTCCAGATTCTTGTCAATTTCACGCAACATACGCGCCTCCCTGCGGTGTGTTGGGCTACCCGAATGGCGGAACCATCCGGGTAGCTTGATGAATATTTTGGGTATCAGGCGTCGTGGACGTAGTAGCGGCTTTGTGTGTTCGCGCCTTCTTCGAGCTTGGCGAAATTGTCCATTGATCCGGCCAGTTCAACCTTGAACTCGTCCCACTCGCTGCGCTGGTAGCCGCCGGCATCTTTCCATTCAGCAAGCTGATCCTGCGTCAGGCTGTGGAATTCAACGCCTGATTTGGACAGTTCCGACATTGCATAAGCACGCGCTGCCGGAACTTTTGCCAGGTTTTGCTGTGATGTAACTTCGGATGCAAATTCAATGCCTTCCTGCACGTCAGCAGGCAGCGAATTGAACCATTCGAGATTGCAGGAATAGACCTGGCTGTCGGGTACGGCCTGGGTGAATGTCACATGACTCAGGATGTCCTTGAAGCCAAAGACATAAAGCGCACCGACGGATGGATCCAGGGCATCGGCAACGCCCTGTTTGATCGCTGAAGGTGTTTCACCCCAGGCGACCGGCGTCGGATTGGCGCCAACCATGCGGTAATACTGCTGCAACATTGCGCTGCCCGGAACACGGAATTTGATGCCGTCCAGATCGCCTGGCGACATAACTGCGCCTGCACCACCCTTGCGAATCGCCACAACGCGCGGGTCGATCACGACATAGAACAGCGGTTTGAAACCACGTTCGGCGATCTTCGGGTTCACTTCGGCTTTCCATGCATCCGAGTTTACAAGGTTGGTGAAACGCTGATTGGAGCCGCAGAAGTAGGGCAGGTTGATCAGGTCCGTTGCAGGTGCAAAGGGGGCAAAGTTCGAAACGGAGTGTTGAGCCGCCTGAATTGTGCCGCCCTGGACTTTTTGCACGAGGCTGCCCCCGGCACCCAACTGACCACCTGGAGCAAGCTTGACGTAGACCTTGCCATTCGTCGCGTTCTGGATGTTTTCTTTCAGGTCCAATTGCATGATCGGGTAGCTGCGTGATGCGCCAAGCACATAAGCGGTCGCAATCGTCATGATATGGTCCGCTGCAGCTTCGCGCTCTTTTTCCTCTGATGCTGTCTGGGCAACAGATTCGGACGACCAAAGCGTTCCGGCAACACCTGCAACCATTGCAGCAGTGAATGCGCCGGCGCTGGTCAGCTTCATGAAATTGCGGCGTGCCGCAGACTGCAATTCATTTGTTGGATTTGTCATAGATTTCCTCCCAAAAATCGAAGCACAATTGCTTCATCTATTCCGTTTGCTTTCAGTGTCTTCAGCCGCCCGTTTCAGGATCGCAGCCACGAAGAATACCGAGGTTGCAAACAGCAACAGCATTTCCCCAACATCCCCGACGAGCGGAGAATTGGAGCTTGAACCCAAGACAACATTGCCAATGAATGCTGCAAAAAACACACCTGAAATGGATAACAACATGGTTTCTCCTGTCGATGATCTGATGCCGGTTCAAGTGATTTGTAAGCTGTTACATTTTGAAATGCAAGCTGTTACATTCACAATATGTAACAGCTTGCATTTGCTGATGTGGTTGCTGTCACCAAAAGAGCTTTCACTCAGGCGGATCGAAGGATACATATTGATAAGCGGCAAAACAGCGATTTTACGGGGGCAGAAGATGCCGGAACACAGCGGCACAAATTTTCCGACGATGGTCGATGTCGCGCGGCTGGCGGGCGTCTCCACGGCAACCGTTTCGCGCTACCTCAGTTCGCCCGAGGCCGTAAAAACAAAGACCCGTGACAAAGTTGCCCTGGCAATCGACAGCCTTGGCTACACGCCAAATTTTGGCGCACGGGCCATGGCTGCGAAACGCACCCAGACGATTGGAGCGATTATTCCAACAATGGAAAATGCCATTTTTGCCAGGGGCATTCAGGCATTCCAGGAGGAACTGATCAGGCATGGCTATACGCTGCTTGTCGCAAGCTCATCCTATCGGCAGGATATTGAAGAGGAACAAATTCGGATGCTCGTGGCCCGTGGGGCAGATGCATTGTTGCTCATCGGCTATGATCGCAGCCAGAAAACCTATCAGTTTCTGAAGGAGCGCGGCGTTCCGATCCTTGTGGCCTGGGTCTATCAACAGGATACGCCGCAATTGTCCATCGGCTTTGACAACCGTGAAGCCATGGCCGGTTTGACCCGGGAGGTCCTGCGTCTGGGGCATACAAGAATAGGGTGTATTTCAGCCTTCACCGATAACAACGACCGCGCAAGAGAGCGTGTCGTCGGAATTTCGGACGCCCTCAAGGAGTTCGGGCTGCTGCCGGAAAATCTGACGGTCGTCCAAACAACCTATTCAGTGGAATCCGGCGAAAGAGCTCTCGAACAGCTCATGTCAAAATCTGAAAAACCCACAGTGATCATGTGCGGCAATGACGTGCTTGCTGTCGGTGCGTTGCGCAAGGCCAAGGCGATGGGTTTTTCCGTTCCGCGTGAACTCTCGATAACAGGCTTTGACGATATCGAGCTTGCGACTCTGACCGAACCGCAGATCACAACGGTGCACGTGCCGCATCGCAAGATGGGCCGGCTTGCTGCGCGCATGATCGTTGATCGCTTGCAAGGCAAGCCACGAAGACCCAGCCTCAAACTGAAAACCGATATCCGCATGCGCGGAACGCTGGCGCAGGCCCAGAAAACGCCGTCCGCGATCGGGTCCCGCTGAACGGGAAAATCCCTTGCGACATTCTGCGTTAAATTGGAGTGTATGGAGTCTCGGCGATACCGACAAACGCGTAGGTCAGACGCCGTTTGGCCGCATCATTCGTCACCCACGACACGCACAATCATGCCATTGAGCTCTTCTGTCACCGTGACCTGACATCCAAGCCGGGAGTTCGGCTTTCTGCTGTCCGAGAAGTCCAGCATGTCCTCCTCGTCGTCGACGGGGGCGCCGACGATCTTGAAATGAGGCTCTTCGATATGGATGTGGCAGGTGGCGCAGGAGCACTGACCGCCGCATTCCGCGGCAATGCCCTGAATGTTGTTGCGCACCGCGACTTCCATCACCGACAGTCCGAGGGTGGATTCCACGATTTTTTGCGTTTCGTCCGGTTCGATAAAGGTGATCGTAACCATTTTGTCTTCTCCAAATTCAAAATGCCATTGGACCGGGGCTCAGGCCGTGCGGATCCAGGCAGTCTTTCTTTTCTGATATTTCTCGATTGCCGCAAATGAGCGATCAAAGCCGTTGCCCGATTGCTTGTGTCCCACCAGGGGGGCGGTGATATCCGCGCCGCCATAACAATTGACGTGGACCACACCGGCCTGAAGCCGCTCGACCATGCGATGCGCACGGGAAAGATTCTGGGTCCAGATCCCTGAAGCAAGCCCATAGGTCGTGCTGTTTGCCAGCCTGACGGCTTCTTCCTCATCGTGGAAGCGCTGCACCGACAGGATCGGGCCGAAGACCTCTTCCTGCACGATTGGGCTGTTTTCGCTGCTTGCCTCGATAACGGTTGGGCGGAAGTAAAAACCCTCTGCAGAGATGGCGTCGCCACCGGCCAGCACTTTGTCACCGGCCTGCCTGGCACGCTCCACGAAGGCGCTGTTCTTTTCCAATTGTGCTGCAGTGCCAATCGCACCAGCCTGACTGCCAACGCTAAGGGGATCGCCGACGATGGTCTGATCCGCCGCCGCGCAAATATGGGAAAGGAATTCGTCGTAGATTGCGTCCTGCACCAGCAGTCTGCTTGCGGCAACGCAAACCTGCCCGGAATTGGCAAAGATCGCGCGGGCAGACTGGCGCGCCACGGCGGCCAGGTCGCCGCAATCGGCGAAAACCACATTCGGTGATTTGCCGCCCAATTCCAGATGCACAGGCTTGACGTTGGAATCGGCGGCGTAGTGCAGCAGTTGACGGCCGACAGCGCCGGAGCCGGTAAAGGTAAGAACATCGACGTCATTGCTCAAGGCGATTATCCGTCCGGCAGAGCCGCGCCCGGTGACCACGTTGAACACCCCATCGGGAACGCCCGCCTCGCTGGCCAGTTCGGCGAGCTTCAGCAATGTGAGGGAGGCCGCCTCGGATGGCTTGAGCACCACGGAGTTGCCGGCAGCCAGCGCCGGTGCGCTTTTCCAGGCCCCGATCATCATGGGAAAATTCCATGGAACGATGGCACCGACCACCCCGGCAGCTTCGCGATGGATCAGACTGAGGATCCCGGGAGCGGTGGGCGTGATATCTCCGTTCATCTTGTCGAGCGCTTCGGCGTAGAAGCGGAACGTTGCCGCGGCGCTGCCGGGTTCTGCGCCGATGGCCATGGAGATTTCAGTGCCATTGTCACGTACACCCAGCACCGCAAGTTCCAGGGCGTCTCTTTCAATCAGTGCGGCAAGACGGAACAGAGTGGCCTTGCGTTGCGCCGGGGCCATGCGTGACCAAACACCGGCCTCGAAGCTGCGCCGCGCCGCGGCGATGGCGGTTTCGACATCGGCCTCGCTGCTGTCGATGAGCGTTGCGATTGGTGCGCCCGTACCGGGGCTTGTAACGTCGATACGGTCGCCACCGGCGCTGGATCGCCAGTCACCATCGATAAAGTTTTTCATGTCGCCAAGCGGCCGGTCGCGCAGGGCGTCGATACGGGTCTGGTCCAGAGCCATCGTGATTGTCTCGCTTATTTCGCAAAGAGGTTGTCGTAGTTGACGTCGCTGCCGCCGCCCATCGGTCGCAGGCGCAGGAAAGGCCAGGGGTTGGCCAATTTGCCAACGGGCACTTCCACCAGGACCGGGCCATCCGTTTGCACGCTTTGGCTGAGAGCAGCCTCAAGTTCGTCCGGTGAGGTCGCACGGGTGAAATCAATGCCGAAGGCGCTTGCCAGCTGTGCGAAATCCGGGTTGCTGAGTTCGGTGATGTAGTTGCGCCCGAAGGTCGATGACTGGATCGAACGCACATTGCCATAGTGGCCATCATTGAAGACCACCAATGTCACCGGAAGATTGTAGCGCCTTGCTGTTGCCAGTTCCTGCATCGACCAGCCAAATCCGCCATCGCCGGTGATTGAAAAGACCCGGCGTCCGGCCCCGCCCACGGCAGCGCCCAGCGCGGTGGGAAAACTGTAGCCCAGCGTTCCCTGATAACCGGGGCCGATAATCGTACGCGGTTGGCGGCACTCGAAGGCAATCCGGGCAAAATAACCCACCTGTGTCAATTCGTTGACGAAAATGCCGTCATCGGGCAGTGCATCGCGCAGCGCTTTGACATAGTGCCACAATGTGCCGGTTGCCTCGATTTGATCCTGTGCCCAGCGTTTGATGCGTGTCGCAGTTGCCGCATCGAGAACCGTGCGCGGTGACACGGCTTCTGCCAGCGCGCGCGCGCCGATGGCCGCATCGGCCTCGATTTCCACCGCCGCCTTGCGCGGGCTGGTCATGTCCGTGGGGTCGATATTGAGGTAGATGTAGGTCTTGCTGTCCTGCGGCCAGCTGGGCTCCGGTGTCATGATGTCCATGAAACGCGAACCGATGACGAGAACGACATCGGCGCGTGAAAAAAGCGGACGACCGGCAAGCGACGTAAAGGAAAGGGGAGCACTATCGGGTATGGCGCCGCGCCCGTTGTCGCTGGCAATGACTGCCGCACCCATGCGTTCGGCAAGGGCCAGGATGTCAGCGCCCGCGTCCATCGCGCCGCCACCAATATAGATCACCGGAAATTCAGCGCCGTCAAGCAGCTTTGCAGCCTTTTCGATGGCCCGGGGATCGATGTTTGTGCCCGGTGCGCCTGATGCTTCGGCGGCAGGTGCATGTGGTGCTGAGCGCGCCATCAGCATGTCGAAGGGAACTTCCACAGTTGCCGGTCTGCGCCGCCCCTCCATCGCGCTGTTGAACGCATTGGAGACAGCGCCGGGAATGCGCCCGGCATCCATGACCAATTCATGGGATTTTGACAATCCCCGCAAGACGCCACTCTGATCGGGAATTTCGTGAAGGTTGCCATATCCCTTGCCGATTGCCTGCGAGTGGATCTGACCGACGAGAAAGACCACCGGCGAATTGCAGGCATATGCGGTGCTCAGGCCGGCGGTGGCATTCAGCATGCCTGGACCAGGCACCACCATGCCGACACCCGGTCGCCCGGTAACCCGCGCGTAGCCGTCGGCCATATAGCTTACGGATTGCTCATGGCGTGGCACGAAGACAGAAATATCCGGCCGTTGCGAAAGCGCATCCACGGCCCAGTCGAGCTGGATGCCGGGAATTGCAAAGAGCGTGTCGGCGCCATTCTCGACGAGCGCGGTGCAAAGCGCCTCGCCCCCGGTAGGCAATTTGGTCTTCGGGTCAGACATTTGTTTTCCTCGCTCATGTGCGTGCTTAGGCAGCCGCAGCCGCCTGTGTGTCTTTTGTGGGGATGTCCTTGATCGGCAGGTCTGGATCGGCCAGGGCGATCTGGTCGGGCGATTGCCCTTTTGCAAGCCAGCGCTTGCCCATCATATAGGCCTTTGCGTCATTCATCGCGTCAACGGCCAGCAGGCGTTCACCGATGAAATACCACAGCGAAATGGCGCCGGGTTTTTCGCCGGGACGTGTGACGACATGGTCAAAGCCCCGATTGAATCCGGCAATCTTGAGTGAAACGTCATATTGATCGGACCAGAACCAGGGTTCAGGCAAATAGTTTGCCGGCGCCTGCCCGAGAATGTGTTCGGCCACGTATTCGCCCTGATCGCAGGCATTCTGGACCGACTCGAGCCGGGTCATCTCGCCACGGAAAGGAAAGGCGGCGCAGTCGCCGATGGCGTAGATGTCCGGATCCGAGGTCAGGCAGCTTTCATCTGTCAGCACGCCGTTCTCGACGAAAAGCCCGGCTGAGCGCGCCAACCGATCGTTTGCGCTGACCCCGATGCCCGCGACAACAAGATCGACGCCGACTGCCGAGCCATCGCTCAAGGCGGCAAGCGTGGCACGTTTCCCGTCAGCGATGAGCCGCTCGAGCCCAACGCCTTCGCGCAGGTCAACACCCCGGTCAAGGTGAAGCTTGCGAAACCATTGGGCGGTTTCGTGTGCGGCAACACGGTTCAAGATCCGGTCCTGCATTTCAATCAATGTGACTTCGAGGCCAAGATCAATCGCGACTGCCGCCATTTCCAGGCCAATGTATCCACCGCCCACCACCAGCAACCGCTGGCCGGGGCGCACCTCCCCAGACAGCAGGTCAGCGTCTGCGAGGGAGCGGCAGGTATAGACGTTTTCGAGATCGCCGCCGACGCTTGCCGGCAGGCAGCGCGGCGTTGCGCCGGTCGCCAGGATCAATTTGTCGTAGACAATTGTGCCCCTGTTGCTGGTGGCGACGTGTTTTTTCAGCCGGTCGATAAAGTGGGCCTGGGTCTCGCGGTGAAGGGTGATCTTCAGATCCTGATAAACCTCTTCGGGGCGCAGGTGCAGCCTTTCGCGATCAAGCTCGCCCTTGAGGTATTTTTTCGAAAGCGGTGGCCTTTGATAGGGCAGGCCAGGCTCTTCGCAAAGAATCTCTATGCTGCCTTCGAAGCTCTGGGAGCGAAGGCGCAGGGCGGCTGAGACGGCGGCCTGACCACCGCCGATGATCACGACGCGTTGGGTCATTTGATCCTCATCTGAAATCGTCGGTGAGGTAGTCTTCTTCCCACTCACCAATGGAAACCTTGACGCGAATTTCACTGAGAACATCGCATTCGAGCGTCACCGATCCTGCGGGCTCGCCCGAGTTGGCAAGGTTGGCCACCTCATTCGAGAAAATCCAGGCGTAGTTCTTTGGCAGACGCCAGACCAGGTCCGTTGCGCCCTTTTCGACCTGCCACAACCCGGGATTCCGTTCACCCTCAAGGTCGATTTCCTCCAGTGTGACCCTTGTATCAGTAGAGAACACACCGGCATCATTCAGCACGGCCTTGCCGCCCTTCTGGGAAAAGGCCTCCAGCGCATCAGCGAGGCTCAGAAGTTGTTCGGGGGTGCCGAGAACCAGCAGAATCGGATGGAAATCGCTCGGCATGTAGCTCATGCGTAACATCGGCTCGTTCCTTACTCGGGTTCGTGGACTTCCTTGATGTCCTGGCTGTGGGCAAGTTCCTCTTCGCCATCATCGAACATCAGGCTGAGCCACTGACCGTCACCCATATTTTCAGCCACCTTTCCCGTGCGCCCATCAAGCAGCACAATCGTGGCGCCTTCGGGCACCTTGAGCAGGTCGGTGGTTGTATTCAGGACTAGTCGTGCCATTTTCGGCTCCTTAGCGGCGTCATCAGAAGAAAGTGGACAGGTTTTTGGCCTGCAGGATGTTCTGGTCGAGGAGGATCTTGCGGTGGCGGACTTTCCAGTCGCCATCGACCCGTACCAATCGGTCGTAGCGCTTGCCAACGAAGTTGTAGGTCTCGTATTCCACCCGGTTCAAATAGGTGTGGAAGCGGCAGGACGTGTGCACCTCCTGAGCGGAGGCCGCATCGGGGAGGGCTTGCAGCACCTGCACATTGGTAATCATATGGGTGGTGCGAGACAGCGGTTCCTCAGCATAGTGAACACCGGTGAGAATCTGCTCGACCCGCTTGGTGACAGTCCACTTGTCCTCGTTGAACCAGCTGATGCCTTCGTCTTCACGGGTGTTCTCGCGTTCGGCGTGCTGGCCGAATTTGACATTGTGCCGCATGGGCATGAAATACCGCAGGTCTTCATGCAGCATGTCGAGCCATTCGGTAAAACGGCGGGTGTCGATGCATTCGGCTTCGTCGTAATAGAACTCTTCGATCTCACGGCGCAAAGTGTAATAGGCGTCATCGCGCTGGATGCGCGGGGTTTCGACGGTTGCGTCCATCTTGTTTCTCCTGGTTCAGGCGCGTTTCGGGAGCGGGGCCGATGACCCCTGATGCGCAAAGCACCCGACATCAATGACCGTGCCGGAAATGGCCTGGGCTTCGGGTGACATTAAAAAGCGGATGGCGCCGGCGAGATCCTGGCCATTCATGAAGCGGCCGGCTACCGTGCCGACGGCCTTGGCCTGAAGCTTTTGTGCATCGCCGGACACCCGTCCAAGACTCATGCCGGAGATGATTCCGCCGCCGCCCGGGATGACCGTATTGACCGCAATCCCGTCGGCAAAGAAATCCAGCGCCAGAGAGGCCGAAAAGGCGAGCAAGCCCCCCTTGCTGGTGGAATAGGCCGCCATATTCGGTTTGCCATAGCCGGCGCCCGAGCCAACATTGACGATCCGCCCGCCACCGGCTGCAATCATGTGGGGCAGGGCTGCCCGGCACAATTGGTAAGGGCCTTTCAGATTGACTTCAAGGATGCGCTGGAACAGATCCGGCTCCGTGTCGAGAATCGTGCCGAGAGGACCAATGGCGGCATTGTTGACCACCCCGTGCAGCCGCGCGCCATCGCGCAGTGCGACCTCGATGACATTGGCCACATCGCTTTGCGAGGTGACATCACTGGCGAGAAATTCAAGAGACAGACCTCTGGCCTGTGCATCTGCGTTCAGGGCGTCAACCGATGCATTCGCCACACTGGAGACGGGCGCCTTTTCAAGCCCGAAGCCAACGACCCGCCAGCCTGCCTCAGCCAGGTAAACGGCAATGTCGTGGCCGATCCCGAAGGTCGCTCCGGACATGACAATAGTGTCTTTGACCGATGCGGGCGTATTGGTCATTCCGCCGCCGCCTTTGGGGTGAAACGTTCGTCGCCCTTGCCCATGAGAACATCCCAGGGTTCCTGATCGAGATATTGCGCCCAGCGGCGGTAGAAGCCGACCGCCATATGTTCGGTCACCTGTTGCGAGACATCACCGCGCACTTCAATGCCGTTGACCACGGGGTTGAGCTCGCTGGCGCCCATGGACTGGGTGTAGTTGAAGTTGTGCCGGCGTGCGATCGTTCCCATGGAAGCCTTTGTGGCGTAGAGCCAGTTTTCCATGTCGTCTTGCTCGGTCATGCCCGCTGGACCTGAATAGCGCATGTAATAGGTCCGCAGGAAATCCTTGATCTTGGTCGGTGCATCTGCGTCGACCAGGAAGAAGCGCCAGCCTTCGGTCTCATTGGCACTGTGCGGGTGCCAGGAGCACAGGCTGCGCGGTTGGCGACCGTGATAGGAGGTATTGGGGAAGATCGTGCCGACGAAGGGCAGGAACCGCGCGTCTTCGCCAAGGCGGCGTTTGCGCTCCTCGTGGCAGTAGCGGAAGTAGTCGGCAATTTCGGGATCGTTTTTGAACTGATCGACAAACTCATAGCCTTCAGGCTGCACGGCTGAATGCACGCCATGGCCGGCCGGAAAACTGCACCATACGTGCTGGGCCTGCTCGAGTTCATTGTCGCGCCGCCCTTTCACACCTTCCAGAGCCGAGGGGCCGATGCCGATCATGTCGACAGAGCGGTGGCTGGGGTTGTGATAGGTGTCGCCGAGAAAATTCTCGGCAGCAAATTTCCAGTTGGCAGGAAAAACCCATTTGTGCACGCCGATGACTTCCGAGCCGCCGGGCCGGCCATCGCGGCAATCCAGCGCCTGGTCGAGATGGATCTTCGCGTCACCCAGATAAGTCAGGAAATCCGGCGCATCAGGGTCCCAGGTTGCCCAGATCGTGCCCTTGTAGTTATGAAGCTTGGCGACCTCGACGAGCGACCACTCGTCCCTGTTGAGATTGCCTTCATAGAGGGCTTTGTAGAGCGGAATGCCGCGGATGCGTCCGTCCGTCGTATAGGTCCATGAGTGATAGGGGCAGGTAAACAATGAAGTGTTGCCCGATTCGTAACGGCAGACCTTCATGCCACGATGGCGGCAGCTGTTGAGCAGAACGTGAATCACGCCTGCCTTGTCGCGCACCAGAATGACCGATTCCTCGCCCATGCGGGATGTGAAGAAATCACCCGGATTGGGGATCTGGCTTTCATGGCCGACAAACAGCCATGCGCGGGTGAACAGCGTTTCCAATTCGCGACGGTAGACATCTTCGCTGACATAAATTTCGCGGCTGATCTGTCCGCGACGCCAGTCAACGAAATCCGCAGCCTTGCTCGGATGGGTCATGGCGATTTCCTCCTGAACTCATGGGGTGTTGCTTCAAAAGAAGTTAACATGTTTACTGTATATGTCAAGCGACGCCATGGCGAAATCCCTGGATCTCATGCCCGTGCGGCGGCGGTCTTGTTTTGGTCGCTGGAGCTGACCCGCGTGATAATCACCGCCAGCACAACAGCAATGACTGTGACAAGGACGGGGGCCATGCCGTTGGTTCCCAGATAGGCGGTGGCGGTCATGACGGCGAGGCCGGCAACCATCATCAGTTTGCCGTAGAGCCAGCCTGGCACCGCGACCCTGGGTGCGGGAAGCATCGACAGTTTGAGCAGATAGGCCCCGGCAAGCGAGTTGGAGACCACGATCGCAATTTCCAGAGGCGTGCCTTCAAGCAGCAGTGCCGGGTTGTAGACCCAAACGAATGGCATGCAGTAAGCGACGATGCCGATGCGCATTCCAAGAAAGCCGGTCTGCCACATATTGGCCTCGGCCAGCCGCGCCGCGACGATACTGCCGATTGCGATTGGCGGTGTGACCATGCTCATCAGGCCGAAATACAGCAGGAACATATGTGCGGAAATCGGTGCGACGCCCAGATCAATCATGGTTGGTGCAACAACGGTGACGAGCACGATATAGACCGCGGCCGTGGGCATCCCCATACCGAGAATGATCGCCACCAGCGCCGAGAGCAGAAGCAGGGCGATCAGACCGTAAGCGCTGGCCATATGGGTGAGCGCCAGAGAGAGTTGAAATGCAAAGCCGGTGGAGTTCATCAGCCCGATGATGACACCGGCAGCGCCACCAATCAGCAGCAGGGGCCCAAGTTCACGGCCCAGATTGTACAGAGCGCGACCGAGCAGGGGCAGGTCGTAGCGAAAGCCGATTTTCACCGAGTAGACCACCAGCATGGTTGCTGACGCGATCAGCGCACAAAGACCGGGATTATAACCCGTGCCAAAGAGCATGTAGAACAGGACCGCAATTGAGATCAGGATTTCCCATCCACCCTTGAGCGTCTCCTTGACCGAGGGGATCTCGGACTTGTCGAGCCCGGTCAATCCGTTGGCGCTGGCCATGGCATCGACCTTGAAGAAGAGCACCAGAAAATAGAGAAAGGCAGGGATCGAAGCGGCAATGACGATTTCGGAATAAGGCACCTGCAGGACTTCCGCCATGATGAAGGCGGTCGCACCCATGATCGGTGGGGCAATCTGGCCGCCGTTCGATGCCACGGCCTCGATCGCTGCGGCCTGGACCCGTGTCATGCCGGTGCGGATCATCATCGGGATTGTGAACACCCCGGTGGACATGATGTTGGCCACGGTGGAGCCGGACATCGTCCCGAAGAAGCCGGAGGCAACGATTGCCACCTTTGCCGGGCCACCGCGACGGTGTCCGACAGCGCCAAGCGCAAGATTGTTGAAAAAAGTCATGCCATTGGCGACTTCAAGCACCTTGCCGAAGACCATGAAGGGCAGCACCAGTGTGACGATCACCGTGATCACCAGACCGGGAACGCCATTGCTGTCGGCATAGAGATAAAGGATTGTGCGCGTCGGCGCAAAAACAGAGGCCTCCAGCAGGCCTGGTATCATGTCACCGAAGAAACCATAGGCGGCGATGACCCAGACCAGCGCGGCAATCACAATACCCATTGATTTGCGCAGGGCTTCAGCCATCAACACCAGAGCGATGGCGCCCGGAATCCACATATCGGGCGTCCGGTAGGCCATGGTCACCATCCAGCCCTTGAAGTTGTAAGCGTACCAGATCCACGTTCCGGCACCGGCCAGCGCAAGGATCAGATCAATAATTGGTAGTGAGCGGGGGTAGGGATGCGACAGCAGGCCACCGGCAACAGCCAGGCCCAGCATGACGGCGACAATCTGTTGTGTGACAAATGAAAGCCCGAGCATCTGAGGCACGTTGAGCGCCCAAAGTACGCCGATCACCGGTGCGGCAATCACCGTCACGACGAGGACGATGCGATTGATCCGTTCCATGAAACTCCACCCAGGCTAAGCAATAGTGGCCCTTCCCGTCGCTCGCAAGTGACGGGAAGGGCTCTTGAGGTTTGACGATTAGAACCGAGCCTGGTTCGCTTCGTGTTGTTCTGTCCAGAGGCCGACTTCCTTGTAGAACTTGACGGCGCCTGCATGGTAGGGAATCGAAGAGGTCGCAAGCGGCAGTTTGTCTTTCGGAACGCTGCGCAATTGGCCGATGTTTTTCTGCATCGTTTCCCAATTGTCGTAGAGCGTCTTGGCCAGAGCGTAGGCATCATCATCGGAAATGGCTTCTGCACCGACCAGAAGTGTATTGTAGGTCACAACGGGTGTTTCACCGATGATGTATGGACGCTTTTCGGTTTCCTTGACGACGCCGGCGGATACACCAGCCACTGATTTGGCGAAGAATGCATCATTGCCGAGGCTGCCGTTGCCGACGATCCGCAGACCACCATCGACGGATGCCTGTGATTCAACCAGAACCGGCATGGATGTCGCCACCGGGGCAGCATCCGCGCGACCTTCAACAACCGCACTGATACCGTCCATCAGGCCACCACTGGTCATGAAATCGACATCCTCAAGCTTCAACCCGCCCGAAGCGACGATTGCCTTGTTGATCTCGGTCAGCGCCTGCGATGCAGGAAGTTCGCCCATCACGCGCTTGCCGCGCAGATCGTCGGCGGTCATGATGCCGGAATCGGCACGGGTGATGAATGCGTAGGGAATGTTCCAGACGTTGGCGATGGCCCTCAGGTTGGGAAGTTCCTGCGGGTATCCGGCGCCGCCCGTATAGGCCAGACCGGAGTCCACTGTGGATGCAAGTCCAAGTGTCATGTCGCCCACAGAGATGGCCGGCAGATAGACCGAAGACCCGGCAAAAGGCTGTGCATTGGTGCGAACACCCAGTTCTTCCTGGAACAGCTTCGCAAAGCCGCTTCCGATCAGGTAGAACGAGGACCCTGAGGGGTTTGTCCCGATTGTTATGTTCTTGAATTCAGCCTGTGCCGGTTGCTGCAAAGTGCAGAATGCAACAGCTGCGAGGGCGATAGCTTGCTTGATTTTCATGTGTTTCCTCCAATGAATAGTGCTTGCTTTCTAATAAACATGTTAACCTTATTGCCAGGCGCCGTCAAATGGGAAAAACTGTTGTCAGTGTAAAAACGCAATTGGACCACGGCCTCATGTGCCCGTTAACAGGTCAGCCGATCGCGGTTGGGACAACCTAGGAAAGAGTCGCAAAAAATGGAAAAAATCATTGAAGAACTGAAGCTTATCGTCGGCGAAAAAGGCTGGTTGGCGGTCGAGGATGCCCCCGAATTGCTCGGTGATATTACCGGTTCCGGTGAAGATTGTTTGCTCGTTTTGCGACCGGAATCGACCGAGGAAGTCTCCAGAATCACCGCTGTGTGTTGTGCAAACGGGATCGCGATCATCCCCCAGGGCGGCAATACGAACCTCTGCCGCATGGCAATTCCGACAGAAAAATCACCGACAATTGTGCTCTCGTTAAAGCGCATGAACCGCATCATCGACCTGAATGTCGCTAATGCCACGGTGACTGTGGAAGCAGGCTGCGTGATGCAGGTGCTGCAGGAGACGGCGGCGCAAAATGGGCTGTTGTTTGCGCCCGACTGGGGCGCGCGCGGCGCGGCAACCGTTGGTGGAGCGGTCGGTACCAATGGTGGCGGGCTGAACGTTTTGCGCTACGGGACGACCCGTGAACAGGTTCTCGGGCTGGAAGTCGTGCTTCCTGATGGCCGGGTCTGGAATGGCTTGCGCCGGCTGATAAAGGACAATTCGGGATTTGATCTCAAGCAATTGTTCATTGGCTCGGAAGGCACGTTGGGGATCATCACCAAGCTGGCCTTCAAACTGCATCCCGAGCAGGCCGTATCCCAGTCCATGATGGTTGCGCTCTCGGATGTGTCGCGGCTGATCGAGCTCTATCAGTTGGGACGACAGATTGCCGGCGAGCGGCTGACAGCCTTCGAACTCATGCCAGGCATCGGCATCGAAAAAGCGCTCGAGCGCTACCCGGATATCAAGCGTCCGATGGAGACACGCGCCGACTGGTATGTGCTCATCCGCATGTCTGATCGCGGCAGCGTGGAGGAGCACCTGATGGCACTCTTCGAGCAGGGCTTGCAAAGTGAGGTGATCGCTGACGGGGTACTGGCAAGCTCCGGCATACAGGAGCGAAACCTGTGGGAACTGCGCGAACAAATGATCCCGCATCAGTATTTCAAAGGCTATACGATGCTCAAATGGGACGTGTCGGTTCCCGTTGATCGCATAGCCGATTTCCTGATGGCTGCACAGGCGAAGGTACATGGGCTTTGCTCTGATGCGATATGCTATGCAGTCAGTCACGTCGGAGATGGCAACATCCACTATACAGCCTATCTCGATCCTGAAATTGGCAAAACCGGCGTCAAGGATGAGATCTACGATGTCATTGATGAGCTCATCTGGTCCTTTGGCGGCTCGGTTGTTGCCGAACATGGAGTTGGCGCGCTATTTCGCAGTCAGGTCAAACGCCAGAAGAGTGATGTTGAATACGATCTTCTGACCAAGGTAAAGGAGACCTTCGATCCGCAGGGTCTGATGAATCCCGGGAAAATGCTCTTTGGTCGCCAGTAGATCTTCGGTTCCTCGCGAATTGCAATCTGTTGGTGTGACTTCTATTCTCTCCGTGATCCCGGAACGAAATTACAGAAAGCGAAACAGGCAAAATTTGCATGAATAAGTCCGAAAAGGCCGATGAAAAATACAAGAGAGTCATGGGTGATCTGAAATATATGGATCGTTCCCTTGCAATCGCCTGCACGCGCGGACGTGAAGCGGTGGTTTCGCGGTTTCGGACCCTGCTGCACAGGCAGAAACTGTCTGAGCAGCAGTGGCGGGTGTTGCGGCTGCTCTGCGATCAGAATTCACTGACAGCGGTGGAAATCTCGGCCCGTTCCTGTATCCACAAGGTGAGTATCTCGAGGATTCTCAAGTCTCTGGAACAGCGCAATATGGTTGAGCGAATCGCAAGCACCTCGGACCTGCGGGCGAGCTACGTGGTTCTGACCGAGCACGGTAAGACGGTGATGGCGCCCCTGGTCGAAGAGAGCACCAGGATCAACAAGGGCATCGTCGAGGCCTTTGGCTACGAGGATTATGACAAGCTCCTGGTGCTTCTGCGAAAACTCTCCCATATTAACGACTGAAGGGTGCATGGGCAGCCCTTGAGCCGCTTGCAGCAACTTCACGCCATCACACCGCTGCCATACCCGCACCCCGTATCCTATCGACGAATGCATGGGTGTCTTTCGGCAAGGCATCACCTCGCCATGCCACATGCTGGTCAGGCCGTACCAAAACGAGCTTCGTGCCGTAGGCTGCACCCGCTTCTTCGGCGGTCACATCCAGCAGTGTGAACGGCAGGCCACATTGCGATGCTGCTTCCTCAAAGGCGGAGGCGTCCACGTCAGGGGCAAGCCGCAAGAATGCGAAACCACTGCCCATTGCATCATAGAGGGAACGCCCGTCTGCAAGCCAGAAATGCGGGGCTCGGCAGCCTGGAACCGTGGATGATTCGAACATATCCATTGAATAGTCCGGTTGGGCCACGCCATCGTAGCAAATGATCGGAGAGGTGTCGTAATAATAGCCGAAATTGAGCCCGCCGCAGCAATATTGCCGGACATTCAGATCATAGGCCCGGCGGCCCAGTTCAGCGCGCTTTTGCTCTGCCTCCGGCCCTTCGGCTTCAATGTCTGCGGGAACGCTGCCGCGTTGCTGCGCCATCTTGTGGGCGTGGTTCATGGCGAAACGCGAGACCTGTTCCGTGATTGGCTGACGTTCGGCTTCATGCGCATTCAGGATTTCGATTGGCGCCCAGCCCTGCAAATGGGCTGCCATCAACCACGCAAGGTTCGCGGCGTCAGCGATGCCGGCATTCATCCCGTAGCCGGCATAGGGCACCCACAGGTGCGCGGCGTCGCCACAGATGAACACTCTGCGATCGCGGAACTTGTCTGCTACAAGGCGGCGTCCAAACCAGTCTTCCTTGTTGAGCACTTCGATTTCGAAGTCATCGTCAACGCCCAGGATGGTGCGGATCGACCGATCCCTGTCGACGGATTCGAAATCCGGTTCGTCTTCCCGCAGATAATTGTGAACCAGCCATTTTTCCTTGCCATCGATGGCGTAGGTATTGCCACTGCGTCTGGGGTTGAGTGAGAACATCGCCCATGCCGGACCGGCTTTCAGCAAATCCAGAAGGCCGGGCGCGCGAATGTAGGTGGATTGCACCCGCTGGACCACGGCATCGCCGATAAACCGGGCGCCGATTTCTTTGCGCACGAAGGACCGTCCACCATCACATCCAATCATGAAATCGCTGCGGATCGCGGTCTTTTCACCTGTTTCAAGATCATGTGCGGTTGCGGTTACGCCGTCCGCGTCCTGGTTGAAATCAACAATCTCGGTCCGGTTCAACAGGCGAATGCCAGCAGCGGCGGCGGCATGTTCGATCAGCACCGGCTCCAGATAGATCTGATTGACGCGATGCGGTGGCTCAGGTGTCGGCCAGGCCGTGTCGGGTCCTTCCGCTCCGTTCTTGCGGCCGTTGCGGGACGGGATCTTGATCCGCGTCAGTTCGATACCCGTGGCCGACGTTCGATAGGACACGTCGTGCGGGAAATCATCCGGCAGGCCGGCTGCCCGCACTTTTTCAGAGACGCCGAGGCGGCGGAAAATCTCCATGGAACGGGCGGAAACATGATTGCATTTGACGCTGGGCGCCTCGCCGAAACTGCGGGTTTCCACCACCGTCACCTGCAAGCCCCGCGATGCAAGGTCGAGGGCGAGCGTCAATCCGACGGGGCCGGCTCCAATGACCAGAACCTGTGTATCAATCGTCTCATTCATTTCTGTACCTTTCTATGCGGTCATTCTGCGCGGACGGATGCCCCTACGCGCTTAGGTGACGTTTTGGGGGCTCTTTATCGGCAGGCTGCTGATAAACGGAAGGCGTCACGTCGAAGGTAGCGCCACTCTCGTAATACATTCCAGACCCACTTTTGACAGGGCACAATGTCCATTTATCGGACAAAATGAAGATCCATTGAAATTGATTGATCTTGCTATTGCCTTGTGAAAGCCAAAAATGGAATGCAAAAACCCTCCAATATCGCGTCTAATATGTAATTCCATGGTGGCTATTGCAATTACTTATCTTGTTTAGCATTATCTTGGCAACGTCCATTAAATGAGAATATGCATGAAGTCTTACGTTACAAACGCAACGACCACACAGCGCGAAGCGCCTGACGGATTGGAATTGGCAGCGCCTTTGGAGACCATGGGGAAGACCGGCAGTCTTTCCCGGGCAGCCCGGATATTGCGTGCTGTTGCCGCGGGTGGACAAAAGGGCGTTTCGGCTGCAGACATCGTCAGGGCAACCGGCCTGCCGAGGCCCACGGTCTACCGGGTGATGCAGATGCTGGAGGACCTTGGGTGGCTGGAACGCGCGGAGGGCAGCCGACGGGTTTTCCTGGGTTCGGATCTGGCCCTCTTGGGTTTGAGCGCCTCACACCGTCATTCGCTGGACCTGGTCGCCGGCGACATCCTTGATTCGCTCAGTCTTGAAATCGGTCAGACGATCTATCTGAGTGTGCGTTCCGGCGATGACGCTGTCTGCGTGGCGCGTGTTGAGAGCGGAGCACAGATTCGTACCTTGGTGCTTGAGGTCGGGTCGCGGCATCCGCTGGGTCTCGGCGCCGGCAGTATGGCGCTGTTGGCCGCCCAGTCTGACAATGAAATTGCAGCCATTGTCGCGCGCAACATGCCACGCTTTCGCACCAGGCCCTCTTTTGATGAAGCAGCATTCAATCGCGCTTTGACTTTGGTGCGGGAGGGACGGCATGCCAGTCATCAGGGGCTTTTCACCCAAGGCGTCAGCGGTATCGGCGTGGCCGTGCGCGATGACAGCGGCCACCCGGCCGCCGCAATCAGCGCCGCATTCATCACCGGTTGGCTGGATACGGCACAGCTTGAACAATGCACATTGAAAATGGAACAGGCGGCACAGGCCGTTGCCAGCCGTTTAGCCGTGGCCGCACCGCGGGACTGAGGGGCTTTTCGGCGCTGCACGTCGGGTTGCTGACTTCTTTAGCCGCACTGCCGTGTCGGGCGTAATGCATCCTCTCATGCCGATGATCAGAAAGCAGGAAACGACCGCATCCGTCGCAATCGCGGGGAAGGAAAGAGAACCCCTTCGCCCGCCATTGTGTCGCGCATACATTCAACAAGGCTGTTGCCACGACAATGTGTTGATGGCGCACGGCTTGGCATTTGTCGGCATGCGCCCTGCAGGTGTTTATGCTGCCGATGGTCCAGGATCATCAAAGTCACCCTGTCTGTCTGGGGCGCTTATTGATGGGGTGTCGAGCGAGCCATGAACAAGTCTGAGCTTCGGTTTGGCACGCGCCGGGTTTGCCGCGCCTTGTCTTATGCGTCTTGCCGCTTCCGGCTGAAACAGGACTTTCTCCAAAAAGATGCGTTCCTCGCAGCCCTCCTGGTTGAGCAGCAGGAACGCCTCGCCTTCGGCAAGGCCGATCAACGCCAGTCCGCGCGCAGTGGTAACAGGCAGCGATATACCGACGGGGTAAGCCGATCCGTCTCTGGAGATCACCCGCGTATCCGGGGCGCTTCCATTCACACGAAAAATGACACGGCTGTTTATTGTTGCCACATGCGCGGGGACATCACTTTGGAAGACCACGCGCGCCGTATCGATTTTTCTCTTCAGAATCGGCGCGAGCGGGTCCTGTGTTCCGCGGCAACGGGCACGCATGAATTCAAGGGCGGTAAAATCTCTGTTGGTAAGGGTGCAGGTCTGGTTTGACATCGCAGGTCTCCATCGCTCCCCATGCGGGAACGTCATGAACGATTGAACTTGGTTTGGAGGATCCCCTGGCCGCAGGCAGCGGCGCAGGGGCTAGGATCCTGCGATGAGGCAGCCACCCATCAAAGAGAAGCGGGGCAGAAAGCGAATCCCGTTCATGACTGTAGCGCGGCTGATACGGGCATCCTGGATATTGCACCGGGTGCGTTAACGCTTTCAACGGTCAGACGGTGGACGCGCCCGTCACGCGCAGTCCAGTCGATAGACTGTCCCACAGACAGGCCGATCAGCGCCACGCCTATCGGTGTGAGGATCGAGATCCTGTTCTTCGCGATATCTGCCTCACCGGGCATGACCAGAGTGACAGTTCTGTCTTCACCCAGATCGCTGGTAAAGCGCAGAACGGATCCCATGCGCACGATCTTGTCTGAAATTCTCCCGTCTGTGACGATACGCGCCCGATCGAGTTCGACAAAGAGTTCGCCGGCTACCGAAACAGCCGAAGTGGGCAGAGACTCGGCGAGGTTCGAAAGCCGTTGATGATCGGAGCGCGTCATGGTGATTGCGGGCTTTTGTTTTTTTCTGGTTGCGAGAGCCATCAGTTGGCCTCCTCATTGGAAAGTGAACCGAGCGCGCACCTGAGGCGTCGCTGAGTTCAAAATGGTAAATCTGGAAATATATGTCGCGTATCTGGCTTCGGTCATCCGCAATGCGTGAAACGAGCCTATACCCCTCGACTGGGGCGCGACACGACCAAGCCGGGGGTCAAATGCCCGCGATGGGGCACACCCTGAAATATGTCTGAAGCTGTCTTTTGGTCACGTACATGGCGTGAGCCTGAGCCTTTGCAAATCAAATGTCAAGATGGCCGATGGGCACAAGCCCGGACGTCCAGTCGCATTGATCATGCGACGCCAGCGGTGCACATCTGTTTGCTACGGAACTGCGAATGTGGGCACTGAATTTCCGGGGGACCACCACCGTTGATGGGCGCGCTGATAGTCACGCCGTAACTGCGGCGGTTGGGGGGGGGACCTGGCCTGCCAGCCGCCGTTCTCCAATGCTTATACTAATCCAGACGCAGGGCTTTCACGCGGCAATGTTGGTTTCATGACGTCAACAATTGCAGCTGGTATGATGACCTGTTATGTATCCCAATGTGTTGGTCGATATTGCCGATACGACGTGTCAGTCAGTCAACAGCCGATCAGAGGAGGTCAAAATGGCGAGAATCAAACTGTTGCGCGCGATCCCAGCAGAGGCCGCCAGGAAATACGCCGGAACGGAATGTGCAGTGATCTGGGAGGCGGGACCGCAATCGCCGGCCCCACTGTATTTTACCGGGCCGATGCTCGGCCAGTTGACTGGCGTCAAAGTGAATTTCAACAGAAAAATGGACGCCGCACGATGTGCAGCTCAGGAACTGTTCCGAGAGGCTTGTTGCGTACACGCAGAGCGACGGGGTTGCCGTTCTGGCCATTCAAAGCCTTCATCAGGGAAATAGTCCATGTCAAACAAATCGATCCGCCTTACCTACAGGCTTGAAACCCCGGGCAGCGTCGAGGCGCTGGCGGCAAAAATAGCGTCGGACCAATCCACCGGCACATTCACCGAACTGCCGGGGGAGACCGCCGAGGTCCAGGCGCGCTGTACCGCCAGGGTCGAGCAAATCACACCTCTGCCAGATGCGCAGACACCGTCTTTTCCTGATCCCGCCGGCCATGGTCCCTATAATCGCGCTGACGTCGTCATTGCCTACCCGCTGGAAGCCA